>OLWX01001069.1_pt1 | contig 14154 bp, 10 predicted proteins | sample 1673541 | NCBI WGS metagenome assembly OLWX01 (sample SAMEA103958114, study PRJEB25191) | human gut metagenome | reverse complement strand
GGCACCCGTGAGCGGCAGTTCGTAGGGAGCGGTCTTGACCGCTCCGGGTGCTTTGCGGCAGCGTCAGCTTCCCTATAGGGGCCGCGCGGCGGCAAAAAAGCAGCCGTCCCTTTCCGGAACGGCTGCTTGCTATCATTTCGCCCCTTTCCCCGCGAACACAACGTAAATCGTTTTGAACAAAATCTTTACGTCGCCCCAGAGGGACCAGTTGTCGATGTAGGCTACGTCGAGCTTGACGACCTCCTCAAAATCCTCGATGTCGCTGCGCCCGCTGACCTGCCACAGGCCGGTGATGCCCGGCTTCATCGACAGGCGGCGCTTGTGGTGGCTCTCGTACTGCTTGTACTCGTCCACCGTCGGCGGGCGGGTGCCCACAAGGCTCATATCGCCCCGCAGCACGTCAAAAAACTGCGGCAGCTCGTCAATGCTGGTGCGGCGGATGAATTTACCCACCTTGGTCACGCGGGGGTCATCCTCCATTTTGAACATCAGGCCGTTCATTTCATTCTGGGCCATCAGCTCCTTCTTGCGGGCCTCGGCGTCCACGTACATGCTGCGCAGCTTGTGGATGTAAAAATACCGTCCGTTGCGGCCCACACGCTTTTGTTTAAAAAACAGCGGGCCGGGGCTTTCGAGCTTGAGCGGGATGGCGACCACCGCGATGATCGGGATGCTGATGATACAGCCGATGACAGCGCCCACCACGTCCATGCAGCGCTTGGCGATCTGGTCGCGCAGCTGCAATTCAACGGTGCCCATCGTGACGATGTTGCCCCCGGCGCAGCGCCCCAAGGACCGGCTCAGCCGCGCGGCGCTCGTCTCATCGCAGCAGGCTTCCTCAATGCGGTCCAGCAGCGGCAGACGGAAGTGCACGGTCAGGCCCATGCTCTCCATCTCGTCCAGATAGGGGATGAAGCTCTCGCCGCTGTCCATCGGCACATCGACATAGACCTCGTCGAGCGCCTCGCGCCGGATCCAGTCCATGAAGTCGTCGAACGTCGCCTTGACCTCGACGCCGCAGACTCTGGTGGAGATCGCGGCGGGCGTGGCCTCCAGCAGCGAGACGCCCACGACCCGGCGGGACCAGTCCTTTCGGATCTCGGAGATCAGCCGCTCGGCCCGGTCCGACGTTGTGACGACGCCGACGAGCGTCTCCATGCCCCAGCTGCGCTGGAACCGGATGAGCAGCCGCTTTAAAATCGCATGGGAGAACGGCAGCAGCACCGCGTTGACCGCGGGCACTGTGACCGCAAAATAACGGGAGTCCAGCATCGTGGCCTTGGCCAGCAGCATGCAGCCTGCATAAACAAGGCCGAACGCGATGTTGAACCGGAGGGAAAGGCCGATTTCCTCGTTTTCAGACCGTGTTACGATGTTTTTGTCCTGGTCAAAGAAGAAGAAGGTGACGACGAACGCCACAAACAGCAGGCACAGGGTCTGGAGCCAATCGGTGCTGGTGTAGGGGATCAGCACGCCGAACAGCCCATCGGTGATGAGCCACGCCAGCAGAACGCTGACGGCCATCGTGAGCAGATCGGCGAAAAATACATAAGCGTATTGCAGCTTTTCGCGTTTACTTGTCATGAAGAAGGAGAAGTCCTCTCTAATAGTTATCTTCTTATTTTACCATAGACAGAGGATATTTTCAACAGAATCCGCAATATCATAACAATTACACAATTTATAAGGGCGCGGTAGGGGCCGGGCATGCCCGGCCCGCAGGTGTCCCACAGGCGGGCGCTTGCGGAAAGGCGCAGGGCCGGGCATGCCCGGCCCCTACGGCGATGCAAATTTTACCCTTCTTCGTTCTCCCGCCCGACGATCTCGGCCTTTAAGACGTCCTGAATTTCCACCAGGCATTCCAGCAGCAGGGGGTTGAACTGCCCGCAGTCGCCGTGCAGGATCATCTGCACCGCGGTGTCCGGTGAGTAGGCGGCCTTGTAGACGCGCTTGCTGACCAGCGCGTCGTAGACGTCCGCCATCGAGACGACCTGCGCCGAAATCGGGATGTCGTCCCCGGCCAGGCCGTCGGGGTAGCCGCGGCCGTCCCAGCGCTCGTGGTGCCAGCGGCAGATGTCGTGGGCGGTCTTGACAAGCGCTTCGTTTTTATAGCGGCCCAGACGGTCCAGCATGTTCGCGCCCACAACGGTGTGGGTTTTCATAAGATCGAACTCCTCCGGGGTAAGCCGCCCGGGCTTGTTCAGGATCTTATCGTCTATCGCAACCTTTCCGATGTCGTGCAGCGCCGACGCCATGACGATCAGCTCCTGCGTTTCGGGCGGCAGGTCATACTTGTCGGTTTTCTGCGTCAGCCGCTCCAGAAGGCGCTGGGTCAGCGTGCCGATGTGCAGCACGTGCTGGCCGCTCTCGCCGTTGCGGAACTCGACGACCTCGCTCAGGATCGAGATCATCATCTTGGTGTTTTTCTCTTTTTCCTTGATCTGGCTCGTCACCAGCGGGGCGAGCCGCCGCTGCTTGGCGTAGAGCTTAATCGTGTTGAAAACGCGGCGGTAGACGACGCCCGCATCGAACGGGCGGTTGACATAGTCCGAGACGCCCAGCTCGTAGGCGTGGCGCACAACGGTGTCGGCGTCCTCGCTCGAGATCATGATGACGGGGATGTCCTCGATCCAGTGGCTGCGGTTCATCTCGCTCAGCACCGCAAAGCCGTCCATGACCGGCATGACGATGTCCAGCAGGATCAGCGCAATGCCGGTGCCGTACTGCTCCAGCATGGCCAGGCATTCTTTGCCGTTCGTCGCCTCCAGAATGTTGTAGTCGCTGCCCAGGATCTCCGCCAGAATGGCGCGGTTCATCTCGGAGTCGTCCACAATTAAAATGCTCTGGCGGGAATGGCCTTCGCGCCCGGCAGCGCTCAAAGCGCCGTCCCGGGCGTTGTCCTCGGTCACGACCATGTTTTTGCGGTTCTTGGCCTGGTACATCAGCTTGTCGGCGCGGGAGACTGCCTGCTCCACGGTCTCGCCGGGCTGCGTTATCACGCCGCCGATGCTGGCGGACAGCTGCAGACGGGAATACCCCGGCACGCTGGCGGTGTGCAGCTGCTCCCGGATGCGGTCCAGCTTGGCCAGGAACGCCGCGCGCTCAATGCCCGGCAGCACCAGCAGGAATTCGTCGCCGCCGTAGCGGATGAGCACGTCCGATTTGCGGATGCAGGCGCGCACCACGTCAACGCAGGTGCGCAGCGCCATGTCGCCGGCCTGATGGCCGTTGGTGTCGTTGATCAATTTAAAGTCGTCCAGATCGAGCACGGCCACACCGGCGGGGTCGGTCTTTTCCTTGAGCTCGTCCTCAAAGTAGAGGCGGTTGTAGCTGTCGGTCAGTGCATCGTGGTAGAGCTTGGTGTGGTAGCGCGTGATGCTGTCTATCAGGCGGTCCCCGTTTTCGGGGTCAATGAGGGTCTCGCCGTCCAGCTTCTGGACCAGCTCCATGACACAGGGAGCGCCGTCGACCTCGCGGTAGACGGCGGTGACCTGAAAGACTTCGCTGCCCATGTATTCCAGCTTGGTGCGCTGGCGGTGATCCTCCAGCACCTGCCGGGAGATGCAGTTCCGGCAGGGGGTGTTTTTGCCCCAATAGCTGTAGCAGCTGCAAAAGCTGTTGACGGACTCCTCGCCGCCGACCTGCGCAGCATCCAGCAGCCGCACCACAGTAAAGATGGTGCGGTATTGGGCCATTTCCGTTTCGACCTGTTCTCTGGTCATAGTGCTTCCGCCTTTGTGTGAAGGAATGGGTAGATAAAAATTGTGTTACATATAAAAACATTATAGCATTGCAGGGCGTTTTTTGTCAATGTGGCAGAGGGGGACCCCATGACCGCCCGGCAACGGATAGCCTCCCGGCGGCCCTGTCCTACCCGCTGCCCGCCCCGCATATACATACCGCAGGAGGTACATGCCATGCGTCGGATCGGATTCTACTTATTTATAATGGCCGTCTTTCTGCTTGCGCCGCTGCTTGCACTGCCGCAAAAGGCTGTCCCGGCCCCCGCTGCGGCGCCGACCCCCACCCCAACCGCCGTCGCCCGGGCCGCCGCGCCCTACCGTGCTGTGTGGGTCAGCTATCTGGAATGGGAGCAGGTCGATTTCTCGTCGGCGGAGGCGTTCACGCAGGCAATCGGCACAATGCTGGACAATATACAGTCGATTGGCGCAACCGTCGTGCTGGCGCAGGTGCGGCCCTTCGGCGATGCGCTCTACCCCAGCGACTACTTCCCGTTCAGCCACCTCTGCACCGGCACGCAGGGGCAGGACCCCGGGTTTGACCCGCTGGCACTGCTGGTGGACGCCGCCCACGCGCGGGACTTACAGCTGGAAGCCTGGGTCAACCCTTACCGCATCCAGGCCGGGCAGACCCCGGCGCTGTGCGGCGCAAGCCCGGCGCGGCTGCACCCGGACTGGGTCAGGTACACCGACACTGGCGCGTATCTCGACCCCGCCAGCGCGGACGTGCGGCAGTACATTGCCGACGGGGTGGGGGAACTGTGCGCAAGGTACGCTGTGGACGGCATCCACTTTGACGACTATTTTTACCCCACCACCGACCCGGCCTTTGACGCGGCGGACTACGCGGCCAGCGGCAGCACACTGACGCAGGACGACTGGCGGCGGGAGAACGTGAACGCCCTGATGGAGCTTTGCCACGCCGTGGCCCGGCGGTACGGCGTGCGGTTCGGCGCAGCCCCGGCGGGCGACCCGGAGCAGAACTACACCCTGCAATACAGCGACGCGGCCCGCTGGCTGCGGCAGGGGACTGTGGATTACCTGATGCCCCAGCTTTATTGGGGGCAGGAATATATAAAAAACGGCGATGCGTCGCACAGCTTTGCGCAGCTGGCCGCCGCGTGGGCCGCACTGCCCCGCGCGGCGGGCGTGAAGCTGTACGCCGGGCTGGGGGCCTACCGCGTCGGCGCAGGGGATGGGTCCGATGCCGGCTCCGAGTGGTTTTCCGGCCATGCGCTGGCCGACCAGCTTGCTTTGCTTGCCCGCTTAGGGGTGCAGGGCGCGGGGCTCTACCGCTACGGCAGCCTGTTTGCCAATTCCGACGCTCCGGCGCTGGCGGAAAGTGAAGCGGAGGCAATAAAAGGCGTCTGGCAGGGCTGATTGGAAAATCCGGCGGTGCCGACAAAGATTTGGTACTTGCAAAAGCGGTAAAAATGCAAGATAATAGAGAGGCGGGCGGCTTGCGGCTGCCCGCAGGACCCAAGGGAAGATAAAGGAGAAACTCCATGAACAATACAAACGACCTCTATAACCGCTGGCTTGCCCAGCCGGATCTGGACGATGCCGTCAAAGCCGAGCTCGTCTCCATCGCGGGCGACGGCGACGCCGTCACGGACCGCTTTTACCGCGATCTGGAATTCGGCACCGGCGGCCTGCGCGGCGTGATCGGCGCGGGCACGAACCGGATGAATCTCTACACCGTGCGCAAGGCAACGCAGGGGCTGGCGGACTACCTCAATGCGTCCGGCCTGCCCAAAAAGGTAGCCATCGCCCACGACAGCCGCCATAACGGTGCGCTGTTCGCCCGCGAGACCGCCCGCGTGCTGGCCGCGAACGGCATTACCGCCTGCATGTACCCCCGGCTTGAGCCGACCCCGGCGCTTTCGTGGGCGGTGCGGTACCTCGGCTGCGGCGCGGGCGTCTGCGTGACGGCCAGCCACAACCCCGCTAAGTACAACGGCTACAAGGTCTACGGCGCGGACGGCTGCCAGATCACGCTGGAGGCTGCCGAGAAAATTCTGGCAGCTATCGAAAAAATTGATTGCTTTGACGATGTCCGGCTGGCAGATTTTGACGCTGCCGCCGCCGCGGGCCGCATTGTGACAATTGACGAAAAATGCCTCGATGATTTTGTGCAGGCTGTCTATGACCAGCGCGTCGGCGACGGCGCGGGCATCGACGCGCTCAAGCTCGTCTACACCCCGCTGAACGGCACGGGTCTGGAATGTGTGAAAAAGCTGCTGAAAAAGCTCGGCGTGACCCATGTGACCGTTGTGCCCGAGCAGGAAAAGCCCGACGGAGACTTTCCGACCTGCCCCTACCCGAACCCCGAGATCCGCGAAGCTATGCAAAAAGGCTTGGAGCTGTGCGACAAGGTCCGCCCCGATCTGCTGCTGGGCACCGACCCCGACTGTGACCGCTGCGGCACCGCCGTGCCCGACGGCAAGGGCGGCTACCGCCTGATTACCGGCAACGAGATGGGCATCATCCTGCTGGACTATATCTGCCGCACCCGTCTGGCACAGGGCACGATGCCCGCCGACCCCGTGGCGGTAACGACGATCGTCTCCACCGATATGGCAGCGCCGGTGGCAAAAAAATACGGTGTCGAGCTGCGCCGTACCCTGACCGGCTTTAAGTTCATCGGCGAGCAGATCGGCAAGCTGGAGGCCGAGGGGCATCCCGAACGCTATATCTTCGGCTTTGAGGAGAGCTACGGCTACCTGTCCGGCGGCCACGTCCGCGACAAGGACGCTGTCAACGCGACGCTGCTGGTCTGCGAGGCCGCGGCCTGGTACGCCCAGCAGGGCAAGACGCTGCTGGACGCCATCGAGGCGTTGTACAGGGAGTTCGGTTACTACCGCAATGCGCTGTGCAGCTTTGCCTTTGAGGGCGAGAGCGGCATGCACACGATGCAGGAGCTGATGAAGAAGCTGCGCGCCAACGCCCCGAAGGACATTGCCGGGTACAAGGTGGAGTCCGTCGTGGACTACGACACCGACGGCACCGGACTGCCCCGCGCCAACGTGCTGGAATACCATCTGGACGGCGGGCATAAGCTGATGGTCCGCCCCTCCGGCACCGAGCCGAAAATTAAAGTGTATCTTTCCGCCGTTGGCGACAGTGAGGCAGCCGCCGATGCCGTGAACGCCGCGCTGGCCAAAGCCGCCGCGGATATGATGAAAGCGTGAACGGCATGGCAATTCTGAAATTGACCCCGAGCTGCAAGGATTACCTGTGGGGCGGCAGCCGCCTGCGCACCGATTTCGGCATCAAGAGCGACCTTGAACCGCTGGCCGAAGCGTGGGTGCTGTCCTGCCACCCGGACGGCCCGAGCTATCTGCCCGACGGCACGACGCTGGCGGACTACGTGGCCGCGCACCCCGAAGCCTTGGGCACGGACTGCGCAAAATTTGAGCAGTTCCCGATCCTGACAAAGTTCATCGACGCCAGCAAGAACCTGTCCATTCAGGTGCACCCGTCCAACGACTACGCGCTGAAAAACGAACACCAGTACGGCAAAACCGAGATGTGGTATGTGCTGGACTGCGTGCCGGGGGCGTATCTCTACTACGGCTTTACGCACGAGATCTCCAAAGAGGAGTTTGCGGAGCGCATTAAAAATAACACCCTGACCGAGGTCCTGAACGCCGTGCCCGTACACAAGGGCGACTGCTTTTTTATCCCGTCCGGCACGCTGCACACCATCTGCCAGGGCATCGTCGTGGCCGAGGTGCAGCAGAACTCCAACGTGACCTACCGCGTCTACGACTACGGGCGCGTCGGTGCGGACGGCAAGCCCCGCGCCCTGCACATTGAAAAGGCGCTGGACGTGACCCGCCGCACGCCGCCGCAAAAGCACGATTTCGGCAGCCATCTCGCGCAGTGCGAGTATTTCACGGTGGACGCGAAAAAAGGCGCGTTTGACGGTGCGGCTGACGAAAAGAGCTTTGTCTCGCTGCTCATCACCGACGGCGCGGGCACGCTGACCTGCGGCGGCGAGGCCGTGAAGGTCAAAAAGGGCGAAAGCTATTTTATCCCCGCGGGCAGCGGCAAGTACGCCGTGACCGGCGACTGTGAGACGCTGGTGACGGTGGTGTAAACGGCCCCAAGGACGGTAGGGGCGGCCATTGGCCGCCCGCCAACCTGCTGCAGCAGCGCATTTTCCCATTGCAGAGACAGTAGGGGCCGGGCATGCCCGGCCCGCAGGTGTCCCATAGGCGGGCGCTTGCGGAAAGGTGCAGGGCAGAAGTGAATAAAAGTAAAGACGCACTACGGAAAAACTTCCGTGGTGCGTCTTTTTTGTAACCTTCTGGCAGAAAGCAGCCCTCGACGTGTTCCGCGGGCGGCGGACGGTATACTCCCAATTGACCCGGCGGGAGGACAAGCCCTGCACGGGAAACCAGCAAAGGAGGAACCGTACATGAAAAAACGTCTGTTGGCTGTGCTGCTGGCCTGCTGTATGGCGGCAGGCATGGCCAACGCTGTGTTTGCGGCGGATGAACTGCCCGCCACGGCGGAGTCTGCGGCGGCGATTGCGCCCGCCGACCCGGACCCGCCTGCCCCGGAACCCGAAATAGAGGCGGAGCCGACCCCGGCGGCTGATCCGGAACCCGAAAGTGAGGCGGAGCCGACCCCGGCGGCTGACCCCGCGGCAACGCCCGAGACCGCACGCACCCTCGTGATGGAGACGCTGCTCGCCGCGCCCGACCCCGCGGCGCAGGCTGCCGTTGTCACAAGCGCAGAGCTGGTGGACAGCATTCGGACCGACGGCTGCTTTACAGCGAAGGTCAACGGCAGCACGGACAGACTCGACGGCGCTGTGTACACCTGGTACCGCAGCAAGGACGGCACCAACTGGGAGGAGGTCCCGCAGCAGCTCTGCTCCGGCGATGCGTGGAACATCACGCCGGGCAGCGAGCACCGGCTGAACGCTGCGCTGGATGCCTGCATTGCCGGTGTCAGGGATGCGGAACGGCTGTACTATAAGGTCGAGGTCACCGGCACCGACGGCGCAAAACTCACCGCCGCGGCCATGCAGGTGCCCTACTGCATCCAGCTGCAGAACGGCAGCTTTGAAACGCCGGATATTGCCGGGCTGAAGGCGTATCACAACAAAGACAACAATACGCCCGCATCCCGGCTGTATTATTCCCCGGACGGTGGGACCGGCACCTTCTTTACCCAATACCCGTCGGGGGAAGGGGGCATCGTCTGGCAGACCACCGGCGTGGCCAGGCACTGGCAAACCGGAAGCGCCGGCCTGTACATTGAGCTGGCGGACGGCTCCAACCGCAGCTATAACGGCACGCGGAACTACCCCGAGGCCAGCTACAGCATCGACGGCGCTTACGACGGGCAGCAGTTTGCCGAGCTGAACTGCGAGGCCTACGGCGCACTGTATCAGGATGTGCTGACCGCGCCCGGCACCACGCTGCACTGGTCGCTGGCCCACCGCGCCCGCGGCAGGGGTATGCAGGACTCGATGGCGCTGCTCATCGCGCCGGTGGATGTGGCAGCGCAGATCACCGACATTCTGGCGGGCGCTTCCAGCGAGGACGACAACAGGGGACTTCTGGTGCGCGCGGCGCTGGACCGGACCGTGCAATACAACGGCGAGGAGGTCCCCATCCGCAGCTTCATGGTCGGCGGTGAGATCACCGACGGCAGCGACCAGTGGGGCGTCCACAGCGGCGACTACACGGTCCGGGCGGGGCAGTATGTCAGCCGGTTCTTCTTCCTGGCGCTGTCCAGCGGCAAGGGGGACCGACGCGAGGGCAACCTGCTGGACAAGGTCTGGTTCAGCACCGAGCCTGCGCCGCCCGTGGCCGGGCACGCCAACCTGACGCTGCGCAAGACGCTGGCGGGCAGCCTGACCGCCGACGAGCTGACCGCCGTGCGCGCGGGGCTGACCTTCACCGTGACCCGCTCCGACGGCACGGCTGTGGCCGTCATAAGCGGCGCGGATATGACCGTCGGCACCGACCCGGCCCAGTGCAGCTATACCATACAGGATCTGCCTGTGGCGTCGGAGAGCGGCACGCCCTACACCTACACCGTGACCGAGACCGCCCACGCCGCCCCGGCGGCGGTGCTCTATTTGGCGAGCCGCGCCGCCGTCAACGGCGACGCGCTGCAGCCCGCGGGCGACCCGCCGACGCTGGCCAACATAACGCTGCTGCAAAACGGCACGACCTACGTCGATTTTGAGAACACCTACGCCCGGCAGACCGGCAGCCTGCGGCTGACGAAGGCCGTGGACGACACGGCCCTGCGCGATGAGGCCGAGGCCGTGACGAACACCTTCACCGTCGGCAGCCTGCCCATCGGCAGCTATACGCTGGTCTATGACGACGGCACGGCCCGCACCGTCACGCTGGACGCGCCCGGCGCACTGACCGTGCCGCTCAAGGGGCTGCACAGCGTAACGGTGGAGGATGTGCCCGTGGGCAGCTACACCGTGACCGAGACCGACCACCCCGACTTAGCCAGCTGGTACTGCACGACCACCGCCGCCGCGGCGGCTGGGACGGTGCAGGTGCCGTCCGGCGGCGTGGGGGAGGCTGTCATCACCAACACCTACGCGCCGTTCCTGCACGTCACCGTGACCAAGCAGGTCACGGGCGGCATGGGCGACACGCGCCGCGGCTTTGCGTTTACGGCGGCCATTGACGGCGCGGCGGTCACCGCGGATACCCCCTATGTGCAGCCCTACGGCGGCGCGGCGCTGACCGCGGACGGCTTCACGATCCCGCATAAAGGCAGCATTGTCATCGGGCATCTGAAGCCCGGCCAGACCGTGACCGTCACCGAGGAGACGCTGACCGACTACGAAACGACAATGGACGACGGCAGCAGCGTCACGCTGGGCAGCAGCTATACCGCGACCCTGACCGGCGACGCGGCGGTGACCTGCGTCAACCATAAGGACGGCGTGCCGCCCACGGGTCTTGCGCAGGACGCGGCCCCGGCAGTCTGGCTGCTGGCGGCGGGCGCGGCGCTGGCCGTGGTCTGCCGCCGCCGAAGGGAGGCTGCACCGTGAACGAGACACAGCGCCGCCGTGCGCTGGCGGACGTGAAGGAGTTTTTTCTGCGCGCCGGGGCGCTGGCCGCACTGCTGCTGGTGCTGTTCGGCGTTGTGTTCGGGCTGGCGATCCAGCCGGACGACACGATGTACCCGCACCTCAAGCCCGGCGACCTGCTGCTCTACTACCGGCTGCCGCGCAGCTTTGCAGCGGGGGAGGTGGTCGTCTTTACACAGGATGACCGGCGCCGCACGGGGCGTGTTGCGGCCCGCAGCGGCGACACCGTGGAGGTGACAGAAAGCGCGCTGCTGCGCATCAACGGCAGCCTTGTGGCCGAGCCGGACATTTACGAGACGACCCCCCGCTACGACAGTGACGTGACCTACCCCCTGACCCTGGCCGACGGCGAGTATTTTATCCTCTGCGACGCCCGCGAGGGTGCGCCCGACAGCCGCCGGTACGGCCCGGTGACGGCCAGAAATATTGCCGGGCGGGTCATTGCGATTGTGAGGAGGAATGAGATTTGATAAGGGAGAGAAGGAGATACAGGTGAACTTTGCCCTCATCCGGCCTCGGGCGGGGCCTCGGCCACCTTCCCCCGCAGGGGAAGGCACCCAGCCCCAAGCCTTCCCCCGCGGGGGAAGGTGCCGCCGCAGCGGCGGATGAGGGCCGACCTACCGGCAACCACCCACATAACCATACACCACCCCGAAAGGAGCACATACTTATGAACATCATCAAGATTTCCGCCGTTCTGACCGCTGCTTTGCTCACGGGTGCGCTCTCCGCCACGGCGTTTGCGGCAGAGACCCTGACCACGACCACCGGCAGCATCACCTTCCGCAAGGCCATCGACGTGACGAACGCCGCGGGCGCGGGCGGCATCACGGGCACGATTGCCTTTGACGTCACCGCCGCCGACGAGAGCGACCTGCCCGACGACGGAGAGAAAAACTATGTCGGCAGCGTGGATCAGCTGGACGGCAGCGACATCACCGCCACGTTTGCGGCGGATGACAGCGGCATTGCCAACAAGGAGAGCGATGTAAGCGTCGGCTTTGACACCTCGAAGTTCGAGGCCCCCGGCGTCTACTACTACCACCTGACCGAGCGCGACCCCGGCATCCACGGCCTGACCGCCACGACGGCGACCTACCTGCTAAAGGTGCGCGTTGTCAACGACAATACGTCCGACCCGGACGGTGCAACGTTCAAAATCGACTACGCTACGCTGACCTCGCTCGATGACAATACCAAGAGCGACCTCATCACCAATACCTACACGACCCACGGCCTGACCGTGACCAAGGCGCTGGCGGGCGACTGGGCCGACTACACCGACCACTTTATCTTCACGCTGGAGATCACCGACCCGGACGCAGACCCGAGCCGCATGGCGTCGGTCACGGTCCAAACCACAAGCGCGGCGGGCGTGAGGAGCAACGCCGAGGTGAAGCCCTTTACAAACGGCAAGGTCAGCTTCTCGGAGACGATCCGGGGCGGCGATGTGATCGAGGTGACCGGCCTGCCCACCGGCGCGGCCTACACGATCACCGAGAGCGGCCTGGACGCTGAGAAGTATACGACGGCCTGGACGCTGGACGGCGAGACGCTGAGCACCGAAAAGACTCTGCCCACGCAGACGGTGGGTGCCGCCGACACGGCCCTGACCGTCACGAATACCCGCAGCTCGATTGCCCCCACAGGCCTGCTGCTGGACGCCGCCCCCTACGGCGCGATGCTGGCGCTGGCCGCGGGCAGCGGGCTGGTGTTCTTCCGCAAGCGCCGCCGTGAGGATTGATGTTGGACCGCGCGGCGCGGCTGGCACGCCTGGGCACACGGCTGGTCAGTGCGCTGGCCGGGCTGCTGATGCTGGCGCTGCTGGCCTTCGGCGGGTTCGCGCTCTGGCAGGACGCCGCGCTGCGCCGCGGGGCGTTTGTGGGCGCGGAGCTTTTGCAGTATAAGCCCGCCGCACCGGCTGCCGACAACCCGACGCTGGCCGGGCTGCGAACCGTCAACCCCGACGTCTGCGGCTGGCTGACGGTGGACGGCACGGGCATCGACTACCCCGTTGTGCAGGGCGCGACGAACATGGACTACGTCAACCGCGACGTCTACGGTGATTTTTCCCTGTCGGGCGCGATTTTTCTCGACAGCCGCTGCGCCGCCGATCTGACCGACCCGTACACGGTGATTTACGGCCACCACATGGACAACAGCGCGATGTTCGGCGATGTGGCGCGGTTTGCGGAGGCAGACTATTTTGCCGCGCACCCCGCGGGCAGCATAAGTCTGCCAGGCGCTGCCTATACGATCGAGCTGTTCGCCTGTGTGGTGACCGATGCCTACGATACCGCCATTTACACGCCGGAGCGTTACCCCGACGATGTGGGGGCGCTGCTGGACTATGCGGCGGCGCAGGCCGTGCAGCAGCGGGACATCGGTGTGACGGCGCAGGACCGGCTGGTGGCGCTTTCGACCTGCGCCGGAAGCGAGACAAACGGGCGGGTCGTCGTGCTGGGGCGGCTCTGCCCCCTGAAAGAAGGAGATGAAATGCAATGACCTTTGGCAAAACGGCCCTGCGGTGCTGGCTGCCCGCAGCGGCCCTGCTGCTGGCGCTGCTCTGCCCGCTGCCCGTGGTGGCTGCGCGGGCGGGCACGGCGATCCCCGTCAGTGTCCGCACCGACGGCGCGGCGGCGGACGCCGTCTATACGGTGGAGCTGACGCCGCTGGACGCGGCCCCCGCGCCTGTGCAGCGTGCCCTGACCGTAAAAAACGGCGGCACCGTGTACTTTACGGGCTTCGCCTTTGACGAGCCGGGGGATTACCGGTATCTGGTTGCCGAGCGTAGCGGCGGCGCTGCCCACACGACCTACGATGCGCACAGCTACACGGTCACGGTCCGGGTGACGGGCCGTCCGGACGGCGGTCTTGCCGCCGGGCTCTGGGCCGTGCGCAGCGGGGAGACCGCGAAGGCCGACGGCGTGCTGTTTGTGAACCGGTATGACCCGCCGGAGACCGCCGCGGCAGCGTTGACTGCGTCAGCCGCGATGGCTGGCACACGGACCGTGAAGGCTGCCGCCCCGGCGGCGCTGCCGCAAACCGGGGACGGCTTCCCCATAGAAGCGCTGGCCGCCGCGTTTTGCGCAAGCGTCATCGGGTTTGGCACGGCGTGGAAAAGGCGGTGAACCCATTAACGGCTGCCTCCCGGAAGGCCGCTTTCTTTTGGCAGCAAAAGAAAGCTTGGCAAAGAAAACTGCCGCTGTTGCGCATGCAGCGGACCCCGCCTTAGGGGCTGCACGCCCCTAAGAACCCCAATAAGGAAGTCGGAAGGGGCGGGGGCTAAACGAAAGCAGTATTACTTTTCGTTCTTAACGCCCCCGCCCCTTC
>OLWX01001051.1_pt1 | contig 14379 bp, 8 predicted proteins | sample 1673541 | NCBI WGS metagenome assembly OLWX01 (sample SAMEA103958114, study PRJEB25191) | human gut metagenome | reverse complement strand
CCTATTAATAGCCTCCAACAGCTCCTGCACATTAACGTGTGTATAGACCTTCTCGGTCAGCGACATAGCGCCCGAATGACCGACGATCTTCTTAATAAGCGTAGGCGATACCTCTTTCTCGGTCATCATTGAGATGCAGGTGTGACGGGTATCGTGGGGCTTGTGGGAGTAGCCAATCAGCTCCATAACAGGTGTCCAGTAGGACTCATAGTAGTTGCGGTAAATGAACTGCTTGCCGTCGGGAGTATGGAGCAGATACTCGTTGCCGTCCTCGTACCCATTCTTGAAGAACGGATAAGTCCTGTCGTGTATCGGAACAACCCGGATACCGCTTTCTGTCTTGCTCTCCACTACCTTGAAGCAGTGTTCCTCAATGTTGACGTTCTCACGTTTCAGGTCAAGCAGCTCGGACACACGAACACCGCTGTATATCAGCATCAGGACGATCTGTGCGTAGAGATTGTTTTCCTGCAGCCACAGAGCATCTATTTCTTCCCTGCTGAAAGGAGAACGGTCTGTCTTGTTCGAGTTCTTGTCCTTGAACTTGATAATATCCACATACTCAGAGTAATCTTTCATGCAGATCTCATACTTCATGGCATACTCATACATCTGGCTGAACACTACTTTCAGCTTACGGAGTGTGGGATAGTTCTTACCGCAGTTGTCCACAACGCCCTGCAAGTCTGTTAGCTTTAATTCCTTGAATACTCTGTCGTGCAGGGGTTCACAGGTATTATACGATGCTTTGTAGGCTTTTGCGTTGCTGTACGAGATCGTGGAGAACTTTTTCGCCGACCACTTCTCAAAGACTTCGGCAAAAGTGATTTTGGAAGCTTCAATGTCATAGGGATTCTTATTGTAGTCCATGAGCATTTCAAGCCATTTAGCCCTGGTCGGAGCATAGCCGATAGTGATGTATTGCTGTTTACGCTTGCCTGTCTTTGTGTCAATATCCCAGCTGACTGTCTTGCGGACGATGTAGGGATTCAATGCCAACAACTTAAGCGTAATTGGCATTGCACCCCTCAGACCTCGAATTTGAATAAAAGAAAGAGAGATTTTTATGAGAAGAAAAACGAATAAAAAACAGAAAAACAAGCGTAACATATTCCTGAAAATCAGAGTCACCGAGGAAGAGCTTGAAGCATTCAAGCGTAAGTATAAAAACAGCCGCTGTAAATCATTCAGCGACTTCGTAAGGCGATGTGTCTTCGACGGTCTGATTCTGCTTATAGACAATGAAAAAATGCAGAGACTTTATTCAATGCTAAACAGCATCAATAATAATGTCAATCAGATCAAAGTCAGAGTCACGAAAAACGATGATACTTACGCCGATGATTTCAAGGAGATCGAGGAACGTATTCTTGAGATATGGAGGATCCTGTTTTTTTTCAGAAGCTGGCTCCAAGGGAATAGATTTCAAGACAATATGCACTGGTAAAATAATAATTCTTGCTGCGCATTTCACAAGAATTATTACAATCATTCCGTAGAGCTGGACTCTGGAATATTTATCCGCTATAATGGATTCACAACAATAATTTATGGAGGCGATTTTATGTTTAGAATACCCAAACTCGCAATGCCGAGAACACGCACAGTCACTACCATCTGCAACGACAAAAAAGAAGTCAGGGACGATTACGAAGAAGCGAAGGATTTCTTTCTCAGGCAGATGATGACTACATAGGGTGAGGAACGTGACCGAGCAGAGTGTATTTACATTCAGCTCATACACGGGTTGGAGGAGTGTTCGGACGAGGATGAATAAGAGAAGATAATTAAGAACTCTCGGCTGAATCTACTGGGAGTTCTCTTTTTTAAAAAATGAACAAATACTTGATCTCGAAAACGAATTGTGATATAATATATACAATAAATGACTTTTCGGTTTTATTATATTGTTGGAATTTCAAGAACAGGGAGTGATAGTATGGCAGGCAGAAGAAAAGATATTCCAAAAGGAATGCCAAATTACAGCGATCTTATTAATCCAACCCTTGAAGTTTTGCAAGCTCTTGGAGGATCTGCAACTATTAATGAGATTTATTCCGAAGTAATCAATAATATGCATTTATCTGAGGTTATAATTGATTTTCCCCACTCTGATAAATCAAGTCAAACAGAGATACAGTACAGATTGGCCTGGGCAAGAACCTATCTTAAAATATATGGTATCATTGAGAAAACTCAGCGTGGGGTATGGGCGATTTTGCCAGAACATAAAGATCTGCATCAAATTAATGTAGATGATTGTGTAAATACAGTCCGTAGTCTTTCAGCAGATAAGAAAGATACACATAATGATCCAAAAAAAGATAACAATCTTGAAGATGATGGCATCGAGTTCCCTGATGAGAATAAACCTTGGCGAGAAAGACTGCACAATATCTTGCTTTCAATGAACCCATTTGCCTTTGAACGATTAGCACAGCGAGTGTTAAGAGAATCTGGTTTCTATGAAGTAGAAGTAACGAAAAAAACAGGGGATGGCGGAATTGATGGCTACGGGAGAGTAAAAATAAATGGTATGTTCAGCTTCAAAGTCGCTTTTCAATGCAAACGATACAGTGGAAGTGTCCCTTCAAGCGATATCAGAGATTTCAGAGGTTCTTTAACTACTGATATTGAAAAGGCTTTGTTTATTACAACAGGATCATTCTCAAAGCCTGCCCAAGATGAAGCGATGACGCCAGGAAAAATCCAGATTGACCTTATTGATGGCGAGGACTTGATTAATAGACTTGCAGAGTTTAAAATTGGTCTGACTCCTGTAACAGAGTATGAAATTGACGAGAAGTATTTTTTGCAAATATAAATCCTCCTGCATCGCCACAAATCGAGCAGGGTAACTAACATATAACTAACAAAACAGCCTTGAAACAACGCAATAACGTGATTGCACTTTATCGAAGAGATAATTTCATTCTCATTTATCAAACCGTTTCGCAGAAATGCGAAGCGGTTTTTTTATACCCGATCCTAACTGTCAAAATGCACAACCAAAACATCTGTTCGTTGTTAATTTAGCTGAATATCCCCCTGCTTATTGTAAATAACAACAAAATATGATATAATTATTACTGATAAATTAACTTTTAGGAGATAACTGCTATGACGAATGAATACATAAAACCGCCCGTTGAAATACGCTACAAAAATGAACTTGATGCCTTGAAAAGTGTTGATATTGGCAAAAAGCCTGAAAATTGGGTGCTGTCGCCAAAGGCAGTGCGAACATTTATATTAGGCGGAATCATCAAAACTGCCGATGGCAAAATGCAGATAAAGCGTAAATTTTATGGCAATGACGCACTTGTTGAGCGCTGTATAATCACCCTTGCTGGAAATCGCGGACTTATGCTGGTGGGTGAGCCAGGCACTGCTAAAACTATGCTCTCTGAGCTTCTCTCTGCTGCTTGCTGCGGCATAAGCACGAACACAGTTCAGGGTACGGCAGGAACTACCGAGGATATGATAAAATATAGCTGGAACTATGCCATGCTTCTTTCAAAAGGTCCATGCCGTGAAGCCCTTGTGCCTGCTCCCCTGCTCATAGGCATGGAACAAGGCATTTTCGCACGATTTGAGGAAATAACTCGTACCCCTGCAGAAATCCAAGATAGCCTTATTTCTGTAATGAGCGACCAGATACTCAATATCCCTGAGCTTGAAAACGAAGGACTTGTTTTCGCCAAGCAAGGATTTAATATAATCGGTACTGCAAACACCCGTGATAAGGGAGTAAATGAAATGTCAGGTGCTTTGAAAAGGCGTTTCAATTTTGAGACTGTCGAGCCTGTTCGTGACGTAAGGCTCGAAAAAGAGATCATTATCCGTGAAGCACAAGACCTTGCAAAAACAGGTCATATCGACCAGCCTATAGACACCGACGCTGCTGAACTTCTTGCTGTCACATATCATGAGCTTCGTGAGGGCGTTACCTCAGAGGGAACGAAGCTTGAAAAACCAAACGCCGTTATGAGTACAGCCGAAGCTGTGTCCGTTTTCTATCAAACTATGAGCAGTGCATATTATTATGGTGACGGAAAAACTGATCTCAAAGAGCTTACGCAGAATCTTTTAGGAGCAGTTTGTAAGGAAAACAAAGACGACCTTGAAAAGCTCAAAAGCTATTTCAGGATCGCTGTTAAGGAAAAAAGTGCAAGTGAGGGAGGCATATGGACAGAATATCTGGATACAGCCAAGTATCTGAAATAATACCTTTTGACTATTCTCAGCCATTTCTGCTTTTTCCTGTAAGACACCACAGCCCTGTCTGCTCGTGGCAGCTCATCAGAGCAATTAAAGAATATCAGCCTGATGTCATACTTATAGAGGGTCCTGAAAACGCCAATGATATGATAGGTGTGTTGACGGACGAGAGAACTAAGCTCCCTGCGGCTTTCTATTATTACTACAAGGACAGAAAAAAGCTCATCAGTGACGAAGCCGAGGACTATAAATGCTACTACCCTTTTATCTATGCTTCACCTGAGTACAATGCCCTGAAAATAGCCGCAGCCATGGGTATAGAAGCACGCTTTATAGATCTTCCCTACAGCGAGATACTTATTACCACAGCCGTAAATAAAGGCCTTCGCAGTAATAATGACAAACACAGCTACACTGATGACAGCAGACTTATATACAGCAAATTCTGCAAAAAGCTTTGCGAGAAAACAGATCTAAGGACCTTTGAAGAGTTTTGGGAGAAGTATTTTGAGATAGATGGACTCAGGCTATCTGTACAAGATTTTGTACAGCAAATGTACACCTACTGCATTATCACACGAAATGACGAAACAGAAGATGATCTTGCAGCAGACGGCACTCTTGCAAGAGAAAACCATATGGCTCTGCGTATCAAAGAAGCACTTAAAGATAACAAAAAAGTCCTTGCTGTAACAGGCGGATTCCACAGTTTGGGACTTTATGAGCTTTTGAAAAGTGATAATATCCAAAAAGAAAAGCTTCACAAGCTCTCTCAAAAAGATGAGGGCTGTTTCCCCGTAGCTTATTCTTATGAAGCAGCAGACGCTCTCAGTGGATATGCCTCTGGTATCCAGCGTCCTTATTTTTATGATTGCGTGATGAACAAGCTAATCCACTGCGATGACCCGGCAGGCGTTTACTGCGACACAGTTCTTGATCTGCTCATAGGTACAGTGAGAGCCTGTGATAAACATGATATCCCAGTGTCAATGGCTGACGCTTCCGCAGCGCAGTCTATGATGAGTGGACTTGCCGCACTTCGTGGCTGTCATGAATGTGGACTTTACGAGCTTGAGGACGCCATAACCTCGTCATTTATCAAGGGAGAGAAAACAATATCCTCCGCCCTGCCTATCGACCTTATGCACAAACTTGCCACAGGCGACAAGACAGGTCATATAGGTGATATAAACCACGTTCCTCCGCTTATCGCTGATTTTGAAGAACAGTGTAAAAGGTTTCGACTTAAAATAAAAACAGTAACCCCTAATAAGACGGAAGTTTCACTTTTTACCACTGCAAACGGCATGGAATTAAGCAGATTTTTCCACAGAATGGTGTTTCTAGGCACAAACTTTGCCCAACGAACAAAAGGACCTGATTTACATAGGCGAAAAGGCAGAAGCCGTGTCCGTGAAGAATGGGTATACAAAAAAGTTCCTGCCACAGACGTTGCACTCATAGACCATACTGCCGACGGCTTCACCATTGAAGAAGCCTGCCGCACCTGTGCCTCAAGAACACTTCGCCATGAAAAGCACTGTGATGTTGCGGCGCATATCCTTGTGGACTGCTTCCAAATGGGCTTAGAACTCTCTGATGATGACAAGGCTTGTGCCGAGAACATTCTTAACTCAGATGGTGACTTTTTCTCTGTAGGCAGAGGTCTAAGGCATTTTATCACTCTTATGGAACTCCAACAGCTTTATAATACCGAGTTTTCCGCCGCAGAAAATTGTGCAAAGCGGTGCATGACAAGGATAATCACAGCACTGCCTGATATGGCGTCGGTGAAAGACGACCACATTGCAGAATGTGCAGCGATAATGTACGCAATGCAGAAAGCTGTCACTGACGGCTTTAGAGAATATCGTCAGGACTATGAAAACGCCCTGCTTTCTCTCTGCGGCAAATCTGATAAAGACCCATTTGTTTACGGCACAGCACTTGGCATACTTTACGCCTTTGACCCCCACCGCCGCAAGCTTGCTGAACAGGCAATGTCAAGCTATCTCAAAGGCGACAGGAATGTTCAGATACAAGGAGCAGAGTTTCTTCACGGACTTTTCAATGCCGCCCGTGATATCATCATGACGGACGATTCTTTCATCAGAATGACAGACACGCTTATCTGCGGACTTGACTATGACGATTTTATAGAGATACTTCCCTCTATGAAGCTTGCTTTCAGTTGTTTCACCCCCTATGAAATACAGCAAACAGCCACCGCTGTCGCAAAGCTTTATGACGCTGACAGTGCTGAGCTTCTTGTGGAAAAACCTATAAACGAAAGGCTATACAGCTTCGGCGGGGAAATAGATAAAGAGATAGTCAAACTTTTGTCTGAGGAGGAAAAGCCATGACAGATGAAAGCAAAGCCATATCCGTCAACCGCTGGCGGCTCGTGCTGGGCGGAATGTCTGACAAAAGCCTTTCCTTTACCGGTGACAAAGCAGCGATAATAACGTTTCAGGATATGGAAAAGCTACTCGATTATCTCTATAGCCGTGCGCAAGGTGACGATGTAAGGAACGAGAACAGCAGGCAAGGCGGCCAGGGTGGCAGTGTGCTAAACGCCGCAGAATGGATAACAAAAGTCAGAACGCTTTTTCCAAAGCAGACCGCCGATATACTTGAACGTCAAGCTTTGGAAAGGTTCAACATGACCGAGCTTCTTACCGATAAAAAGGTTCTTGAAGAAATGAAACCTGATATAGCGCTGCTTAAAACTATCATTCAGCTCAAACATCTCATGAACGGCGAGGTGTTGCAGGCGGCTGTAAAAATAGCAAAACAGGTGGCAGACGATATCAAACAAAAGCTTGATATGACCATAAAGCGAAGCCTTACAGGCAGGCTTGATAAAAACACATCGTCAGTTATGAAATGCTCTGCAAACCTCGATTTCAAAAAGACTATCCGCCGAAACCTGAAAAACTATGACAAAGCAAGCAACCAGCTTATACTGAAAGATATCTATTTCAGTGGACGTGTGAAAAAGCATAACAAAAAACGCATTATCATAGCCATAGACGAAAGCGGTTCAATGCTCGGTTCAGTCATCTATAGTGCAGTAATGGCGCAGATAATTTCCGAACTGCCATTTGCAGAGGTGAAGCTCATCATATTTGATACAAGCATCGTTGACCTCTCAGACCATGCAGACGACCCTGCTCAGACAATAATGAGCGTTCAGCTTGGGGGAGGAACGGATATTGCAAAAGCCCTTACCTACTGCGAAAGCCTTATCGTTACGCCCCGTGACACTTGCGTTATCGTGGTAACAGACCTCTACGAGGGTGGCAGTGAAGCACAGCTTATGAACGTCAGCAAAAATATAATCACAAGCGGCGCACATCTCTCATTCCTTACCGCCCTTGATGAAAATGCCGACCCTGCCTATGACAAGGCGACAGGTCAGAAGCTTGCAGATATGGGCTCATTCGTCGGCGGTCTTACCCCTGATAAGCTTGGGGATTACATCGAAAAAATATTTGCATAGGAGATGACATCTTGGACGTAATCGATAAACAGCTTGGCATTGTAAACGAACAAACGCTTATTGAGCTTTCAAACAAGGGCATTTACAAACGTGCATTGAAGGAATTCAAAAACATGACCCTTTCGGCTGAAAAAATCCATGAATGTTACATAGTAAAATTAGACGGTGAAACCTGCACCATAAAATCACCTCTTGATGAAAGTCAATGCACTTGTGTTTCAAGAGGAATGTGCAGGCACATTATCACAGCCATACTGCTTTTGAAAGCACAGCTTCCACAGTACGACGGTGAGGATATCACTCCAGAGGTCATAAACTCCGAGCCTGAACAAGCAGAAATTGAACTTCCCGACCAACCTGAAATAAATCCGCTTTCTCAGGATACCCAGAAAAAGATAAAAGGATGTGCCGAACAGTGCATAAAAATAATGTCTGGAATATTTACCCGAGGTCTTGTAAGAGCCGAAGAGAGCGACCCCGATAATTTTGAGCTTGCCGCAGTTTCCTGCCACGCTTTGAGAATGGCTGAGGCAGAAAGACAAATGCGTGAACTTGGCAGCCGACTTAAAGACTGTGTTTCAAGGCGAGCTTCATTCAGTCCGCAGGTATTCACTCACAAAATGTTTGAATATGCTGACAGCATGAACAAGCTTATAAAAGCCGACATCACAGAAGAAATGCTCGGCACCTTCCGCAGAGAATACACCGACTATGAGGGGACGCTCCAACTCCTGCCTATAGGCACAAGAAATGTCAGTGGCGAATACACTGGCTGTATCTACTATTTTCTAAATAAAGACAGAACATCTCACCAGCGCTTTCTAACCTACAGCGATCTGCGCCCCACTTTCTATGAAAGAAAGTCAAGACGATTTGCCGAAAGCACAACTGTATGGGATCTTGACAGCTCTCTAAACAGCTATATGTGTACAGAGCTGAAGCTTGAAAACGCCAAGGTGAGCATGGGGCATTTGTCCTCATCGTCAAAGACCAATGCCATAGGCGTAGGTCCTGCACAGCTAAACTGTTTTGCCCTCCGTGAGCTTATTGTCAGCGATTTCAAAGAGCTTGCAGAAAAGATCTCCGCAAACAAAAGTGACGAGGAGACCGACCGACTTTATTTCGTTCACCCCAAAGAGTGCGTAGCTTCATATTTTGACAAGCACACTCAACAGCAGATTTTTATTATAAAAGACGACTACGATAGACAAATATCCGTCACCGCAAAATACACAGCAGAAAATCGTGAATTTATTTCCACGCTTGAAACCATAGGTGGCAAAATGCTAAAAGAAAAGCACAAAAACTACGTCCTTCTGGCTCAGGGGTATATCGACCACGGCAGGCTAACGCTTTTCCCAATAGAGGTCTATGATTTTATTGATCCGCCTGACAATGTTCCTGTACCCGTCGAGAATGATACAGACCAAGACTATGGAATGTGTAATGAGCTTCTTGACGCCACCGAAGAAACCGACAAGAGGATAGTCACGGTAATGGAGTGCGGAGTGAACTCTGTTATCACAGACGAACACGCTCAAAGCATACGCCAATGCGGACTTGAAGAACTTGCAAAACGTTATGAATGCTTCACAAAGCTGTGCGAAAATGCAAGACACACCACCGCAGACAAAAGCCTTGATATCTTCACTGCCGCAGGCAACACAATGCGGTATATCAGACTTTGCACACAAAAATTAGCACTGTTCAGTGCGATAAATAATATGGAGGAGAAAAAATGATCTACAACGAAAGCACCAAAAGCTTTATAAAGCTTGAAACCGCCCTAAAGGAGCTTGGTTTTGACCAGCAGACCATAGACCTTGCCCTTGAATATCTTGACATCACAAAGCCAAGAAACAATGCCATGATGAGAAAAATTACAACAAGATACTATCCAAAACTCATGCAGTATAGTTATCGTGAAAAGCTTATCAAAGCTGTAAAAAGTGAGATATCAAATTCAGATAGTGAGGAGCTTAAAGACCGTTATATTATTTTCAGTTCAATGGCAACGGGTCCATATTTCCGCTATATGACAGATGCGCTGTCTGGCAATGCCTATATATATTCCGAAAACAAAGCCATGTATATGAAGCCGCTCACTGATTTTTATGGTGAGAACGCAGAAGCAGTCTGGATATCAACAGAGATATCACACAGATCAGATGAATCCATATACTACGTTTTCAATGTAAATCCTGTCTATTCCGCTGATGATGCCATAAGGACATTCAAATATGTTGACGCTGACGATATTATTGCACAGCTTCTCCTGTGCGTTTACACATTGGATGCAACCGAACTGCCTAAAAAGAGCCTGCTCGGCAAAACAAAAATTCCTGATACAGCCGCAATTGCCATAAAAAAGCTTTGCGAAGTAGTCGAAAAAAAGCCCAAAACAACTACAGCCGTTTTCTGTCTTTTTCTTGCCGCATATGCAGAAGCGTCATATTTTGCAAAAGAATACCGTGCATTTTTCGATAAAAACATTGTGAAATATTACGACGATCTTACCCAAGGGCTGATATATATGAAGCTTTCAACCAACAGGATATTTGACCTTATCGAAGCTCAACCACAGTGTCTTACAGATAGATATATTCTGCACTTTGTCAAATCACCTGACAAAAATGGGAATTATCCAGCGCAAATGGTAAAGCTCGCAAAAGATCACCCACAGCTTTTCATAGAAACAATGAAGAACGCTCCATTTGACACAGCGATCACAATGGAGAAAATGCTCAAAGCCACCGACCCTAAATATAACGCAGAAGCAATTGGTCTTAAAGCTACCCATCAGGAACGTATCGCCAAACTTATTGCCGAGCATTTCAAGCACAGTAACGAGATATACGCATATATCATGGGCAAAGCAGAAATAGACACGATACTCCCCTTTGCAGACGAAGAAGCCTGCGATGGCAGACATAAGAAAATGTACTATATTGTTGCATATGGAGAAGACGATTTTATTATCCGCTGTATCGCCGCCCTTTCCATAGGAGCATCTAAAGATACAAGTGACCCCCTCCAACTTATAGGCAACGATCTTTATTATAACACCGAGTTCATCGTCCGTGCAATGGTAAGATCAGGTCTACCGATAGATATAATTATAAGATCCCTTGGCTGGCAGATAGAAAGCTCTTACTGTAAAGAAGTCATCATCAATAAGATAACCGCTATCATGCCAGAATTTAAAGACAAAACCGCCATTATCGACGTAAGCAAAATGGCTGTGTCCAGCCGACTTTTGTATATAAGGCTTCTTGATATCGCAGACAGCAACAAGTACAAAGACGAATTTTTTACCCTTTGTGACGATAACAGTAAGGTAATAAAAGCAGAGCTTGTGAAAGTTATATCCGCCCACAAGGATTGGCACGATGATGTTTGCAAACTTCTTGCTCAGAAAAAATCAGCCAAGCGTGAAACTGCACTTATGATAATTGAAAATCAGGGAGCTGACGCCTACCGCACAGAGCTTGAAAAAGCCTATGCCACAGAGAAATCCGACAAACTAAAATCGAAAATATCTGAACTTTTGGGCAGCGAAGCAAAGCCTGCCGAAATATCAAATGAAGACCTTGTGACTACGCTCACCAAAGGCACAAAAAGCAAGAAAGTTCTCTGGCTTTTTGAACAGCCTTTTGCACCTATTCACTTCACCGATGATACAGTTGCAGAGGATATCTATTTGCAGGCTCTCCTGCTTACATATGCAAACGCCGACGAAGGTACCCTCCCACCCGAGGGCAAGGCACTTGCCCAGAAGCTCAAAGCTGACGAGCTTGAAACATTCGCCCTTGAAGTCCTGAGCCGCTGGCTTGAAAAAGGTGCAGAAGCGAAAACAAAGTGGACAATGTATTTTGCGGCCATTTACGGCGGTGATGAAGCAATAAATTGCCTGACGGATTACATAAAAGAATGGTCGAAACAGTCATTAAATATGCGTGTTGCCCTTGCGGTTAAAGCCGTCAATGCCGTAGCTCTGAACGGCAGTTCCTATGCACTTATGACTGTAGACAATATTTCAAGAAAATATAAGAGTCGTGCGGTCAGAGCTGCCGCAGTTGACGCACTTGCCAACGCTGCAAATCAGCTTGGCTTGACAACGCAGGAGCTTGCGGACAAGATAGTACCTGACATGGGCTTTGACGAGAAAATGTGCCGCACCTTTGATTTTGGAAGCAGAAAATTCTCCGTTTATCTCACTCCACAGCTTGATATAGAAATATTCGAGGGCGAGAAAAAGCTTAAAAATCTCCCTAAAATAGGCGTTAATGACGACCCTGCCCTCGCAGAAAAGGCTACTGCTGATTTCAAGGAAATGAAAAAGCAAATGAAAACTGTTGTTGAAGCACAGAAACAGCGTCTTGAATATGTGCTTATGCTTGACCGTAAGTGGACAGCAGAATCTTGGAAAGCTCTCTTTGTAAAAAATCCTCTCATGCACTGCTTTGCGATAGGTCTTATATGGGGTATTTACGAAAATGGCTGCCTTAAAACTTCGTTCCGTTATCTTGACGACGGCAGCTTTACAAACTCAGATGATGATGAGATAGAGCTGTCCGAGGTTATGCAGATAGGGCTTGTTCACCCGCTGGAGCTTACTGAACATGAAAAAGAAGCTTGGCTGGAACAACTTGATGATTACGAGATAATACAGCCATTCGACCAGCTAAGAAGAAAGGTATACAAAGTAGCGGAAAGCGATAAGAATAAGACCGCCTGTGAGATCTTCAAGAATACCGAGATAACAAACACCACTCTAGTCAACCGCATGACCAAAGCAGGCTGGTATAAAGGTCAGGCACAGGACGCAGGCTTTTTCTATGAGTTCATAAGAAATGATATCTCAGGCAAGGAGAAAGATCCCGACGGCAAACTCGTCAACATAGGCATGACCGCCGAGCTTAAATTCTCAGGAACATACATCGGCTATTACGAGATAGAGGACGTGACCGTGGAAGAGCTTTACTTCCGACTTCCCGATGCTGCATACAATGACAACATGAAACTTGGCGATGTCAGTCCAAGATACTACAGCGAAGTTGTCTTACAACTTAAAAAAGCTATAAACAAGTAGGCATAACAAAAGGCAGTTCTGATTTTTTTCAGAGCTGCCTTTTACTTATTTATTTTCAACAGGAAGTCCGTGATCTCCTGCAATGTGTCTGCCTGCCTTGTTCACACAATATATGCAAACAGGAACTATGTACAAGCAAGCCGCTATCCATGCCGCCTGATCTGTGAAGCAGATTGCAAGATAACCGAATTTCGGCACAAATATCATACTTACAGAAATTCGAGCTATCATTTCCGTCACTCCTGAGAATATAGCAAGTCCAGAATATCCAAGGCCCTGCGTACACATTCTGCAAGTGTTGAGTATACCGAGCGTCCAATAGAAAAAGCCTGCGTAGAAAAGATATTTGGCTGAAGCAGTAAGCACTGCTGCGTCTGACTTATTCACAAAGATAAGCGAAAGCTCTCTGCCGAAGAATATAAGTACAATACCGGCTATTACTCCATATGTCATGCCAACGCCAACTCCAATGCGTATACCCTTTTTGATACGCTTGAGATTTCCTGCACCGAGATTTTGGCTTGCAAAAACAGATGCACCTGTTGCAAAAGCGTCATAAGGACACATTGTGAACTGCTTTATCCTTGCCCCAGCAGTGAATCCTGACACATAAATGCTTCCAAGCTTGTTGTTAGCCGACTGCATGACCATTGAGCCGATAGCCGTTATGGAATATTGAAGTCCCATAGGAAAGCCCATTATTATAAGGTTCAGCACCGCAGGCTTTGACATCACTCTGTCCCCTTTGGTAAGTTTCAGCACGCTGACCTTTTTCATAATAAATACAGCACATAGTATTCCGCTTATCGCCTGAGCAACGACCGTAGCGATAGCCGCACCCATGCAGCCCCACCTGAACACGATAACACACACAAGGTCAAGTGCAATGTTCAAAACCGTTGATATAGCAAGGAATACAAATGGCGTTTTGCTGTCACCAACAGAACGCAATACGCTTGAAAGCAGGTTATACAAAAGTGTGAACGGTATGCCAAGGAATATCACCAGAAGATATTTATATGCGTCATCAAAAATATTCGACGGAGTTGAAAGAAGCTTCAATATCTCACTACAAAGCACCGCACAAACTGTCGTCAACACAAACGCAGTAACGGCGGTTATAACAATAGAATTATAAAAATACTGTTTCAGCTTTTTTATGTCCCCTGCTCCGAAATGCCTTGCAATAGGCACGCCAAAGCCGCAGGCTGTTCCCATGCAGAAACCAAGCACCAAAAACTGCACACTGCTTGAAGCTCCGACACTTGCAAGAGCGTCAGAACCAAGAAATCTTCCCACGATGGCAGCGTCAATAAGATTGTATGTCTGCTGCAACAAATTTCCTAAAAGCAGAGGAAGCGCAAAGCTCATTATAAGCTTGAACGGACTGCCCGTTGTCATGTTTTTTGTCATTACTTTTCCTCCAAAAATCTAACTATTACATTTATCATCTTTAATTTTTACTATCACATTCTATCATCAATATATGAAAAAATCTATAACACAAATTAAATTTACTTTTGTAATTTTAAACAAATATAATAACAAAAAACATACATATTGC
>OLWX01001040.1_pt1 | contig 14531 bp, 10 predicted proteins | sample 1673541 | NCBI WGS metagenome assembly OLWX01 (sample SAMEA103958114, study PRJEB25191) | human gut metagenome | reverse complement strand
CGGTGCGGAAATATAGTACCCTCCGGAGGTCGCCTGGGATGCGAAATAAGCGTATACAGGCCGTTTCGTCTCTTTCTGATACTCCCGGATCTTCAGGTACACTTCATCGCTCTCATACACGCCGCCACCCGGCGTATCCACATACAGCATCAGCCCCTCATTGGAATCATTTTCTATCATGCTGTCGATGTTTTCCAGGATATACTGCTGATTGTAATTCTCGTCCGAATCGCCGATAGTCCCTTCGATATAGAGGACGGCGATATGATCTTCATGGATGGATGCCGCTTCCGCCTTGTTTTGATCCAGCCCGGAAAATCCTGTGATTTTCAGCAGGATCCCCAGCAGGAGCAATCCTGCCAGAATGCTCCCAAAAACAAGCAAAGACCGGGGTGGTTTTTTACGCCCTCCCGGTGTCTTGTTATTCCCATTATCCTGCGGCATGCCGTTTTTAGCACGCCACAGGTCTTTTGCTCTGATTTCATCTCTGTTCTGGTTCTGATTCATATCTCTTTCTCCAGATAAGGCTCGATTCTCTTAAATAGCTTTTTCTGCGATTTCCTTAAGCAGGTTTTCCTGCAATTCATCCGGCTTGATTTCAAACTGTTCGCCAGTCTTGTTGTTGCGGACCGTCAGGTAATCGCCCTCGACTTCCTTTTCTCCGATGATGCAGATATATGGATTTCTTTCGTTTCTGGCTTCACGCAGTTTGTAACCGATCTTCTCGTTTCTGATATCGGCTTCCGCACGCAGTCCGGCTTCTTCGAACTGCTGCGCGATTTTCAGCGCATAGTCGGAGTACTTCTCTGTTACCGTCAGCAGCTTCACCTGTACCGGCGCCAGCCAGAGTGGGAATTTTCCTGCAAAGTGCTCGATGAGGATACCGATGAATCTTTCGATGGATCCGAAGATAACGCGGTGGATCATGACCGGGCGATGCTTCTCTCCGTCGGATCCTACATAGGTGATATCAAAGCGCTGCGGCATCTGCATATCCAGCTGGATCGTACCGCACTGCCATGTTCTGCCGATGGAATCCTCCAGGTGGAAGTCCAGTTTCGGACCGTAGAATGCGCCATCGCCTTCGTTGATCACATACGGTACGCCGATGCTTTCCATAGCTTCTTTTAATGCGGATTCTGCTGCTTCCCATTCTTCGTCTGTTCCCATGGAATCATCCGGACGAGTGGACAGCTCTATGTGATACGTGAATCCGAACATCTTATATACATCATCGATGAATCTTACAACACCGATGACTTCGTCCTTGATCTGTTCCGGCAGCATGAAGATATGAGCATCGTCCTGTGTGAACGTCCGCACACGCATCAGTCCGTGAAGTGCTCCCGAAAGCTCATGACGGTGTACCTGTCCCAGTTCACCCATGCGGATCGGAAAGTCACGGTAAGACCACATCTTGCGCTTGTACACCAGCAGTGAACCCGGACAGTTCATCGGCTTGATAGCGTAGTCTTCTCCATCGATCTTAGTGAAATACATATTTTCTTTATAATGATCCCAGTGACCGGAAGTTCTCCACAGATGCTCGTTCATGATGAGCGGCGTCTTGATTTCTTCGTATCCGCGTTTTCTGTGTTCCGTCTTCCAGAAGTTCTCCAGTTCATTGCGGATGATCATACCCTTCGGCATGAAGAACGGGAATCCCGGAGCTTCTTCATACAGGGCGAACAGATCCATTTCCTTGCCGATCTTCCGGTGGTCTCTCTTCTTGGCTTCTTCCAGACGCTGCAGGTACTCGTCCAGTTCCGCCTGCGTCGGGAAACACGTCCCGTAAATTCTCTGGAGCATCTTGCGCTTCACGTCGCCTCTCCAATAAGCACCCGCTACGCTCTGCAGCTTCACAGCCTTGATCTGTCCGGTGCTTGCCATATGCGGTCCGGCACAGAGATCCACAAAATCTCCCTGCTGATAGAAAGAAATGACTTCGTCCTCCGGCAGGTCTTCGATCAGCTCCACCTTGTAATCCTCGTGCTTGTCAGCCATGAACTTGATGGCTTCTTCCCGCGGCAGCTCGAAGCGTTCCAGCGGATAGTTGGCCTGGATCACCTTCTTCATTTCCTTCTGGATCTTCAGAAGATCCTGATCGTTGAGTTTATGCTCCATATCAAAGTCATAATAAAATCCGTTATCGATCGCAGGTCCGATAGCCAGCTTGGCGTCCGGCCATAGTTTCTTCACTGCCTGAGCCAGAATGTGGGACGTCGTGTGTCGATAACATAATCTTACCTGTTCATCTTCAAAATTTATTTTTTCCTTCGCCATTTTCTTCCTCTCCTCTTCTTACGTATTCTGCAAATCTATTGTTCCAGCGCCAGCTCGATCAGCCGGTCGATCAGATCAGGGTACGGGATGCCGGAGGCTTCCCAAAGCTGCGGATACATGCTGATATTAGTAAAGCCCGGGAGCGTGTTGATTTCGTTGAACACTACCCTACCGCTGTCTTTTAAGAAAAAGTCTACACGGGCAAGTCCGCGGCAGCCCATGATCCGGTAGATCTTGACCGCCGTATCCTTGATTTCCTGTTCCTTCTTAGGGTCCAGATCCGTTACGACGGCTGTTTTCGATGCTTCGTTTTCATATTTCGCATTGTAATCATAGAATTCGTTTGCTGCGAAGATCTCGCCGATGCACGATGCTTCCGGCTCTTCGTTGCCCAGCACTGCCACCTCGATCTCGCGTCCTGTGATCGCTTCCTCCACCAGCACCTTGTCATCTTCTACAAAGGCTTTTTCCAGGGCTTTCGGCAGTTCTTCCGCGTTCTTCACCTTGCTGATGCCTACGGATGAACCGGCGTTAGCCGGTTTTACGAAAAGCGGATACGTATCGTTGAAGTACGAGGTGATGCCTAAAAGTTCTCCGTATGGATCCTTTGCATAACGCTGATGATAGACCAGAACTGCGTCCGCCTGACTGATGCCTCCGGCCTCTTCCACCATGACCTTGGTGATGGCTTTATCCATGGAAGCTGCCGATGAGATGGTATCGGAACCTACGAACGGAAGCCCCGCGATCTGCAGAAGACCCTGCATCCTGCCATCTTCTCCGTTTCTGCCGTGAAGCACCGGGAAAACCACATCGATGGATATCTTCTTCACAGCTTCCGCGTCTTCTAGCACAACCAGCCCGCGACTGGCTCGATCTAAAGAAAGAGCCACGTTTTTATTCGCAGGATCCTGCTCCCAGGAGCCGTCACCGATACGAACAGCAGGGGAACTTGTCAAAAACCAGTTCCCCTCCTTCGTGATTCCCACCGTATAGATCTCATATTTTTCCCCATTGATATGGGTGAGGATCGACGAAGCTGACACCCTCGAAACCTCGTGTTCCGAAGAGACTCCGCCGAATAAAATCAGTAATTTCGTCTTATCCTTCATAATTTCCCCTTTTATATTTAATACAGCCCTGTCTTGGCTGAGATCCTCTTGCTGATATTCTGTACATCCTGCGTCGGAGTATACCCTTCCTGACCGAAGAACTGCTCGTGCAGCTTGGTCACGTTGCTGCTGAGAGTCACCGGAGGACCGTACCAGCCGCCGTGAGACCAGCTTCCCACATCGTACGGCCAGCCCACGCTGTCGGTCATCTCATAGGAATTGAGTTTCAGCACCATATCCATCATATCGGCAGAAGACATATTGGTCTTGATCTCCGGCAGGATCTCATTGGAGATCTTCTTCAGTGCCTTGGTATCCATCTTGGCCGCCTTCTTGAACGCTGCCTTGACCACGATCTTCATACGCTCGTTTCGCCGGTAATCTCCATCCACGGAATCCTTACGGATCCGGGCATAGGTAACAGCCTGGTTGCCGTTTAAAGTCTGCTTGCCGGCGGTCTCGATCTTAGCGTTGGATCCACCGATATTCTTATAGGTATCCTGGATGTATTTATTCATTTCCTTGATCTCGGAGTCTTTGATGTTGATATCCAGTCCGCCCAAGGCATCGACTGTATCCGCAACGGATTTCCAGTTCACGACTACCACTTCCTTGACGTTGAGATCCAGGTTTTTATTGATGGCATACAGCATCTTGGTCGGACCGCCGTAGAAATATCCGTGAGTCACCTTATCCAGTCCCGGAGAATTATCTCCCAGATCCAGCATGGTGTCACGATAGATGGAGAACATCTTGATCTCGTTGGTTTCCTTGTTGATGCTGGCAACGATGATAGCATCGCTTCGTACGTTCTCGTCGCTGCTCATATCTCTGGCATCGATCCCCAGAAGGGCGATGTTGCGGTAGTTTCTCAGATCGGAATCCACCTGCGGGTTGATGCCGATGAGATCCGGGTCAAGTTCGATCCGGCCTACGTTATCCAGTGTATTCTTTACTACCGTCAGCCCTGCTGCGATGACCCCGCCGATCCCCAGAACCAGGATCAATACGATGATCAACGCGATCTTCAGGCCGCGTCCTTTTTTCTTTTTCTTCTTTCTTTTTTTGGAACCGCCGTCAAAACCGTCTCCGCCGGATCCATTTCCGCCGTTCCCACCGTTTCCGCCGTCTGCGAAGAAAGCATCTTCTTTCTGTGCTTTCTTGCGCGCTTTTTTCTCAGCGCGGGTCAGCTTGTCAGCTTTATTGACTCTGCCTTTTCTGGCGATAGGTTTGCGGTCGTCGATTTCCTCTGCAGCAGACTGTCTCTGCTGACGCATCTTCGATACTCCATACGGCGTATCTTCTACAGATGTATGAAATCCGCCGGAACTGTCAAATTCCTGCGAGGGCTGATGCTGCCGACGGTTTCCCGACCGGTTGGGAATGTAGGAGCCATATAAAGTATCATCCTTGACATAGCTTCCTCGATCCTCGTTATGTTCCCGCAGGCTGAGATATTCCTGATAGGCGTCCTGCCTGGCTCTGGATTCCCTGCTGCGATCATTGTCATATCTTCTGTTATCATTCATAGAGTAGTAGTGCTCCTTTCATGTCACAGTCCATTATATCAATAGAAGCGCTTCCTTGCAATAACCGGGAGCCCTCCCACTGTAAAAGTTGTGTGAAGATGGCTAAAATTAAAAGGTTCTTAAGAATTCCTCCACGGAAGTCTGCACAGCTTCATACAAATCCTGCGCCTGCCTTTGATCTTTTCCTCGTATGCAGTAGTAAAATTTAATCTTCGGTTCCGTCCCGGATGGCCGCACTGCGACCCAGGATCCGTTGGGGAAGAAAAACTTCAGAACGTTGGATCGAGGCAGCTCGTCTACTCCCTTTTCATAATCAAGTATCTTGTCCGGTTTCCCAAGCGGTGCAAACACCGATCCTCTACGGCTGCGCAGACGTGCCATGATCTTCTGCATCTCCTTTGCACCTTTCGCCCCCTCGAACACGAAAGAATCCTGCTCATCTATGTAGTAGCCGTACTCCTGATAAAGATTCTCCAGCGCATCCAGCAAAGTCCTTCCCTGAGTCTTGTGCCACGCTGCCGTTTCGCAGAGGAGCATAGCTGCCAGGACTCCATCCTTATCCCTGATATGCATCCCGCCTATATAGCCGTGACTTTCCTCATATCCCAGCAGGAATTCTCCCGCTTCCATATGATTCATTTCCTCACATACAAACTTGGATCCTGTCAGCGTGTGGATCACAGTTGCTCCTCGGGAAGTCACGATCCGCGAGCCTAAATCCCCAGTCACAACGGTAGTCACCATTATTTTTCCTTTCACGCTGCCTTGTCTGCTGAGGAAATCCGCCAGCAGAGCTCCGATTTGATTCCCGGTAAAGAAAAACGCTTTTGAGTCACAGATCACACCTGCCCCGATCCTGTCACTGTCGGGATCTGTTGCGATCATAAGATCTGCATGTTCCCGTAAAGCCTCTCGCTCAGCAATGCGAAACACTTCCGGCTCTTCCGGATTCGGCTTTCGAAGTCCAGGGAACTTCCCATCGAATCCAGCCTGCTTTTTCACAAGATGCACCTGGGAAAATCCATCTTTTTCTAATGCGTCCAGGACAAAATCACGACCCGATCCAAAGAGCGGCGTATATACGATACTCAGATCTTTCTTTGCGGAACTATCATTCAGTTTGCTGCAATCCACAGCAGCACTGGTAAACCTCTCTGCGATATCCTCGCCGATCCACTCGATGTTCTCCTGTGCTAGATCATCACAGTGCGGAACATCCAATGGATCCGCCTTTTTCAGCATCCATCGAAAGATTTCTTCTGTCTTGTTTGGTCCCATTTGAGCACCGGAAGCTTCATACGTTTTAAAGCCATTATATGCTTTCGTATTATGACTTGCTGTGATTACGATGCCTCCGTCGCAGTGGAGTTCCCTTACTGTATAGGACAGGAGAGGAACCGGGGAATATCGGTCAAATATAAGCACGTCAAGACCAGCTTCCGCCAAAACCTTGGCCGCTTCCTCTGCAAAGTTTTTTGAATCCAGTCTCGTATCGTAGGCAATGGCAACTTTTTTCCCTGCTCCCAGAACCTGCGCCATGCCCCATGCTGCAAGCCTTATCGTATAGCGGTTGATCCTGTTTGATCCCAGGCCGACTTTACCACGCATGCCTGCCGTGCCAAAAGGAACCTGGCGGTAAAAGCATTCTTGCTGTTCTTCTTCCGTCATAGAAACAAGTAGCTTACGTTCCTCTGCTGTCAGATCCGGCAGCAGACACCATTTTTCGTATTCTGTTTTAAACCTGTGGTCTATTTGATGTTTTTTCTTCATTCTTTTCTCCAAAAACAAAATACCGCTGTCCCAGGTAATTGAATCCCGTAAACAAGATCATTCCTGCAAGCATCGCTATATTTTCCTGTACCTGCTGTGTTGCGCCTGTCAGGATCGCCCGGACTGCCGGTTTAGCGATCCCATATGCCAGCAGATAGCACACCGCTATGTTTCCGGTGAATCGCAATGCGCTCTGAGCGATCCGGCCCCGATGCTGGAACGTAAACTTCTTGTTGAGCACGTAACTGAGTATGCTTCCGATAACGTAATTCGCTGCTGACGATACCCAGTAAGAGCAGCCTGCCAGATTGTACAGCCCGAACATGATGGCGGTGCCCACCAGGGTATTGACGATACCGACCAGGATGAATTTCAGGAGTTTTTTGTCAATGATGTTTCTCAACTATTTGTTCTCCACTTTTACACTGTCTTTTAAGCACATAACACACGGAAGGCTTAAGTAAAACATAGCTACCGTCTGCTTGGCAAATGGCAGTACAACGATATCAAACAGCGATGCGATTCCAAAAGCGGTAATAGCCATTACTGCAAAGAGTTCATAAGATGTATTTATTCCCCTTGAAAAAACACATCGCAAAATCCAGCATGCACAATATAGTTCCAAAACAAAGAACAACCCACTAGCAAATACTCCTGACCGCAGCAACAATTCTAAAACCGTATTATGTGTGTGATAATATGGCCGACCTGCATCAGGAACGATAGTAGCCCCATTTCCAATATCATTACCGATCAAAGAGCTCTTCTGCAGGCACGTCCACCAAAGTGCAATTCTACCAGACGAGGCAGTGTTGAGATCAGTTCCATTATCTCCGGTTTTTCCTTGCTGCATTCTCTGCTCAATCACTTTGTCCACTTTAACGCCGGAAGATGATGACTCCGTCGAATCTACGCTAGTCACAACCTGAGTTTCTGAAACCGTTTTTATTGTTTCTTTTTCCAATACATTTTTTAATTGAAGACCGTTTATAAAAACAGGAATCAATACAACTAAAAAAAGCGCATACAAAGCGATCCGTTTGATCAGGATCCTGTTTCTATGATGATAACAATACTTGATTCCACCTATCATCCCCCAAATCAAAATGCACCCTAAAGCGATCAGATTTGCCCTGGAAACAGTCAGTAGTGTCATTCCAATTGATGCGGAGATGATTGGAATCATCCAGATTTTCTTGCGCCTAGTCCAGGTGATCAGTAAATAAATTCCGCAAACGCATGATGCCACAGCAGATTTTGCCACTCCGTTAGGATCCGCAGCAATTCCCCCATATCTTCCCCAAAAGGTATCATCCATCCCCGCTGGTGCACAAATCATATTTACAAAATAATAGCAAATAAAGCAAAGCACTCCTATAATTGCAATACACCGAAACAAGGTGTCAAAGTCTCGACGATAGCACCATACGATAATAAATAGCGGCATAAGAAACGTCATAAAAAGTCCCATTAAAATATAACTGTATCCTATGTAATGATGGATCCCTGAAGCCACGATCACAATACCACAAAGCATCAAAACATACATGAGCCAGGATCGTATTTTTACCATTTCTATTTTTCGATCAATACTGGCAATAAGAAATCCTATAAATGCGCATGTGCCTATAAAGCTGTTCAGCATGGCCGGATAATCGTATAGGAAAAACCGTTTTGCCTGATAAAAATAGGTCGATACAATAATAATGGTCAAACAACTATACATCAGTATTGACCGTGTTCTCTGGGACAAACCTGAGGTATGCTTATATATAAAATTCAGGATTGGAATGTATAATTTTTCTACGATCATAACAACTCGCTTTCTGTTGGTTTTATTTGTTCTCCAAATACTGCACCGTTCGCATCAAGCCTTCTTTCAGAGAATACTGAGGCTGCCAGCCAATATTATGCAGACGATCACTGTTAAGGATCCCCAGGGTAAACGGTGCTGCTCCAGTATCTTTCCTTTCTTTTGGCAGATCCATCACCACCTGAATATCACGATCCGCATAAGCATCCGCCAGTGTTTCTGCCAGCTGGCGAATAGATACGGTGGATTCCGGGCTGGATATATTGTAAACCATTTCATCAGAATCCAGCAAAATCCGAAATATAGCAGCTACGGCATCGCTGACATAGGTATATGTGCGAATTGGTTTTCCTTCGCTCTTCATTACGATATTTCTATTGTTTATCACATCTCGCAGAAAATCCGCCTGAACCCGGCCGTCATCTACAGACATTCCCGGACCATAAGTATGTGCCAGGCGTGCCACCTTAACATTGAGTCCATACTGCTGTGCGAAGGATGCACACATGGTTTCAGCAGCTTTCTTGCCCTCCGGATAGCAGGAGCGTGGAGAAAGCGGGTCTACAAATCCATAGCTATCTTCCGTAAATTCTTTCTGATCATCGTAGGGCTGTCCATAGATTTCACGAGACGAAATAAACAGATACCCCTCTGCATGACTTCTGCGTGCCAGATCCAGGGTGTAATAAGCACCCAAAGTATTTGCAGCAATCGTCCCCACCGGATCTTCCCGCATGATCAGCGGGCTGGCCGGACTGGCTGCGTGAATGATATAATGGAATTCCACATCCGTTTGGATCGGTTCTGCTACACTTTGACGGAACACCTTGACCTGATCTCGAATATCCTCCGGCAGCTTTTCCGGATGGCGTACTAATGCGTACAGTTCCAGATCATTTCCGGAAGTTTCTTTCCACTGAAGGATCGTCCTGCTGATGTAGCTTCCCAGCATACCACTGGCTCCCGTTACCAATATACGCTTACCGTCAAATTTTTCCCAGCTGATGTCTTGTTTTAATATGTCTCGTGCATCTTCCTGTAAAATATGGTTCATAGCTGTCCTCTATTTCTTTAAATTCTGTGCGATCTCTCCCGGAGCCAGTCCTAATGCCTGCTGCGTTTCTTTATACTCCAGCATTGCACGGAATACATACAGATCCTCCGGCGTCGTCACCTTGATATTGCCTCTGTTCCCTTCCACAAGACGGACTTCTTTCCCGACAGAACGCATCAAGGTACAAGTATCGATAATTCCCTCATAAAAAGGATTCGTCTCTCGCACCTGATCGTGTGCCTGCAGTACATCTCCAAGCCTAAAGCTCTGTGGTGCCTGTGCAGTATAGAATGAACTGCGATCCGGAGACTCTTCCACCACGTTTCCACTATGGCTGATGATAGGAGTTTCAAAAAACTTTGTGCAGGTCACTGCCGATCCATATTCTCGGACACTTCTCAGATTAGCATCGATCACTTCCGCTGTAATGCATGGGCGCACGCCGTCATGGATCATAACGATATTATCCCGTCCTTCGCCCTCACAGGCTGCTCGCAATCCATTCAGGATCGAATCCTGCCCTGTTGCTCCGCCCGGCACGATATCCTTCACCTTGCTGATCAGAAAACGTTTGACTAACTTTTGTAAACGCGAGATGCAGTCTTCCTTGCATGCTACATAAATAGCATCCACTGCCGGATGCTCTTCAAAAATTTCCAGCGTGTGGATAATGATAGGTTTTCCATTTACTTCGATAAACTGCTTCGGAAGTCCGGATCCCATACGAGCTCCGCTCCCGCCTGCAAATATGATCGCAATGTTTTTCATGTTCTATTCCTCCTGCAGCAGGATCTCATCGATTACCCGATCCGATGCATCGCCGCGATATCCGCCAAAATTGTCCTTTGCAAACTGGATGATCTTCTCGGTTTCAAAATCTTTCTGTTCCAGACATTCCATCAACTGATCAAAGGTATCGCAGACCTTTCCCGGGGCACTCTCTAAAATGCTCCGGTGCACACCTCGTGTCAGTTCATAAAACTCCCTGTCGTAAGTATAGAATACAACAGGCCTCTGCAACAATGCATATTCAAAGTAGTTAGAAGAATAATCCGTGATCAGAAGATCTGTCACATAGTACAACTTGTTGATATCCGGAAATCTGCTGAATTCCCGGATGCGATCCTGCAAAATTTCAGGGATTTCCGGCAGTGTCTTCACAAATGGATGCATTTTTATCAGGAAAACAGCATCTTCTTTTTGGCAAAACTCATATATCCTCTGGAAATCCAGTTTAGAATAATCATAATAGGCATATTTTTGTTCTGCCCCGCGATATGTCGGAGCAAACAGAATGATTTTTTTCTCTTGTAATTCAGGATACTTCGTATAAAAGTCGTCCTTAAACGCATCGATCACATCAGGATCCAGGAACCCATCCATGCGCGGCATACCCACAGGATAAAAAGCTTCCTTTTCAATTCCGAATACCTCGTGGAACACATCGATCAAATGCTCCGATCCTGTAATGACATGGGTATATTGTTTATGGCAGGAACCATCCGGAAACGGACTGCCGTCCTTGCCGAAGCGACTGTATCCTACGGATTTAAATCCTTCTCCAGCATGCCATACCTGGATCAGCTTCGTTTTTCGCCCCAGCTTAAAAAACCCGAACACCGGGGCATAATCATCAACAAAGATCACATCCTGCCGGGCAATCTTTGTTACCACCTTCATCCAGCTAAAAATATCTTTTCCGCTTTGATGCTTCCCTGCAGCACTTCTGTAAGAATATGTTATTTTAAACTTCTGATCCAGATTTCGTTCTCTGATGCGTGTATCAATATATTTCAGATTGCCCCACAAGACATCTTTCGTTTCACTCATGATCATAACACGTGTGCCGTTTTTTGGTGTTAATGCGTAAAGTACATGATAATAGCAGCGGATCATAAGGATCGCAGCATACATAAAAAAGCGCTTTGTCTTTTCCTTTGCAGTACGAACTTCACGAACGTAACGCCTTTGACGCCATCGTCTGTTTTCGATCATGAAATAACTATCCAGATAAAAAATCAAATTCGCATCATCTTCCGAAGCAACACCAAAAGTCATAGTATATGCCATCTGATCCTGTGCGTAACGAAAAGTACGTGACAGCGAATCCAGCTGATACGAAGTATGTGCATCAATCGTGCAGAGCGTCTCGGTACCATCCGCAGAAACCGCAGCGATCTGCCATCTGCCGTTTTCTAAAAAGCTGCGCTCGCTGACACAAGTGATATTCAAAGTAAGAAAAGTACACCCCTCTTCCTGCCTGCTCTCCAGTTTGATCGGAGCATAGCCGGGGTTTTTCAGATAAAAAGACGCATCCTGTCTGGATGCCAAAATTTCAATATGCAGGAAAATACGTTCCCACCAGATTTTCGTAATTACAAACAAATTTGTATTTCCTACCATAACAAATCTCCTGTCAATCCCAATAATAGTATCATAAAAATGTTGAAAAAACAACGTTTTCTTGCTATAATCTCAACAGACAGGAGGTTGTTTATGAGTCTGATTATACGAGCAGGGATCCTTATTTTGAATTTGATCTACTGCTTCATGAAGCTGCTTCCGCAGCAGAAAAAAATCGTTTTCCTCAGCCGGCAAGGTGACTCTCCTTCCGTTGATTTCACCATGCTTGAGAAAAAAATCAAAGAACTCCACCCGGATTATGAAACGATCATGCTTTGTAAAAAGTTGAATATCAAAGATCACGAATCCGCCATAGACTATGGACTGCATATGCTCGTCCAGATGTATCATCTGGCAACGTCAGATGTAGCCATTCTGGATTCTTACTGTATTGCTGTCAGTGTTCTTCACCACAAAAAAAGCCTGCTGGTCATCCAGATGTGGCATTCTATCGGGACAATGAAAAAGTTCGGTTACAGTATCCTGGATAAGCCGGAAGGCAGCCCTTCCAAACTTGCCAAACTCATGAAAATGCATGCAAATTACGATTATATTTTAGCAGCAGGTGATGGATACAAAGAACATCTGGCAGAGGGCTTTAATTATCCGCTCGATAAAATCGTAACGCTCCCTCTTCCTCGAATGGAGCTTTTAAAGGATGAGGATCATCGAAACGATACTTTGCAAAAGATTTTTAAAATCTATCCGGAGCTTGCGACAAAAGAAAACATCCTCTATGTTCCAACATTTCGCAAAGTAAATGACGAGTTGTTTATGAGTGCGCTCAGGTCCATATGCCAGGCCGCAGATTACGACAACTATAATCTGATTATAAAAGTACACCCAAACACAAACTTAACAAACTTTAATCCTGGTCGGGCGATTCTGGATACGGAATTTTCTTCAGAAGACATGCTCTACATCAGTGACATCGTAATCAGTGATTATAGTTGCATCATCTATGAAGCAGCCCTCCTGAATATACCGCTTTATTTCTACACATATGATTATGAGAAATACATGAAGGCGCGAGAAGTCTACATGGACTATAAAGCAGAAATACCTGGTCCAATGGAACCATACCCACGACTGGTATTCGAAAGGATCGCTTCCAGAGATGAAGGTGTCGATCGAAGAAGAGTGGATAAATTCCTGCACAAATATATCTATACCGGCAGCAAACATGAAACAGAAGACATCGTAAACTTTATTTTTGACCACCTAAAGAACAAAAGAAGAACGAGAAAAAAGAAGACCTTGTAGGAATCGATCTGCAAGGTCTTCTTTTATTAATCTGTTATACTCTCGAATTCTCTCGTTTTTTAACGAACAGTGGCGTCAATACGATATAATACAAGAAGATAAATCCTCTCTCAAACGGGAGAATACCTGTATCCAGCATGGAAATCGTAAAAAACATAAGGAACGCGGAAAGCATCACCAATCCTGCTGCATCTTTACGTTTAAAAAATAATACCAGCGCCATAATCCCTGCAATCAAGTTAAAAAGCAAATATATGATTCCTGTCGGAATCCCTGCTTTATAAGACAGTTCAATATACTGGTTATGTGCGTATTCTGTGTCGTAGAACATCAATTCACTGCAGCCACGCCAGGTCATGTTTTGAAAATACACATTCCAGATAGATAGTCTACCTGCCATGAACCAATCCAACTGTTGAATCTTAGGGTTTTGATACAGTTCATTCATGGAAGCTCCCAGCTTCTGATCGATTTTATCCTGTCTTGTGATGTTTTCTTCATCTGTTCTGCTTTCTTCCACTGTGCCTGATGAAATTTCATACGTTGATTGTACTTCGGAATTATTTTGAGACTTATCTTTTAATCCTGTGTTCCCTATTGAAAATAGCATCACCCAGGCAACAATGCATCCAAACAAAACGAGTAAAACACCTGCAACACCTTTCTGTACGGCGGCTTTACGATTTTTCCCTGCCTTCTGCAACCTCATAATACCATACACGACAATCAAAACGCACAATAAAATCAGTATGATTTCTCCTGCTCTGCATTTTGTCAATATTACAGTAATCGCAGAACCGCCAACAACAAGACTGATTCCTATGAATAAAACTTTTGGGAGCAACTTCACCAGCAAATACATTCCTGCTACTATACCTGTTAAAAATACTTTAGTTGTCCCATTGGGGTTGATGCCAAATGGCGCATACTGCAAATCGTCTGATAAATAACTGGAAGATTCCGCCGGATATTTTATGAAACACACCACTAAAAGAATTGCGGTAAACAAAGTATATGCCCCTGCCGCCGCATCAAACAGCACTTCATAATCCCTTCGATTTCCCCAGACATAGAACAGACACATAAAAGCTACCAGCATAGCCAGTGGGAAAGCCTGATAAGCGGGTCCCATTTCATGATTCAGAGAAGCGATCAAGAGCAATAAGCCCGTTACCGTAAAAGGAATGTATGTCCATAAATTCCATTTCACAATTTCCAGTTTTCGATCTACACTGACAAGAATGATGATACCCATCATCAGGCAAATAAAATAATCTCGTATTCCACGATTAAATCCATCGAAC
>OLWX01001018.1_pt1 | contig 14720 bp, 10 predicted proteins | sample 1673541 | NCBI WGS metagenome assembly OLWX01 (sample SAMEA103958114, study PRJEB25191) | human gut metagenome | reverse complement strand
AGGCAATCTGGAATGAATTTTGGCTAAGTTACTGTGAACGGAGTGAACAGTAACTTTTGAATTGTAAGTCAGATGGTGATTTTTGACATTTTTTGGAGGATGCTAATCCTTGTCTTTTGACAGAAATTATGGTATGTTAAATAATAACAATCAAAACTGATTTTCATACAAATCATAATCTGGCAGTTCTGCCATATTTTTTCCAAAATACAATAAATATTAAGAGAGAACAGTAATGACAATATGAAAGGTGCAGGGACAGGAGGAGCCTGATGATTAATTTATTTGATTTTACTTACTGCGGAGACTATAATCGGCAGATTCAGAATCTGGCAAGGATGGTGCCGGAGAAGTGGAGCTTTTCGGATACAGATGATAACGGAATTCTGAAAGGATACCTGGAACATACATTTAAACGCCTTTATGAAGAACAGAAGGTGTGGGAGAAAAAGAATTATGCCATATTTAATACAGGACTCTTTAATTACTATTATCAGCCGATTTATGCGTATTTTATTCCCAATCTGGTCCCGGACAGGCAGCCCTGGTTTCTGGATGGCTTTTATACAGAATACTATTTGTTAAAAGAAGGAATCACCTGTCTGCCGGAAAAGGCATGCTATGTGGAAAATCCGTCAGATCTTGTGTTTGATACAAAACTTCCGGTAATTCCACAGTACGAGCATATTTTCGGGGATGAGGAAAATGCTGCCCGTCTTCCAAAGGAAGTACGTGACAGCAGCATGAAAATGCAGCTGTTTGACGGCGCGCTGAAACAGACAAAAAGAATGCTTGAGGCAGATTACAGGACGGCAATTCCACAGTATTATAATCACTCAATCCAGCTGCTGCTCCCAATCTGTCTCCGTCATCCGGGAAAACCCGACCTTGCACTGGCGTGTATGAAAACTTCGGACGGAAGCAAATATCTGGGGCGTACCTGCCTGACTCTCAGAATGGCCTATCATAATGCCAGGCTCCTTGCAAGGGTGGACCGAAGCTGGCTGATGACTTCTGTATCTGCCTGAGGTTTGACATGTGTGGTTCGCTTTGATATATTATAGCAGCGAAGCGGATGATTTTATCTGTCTGACTGAAATGATGTCAGGTCAGACATTTACGGATTGTTCGGCTGCTATAGATGAAACAACAGAAAAAGGTGGGTGAGAAATCAAATGCGAAATAAAAGTCTGGATGCTGTAAAGGCCATTGCTGCGTGCCTGGTGGTATGCATTCATGTAAGTTTTCCGGGACAGGCCGGGCAGCTTGTAAAAGTACTGGCAAGATGTGCGGTGCCGTTTTTCTTTATGGTATCCGGGTATTTCTGTTATTATCAAAATTGCAATGCCTCAAAAAGAATATTGTCTAAAATCCTGCATATCATGAAGCTTTTTGCAGTTTCAGTTGTGTTTTATTTTATCTGGGAATGTTTTATGAAAGCCTGGAATGGGGAGAGAGTATGGACATGGATAAAAGGGCTTGTGAGTACAGAGCATCTGAAGGAATTTTTCGTGTACAACAGTACTTCTCCGGTAAGAGCACATTTATGGTTTCTTCCTGCATTAATTTACTGTTATCTGCTTGCTCTCCTGATTGAAAAATGGAGAATGCGTAAGGCTGCATATTGTATGGCACCTGTATTGCTGGCAATACTTTTATGGAGAGCGGAGTTTTGTGTCTTTTTTGACAGATTTTATCACACTATGGAATACAGAAACTTTCTGTTTACAGGAATGAGCTTTTTCCTTACAGGTCAGATGATCCATGAATATCAGGATAAGATAGTATGCAAACGTCTGGAGCAATGGATGCAATGGGGATTGAAAGCAGGGATGAGTTTCGGTGTGGCACTCAGCATGATGGAATATGCTTTCCGGGGAGCAGGAGAAATTTACACAGGAAATTGTGTTGCAGTGATCTGTCTGTTTCTGTGGCTTATCTTATATGGAAGGGAAATAAATTTTCCCTCTGTACTGGTGGAAACCGGAAGAAAATATGCTTTCCTGATCTATCTTCTTCATCCGGCAGTATCAGATCTTCTGAAAAAATGTTCAGAAGGTCTGGGAGTCAGCAACTGTCAGATTTATTTTTGGTTGCGTCCGGTTTTGGTATATATGCTGACAGTGGTGACAGTTTCTGGCATATCTGCGGTCTCTGCGTATGCAAGGCAAAATATTTTGCAGAATAATCATGTATAGTCAGGGTATGAAAATACGGAATGAATTTTGGCTGCGTTACTGAGAATGGAATGAACAGTAACATAGTAACGTTATCTTCAGGAACCGCGGGAATTATAACTGTTCACATAATGGAAAATGTGATATAGTAATCAGTAAATCTTATGAACGTAACCGTTCGGTGTTTCGCAGAATGGCGGATTGCTGAACAGTTACCGAAAATCATTATGCAGAAAATACAAAGGAGAGAGAATGGCAGATAAAAATCAGGACAAGAACCAGAGTAAGAACAGAGCAGAACAGGCAGAAGAGCACGATGAAAGCGTGCTGAATCCGGAGATTAAGAATGAATCGGATTTGTCAAAGAAGGAAAGACGTCTGATTGAGAAAGAAAAATTAAAGGGAATGGGGCCAAAGAAAAAGCTGGAATATATCTGGATGTATTATAAACCGGCTATTTTCGGAGTGATCGCAGTGATTGCTCTTATATTCGGAATAAAGGATTACTATGAACAGTCCAAAATAAAAACAGTTCTGTCCATGACAGTGGTAAATTCAATGGCAAATGATACGGAAACTCCTGAGCAGAAAATCAAAGAAACACTTGGGTACAAAGATGATCCCTATAGCAAAGTAGAGATAGGCGTGAATCTTACTACGGACTCTGAAATGGCAGAATTTGATTATAATGCACAGATGGCTTATGTGGCACAGATCCAGGCAGGTTCCATTGATATTATGGTTATGCCGGAGAAGCTTTATCAGACTTTGAAGAAGAATGAGCCATTTGCAGATTTGAAGGAATTGATGGGTGAGGAAGCTTTTGAGAAGTTTGGAATGCAGACAGATACTACGCACATTTCCATTACTGACAGTGAGCTTGAACAGGAATTAGGTGTAATCTACGATCCTGTATGCATTGCAGTGCCGTATTCAGCACCGAATCAGGAGAACGCAGTAAAATGGATAAAAAGTCTTGACAGCAGGAAATAAATTGTGATATGTTTATCACACCAAAACTGGTGTGGATTTTTCAGTCTTGTGACAAACATGAACTCTTTTCGCCGCACGATTATCATACAGCAATGTAGAGATAATTGTGTGGCGTTTTTTGTTGCAATGAAACAGAGAAAGGAAAAAAGAATGAACAATACTTTTATGAAGAAAAAACCGATTCTGCCGCTTCTGGCATCTATGGCAATGCCTATGGTACTGTCTATGCTGGTGAATTCACTGTACAACATCGTAGACAGCTTTTTTGTGGCAAAGATCAGTGAGCAGGCGATGACAGCTCTGTCTCTGGTATTTCCTGTACAGAACTTTATTAATGCAGTTGCCATTGGTTTCGGTGTGGGAATCAATGCACAGATTTCTTTTCAACTGGGAGCAAAAAATATTAAAAATGCGAATATAGCAGCTACCCATGGTATGCTCTTTAATATTATCCATGGAATTATTTTTACAGTAATCTGTATTCCGTTTATGCCTGTATTTCTCAGTATGTTTACAAAAGAGCAGGAAGTGATCTCATCTGGTGTGCAGTATTCAACCATTGCATTTGCATTTTCCACAGTGATCATGATCAGCCTGTCCTTCGAAAAGATTTTTCAGGCTGTGGGCAGAATGAAACTGACAATGATCAGCCTGATGATCGGTTGTATTTCCAATATTATCCTGGATCCGCTGCTGATTTTCGGAGTGGGGATTTTTCCGGAAATGGGGATCAGAGGTGCAGCACTGGCAACTGGTCTTGGCCAGGTATTTACAGTTATTGTATATCTGATCGCATATAAGAAGTGTAGTATTCCGGTGGAGATCAGCAGGAAATATCTGGAACTTAACAGGAACCTGGACGGGAAGCTGTATATGGTAGGGATTCCCGCAATCCTGAATATTGCCCTGCCGTCAGTTCTGATCTCTTTCCTGAATCAGATATTATCGGCTTTTTCCGGAAGCTATGTAGTGGTTCTGGGAATCTATTATAAGCTTCAGACTTTTTTGTATCTGCCTGCAAGCGGCATTGTCCAGGGAATGCGCCCGTTGATAGGATATAATTACGGAGCAGGAGAAATAAAGAGGGTAAAGAAACTTTTTGGGATTTCTGTGCTTCTGAATGGTATGATCATGCTGGTAGGAACGATCATCTGCTTTACAGCATCAGAGACATTGATGGGAATGTTTACTGAGAACCCGGAAACTGTAAGACTTGGCACTGCAGCATTACAGATTATCAGTATCGGGTTTATCCCATCTGCCATCTCTGTTACAGCTTCCGGTGCATTAGAAGGACTGAGCAAAGGTGCTCAGTCCCTGGTGATTTCGTTATTAAGATATATTATAGTGATCATTCCGGCAGCTTATCTGCTGTGCTATTTTGCCGGGGCAGATGCTGTGTGGAATGCGTTCTGGATCTGTGAATTTATAACAGCAGTAGTAGTAGGTATCGGGATAAAGTATTACTGGAACCGTCTGCTGCAGTAGACGATAGTGATAAAGCTGCTAAGTCAGGCTGCGCCTGCTTCAGCAGACTCAGCATCAGACTCTGCTTCTGAGGCATTTTCATCAGTAACATCTTCGGCATCGGAATTGCTTCCGCCGCTGAGAACATAAGTGATGACTTCGTCCGGAACGCCTGCATTGGACAGATTATCCATAAGTGTAGTGAGGTCGAGTGTAGCTGCGTAGGCACTCATATCATCTTCATTGGTTACGTCATAAACATCTCCCAGAGCCGTAAGGTCCGGAATTTCAACAGATTCGCCTGCACCGGAAGTAACAGTGAAGCTTCCGAGAGTGCTTCCTGCACTTTCAACGGACAGTGCAACAGAACCAGAATCTTTTGCTGAATTTAAATCTAATACAAGTGCAAAGTTCTCGAGCATAGAAAGAGAAGAATCTGTATCTTCTGAAGAATCAGCAGGGAAGGTGATAGTATAGTTACCGTTTAAGTAACCTTCTTTTGCAGATTCGGTGTCGTAGTCCTTTACTTCGATAACAGCTGCGGCTGTATCATCCTGAGAAATTTTATAGGTTCCGTTTAATTTACCGCCATCAATCTGACCGGATCCGGACAGGGAGAGTGTGCCGGAATCATCTGTTTCAATGGAGAGAAGATAGCCAAAGTCTGAGCCGTCCCTGGTCATCTGCCAGTTCAGAACAGGAGTTATTTTATCACCTTCCTGAAACTCAATTTTACGTCCTGCAATTCTGCCGGTCTCATCAACCCAGATTCTGGTGTTGAGATGAGAATCATCGGAATCACCGGTATCTGCATCTTTCAGAAAATCAAGACCGTCTTCTACAGCTTTGGTAAAGCTTTCATGCAGGTCCTCGTTACTTGAGAGTTTCTCTGTCCAGGTATCGAGGATGTTCTCAATATCACTGTCTGATTTTGCTTCTTCCAGGATTGCAGTTGCAGTTTTTACAGCGTCTTCGGCTGAAATCTGGCCTTCATATACTGTACAGTCCTGACTGATATCACCTGCTGTCAGAGTTTCCTGACTGCTTTCGCCTTCTGTTACATTGTCAAAAAGCATAGATCCGTATTTATCCAGAAGTGTTTCTACTACAGAAGCTTCTGGAGCTGCTGCTGACAGATCAGACATCATGGAAACAGTCAGGCTGAGACTATCAGAATAAGCGGAAGCGAAATTGTCTGTCGGAATATCTGCATCTGAATCATCAGGGGTTAATTCTTCAAGATCATTTTCAATATTGGCAGCCTGTTGGTCTGCGGCTTCTTCCAGATTGGTCTTGAAATATTTATCAGAGAGTTCAGGGATGCGCATATAAATATCCTGGCTGTCCGGATCAAGATAATATTCCAGAGTACAGATTTTATTATCATTAAGAAGGACCTTCATCAGAATACCTTCTTTTCCTTCTGTAAAAGAGATATCATTGGAAAGTGTGACATTGTCCAGCCAGGAGACATCAAATGGTGCGACAAACCCCAGCAGTGAGCGTCCGGAATCTTCAAATTTCAGAATCATGTCACTCTGCATTCCTGACATCAGAGACTGGCTTTCTTCTATAGATGTAGCGTAAGAAGATGCCATTTCTGTGACCTTTTTTGCCCATGCATCTTTTTCAATGGAAGCGTAACTGTCTGCTGCAAATGCTGTAGATGGAATTGCAACAGTACCAAGAAGTGCTGCAGTACAGATAGCGGTTGTTTTTCTTAACCATTTTTTCCTTGTTTTCATAAAGGGCCTCCTTCCGTTCTGTTATGAATCTTATGTAGTGGAATTACATTTCAGGACATTCATTTTCAGATATGTCGTTTGACTGAAATAATAATCTATAGCAGTCCTTGTAAATGATTTTTCAAATACGCTCTATATTAAGATGCATTATTTTAGAGGATTGCTATATATCAATTTTACCAGATAAAGATAGAAAAAGCTATGTTTTTTCGACAATATGGAAAAAGATGTTGATTTTAGACTAAATTATTTCTATAGAAAAATAACAAAATATAGACAAAAACTATATGTGTATATAAATAATTGATATAAGAAAATTTATTGACAGATTTATGTGAAAAATATATACTACTATTCATATCGAAACACTATGGAATTGCTAAAAACAGGGAAACGATATATCACAGAAAACATACCGTTAGTCCGGAGATTATTATATTTTACAAGGGGAATATGCTCATGGAATTTCAGACTAAATTATTACACGGAAAAGCAGTAGACAATTATGCGAATGGTTCAACAGTGCCGCCTATCAGCCTGGCAAATGCTTTTGCATATGAATCTTCAGAACAGTTGGAAAAAGTATTCCAGAATCGGGCACCGGGATTTGCATATACCAGGATTGCGAATCCGACAGTAGATGCGTTTGAGCGAAGAGTAAATGAATTAGAAGGCGGGATTGGAGGTGTAGCCTGTTCCTCCGGAATGTCAGCGGTTACATTATCATTACTTAATATCCTGCAGGCAGGGGATGAGGTAATCGCAGGAAGTGCATTGTTCGGAGGTACACTGGATCTGCTTCATGATCTGGAGGCATTCGGAATCAAAGTACATTTTATACCGAGGGTAGAGAAGGCGCTGATCGAGCCGTTTCTTACAGATAAGACCAGAGCAGTGTTTGGCGAAATAGTAGGAAATCCCGCACTGAATGTAATGGATGTCCGGGAAACAGCAGATTTTCTTCATGGAAAAGGAGTACCGCTGATTGTAGACAGCACAACTTCGACTCCGTATCTGCTTAATCCGATTCAGTACGGTGCGGATGTAGTGGTGCATTCTACATCTAAATATATAAATGGAAGTGGAGATGCCATCAGTGGAATTATCATTGACAGCGGAAACTTTTCCTGGAGTCCGGAACGTTATCCGGGAATGAAGGAATATAAGAAATACGGAAAGTTTGCTTATCTTGTGAAACTGAGGAACGGAATCTGGCGAAACATGGGCGGCTGTCTGGCTCCGATGAACGCTTATCTGAATATTATCGGGATGGAGACACTGGGGCTTCGTATGGAGCGGGTCTGTAACAATGCGTTCCGGCTTGCACAGGCACTGGAGAAGCTGGAAGGTGTATCTGTCAATTATCCGTTGCTGGAGTGCAGTCTATATCATGAACTGGCAGAAAAACAGCTTAGTGGAAAGGGTGGAGCGATTCTGACTATCCGTGCAGGTTCCAAAGAACGGGCATATAAGCTGATCAATCATCTGAAATATGTAAAGATTGCAACCAATATTGGTGATGTGAGAACTCTGGTGATTCATCCGGCGTCTACGATTTATATTCACAGTACGCCGGAAGCAATGGCAGAGGCAGGAGTGTACGACGACACAATCCGCATCAGTGTGGGTATCGAAGATATAAAAGATCTGATACAGGATTTCACAGAGGCAGTGGAGAGCCTTGGAGAAGAATAATTCATGATATACACATTATCAGGCGCTTTGGTCGGAACATGATAGTAACCGGACAGAGACGTTGGTTTAAAAACAGAATAACTGGCAGACAGTCAGAGACAAGAGAAGCCCCGGAAGTTCAGGAGTGTCCAGTTAAGTGGAACTCGATGATTTTCCGGGCTTCTTTTTGCAGCAAAATTTTTTCAGATATTGAATCTGTTTCCGAAACCGTTTCGTTATAAAAAATAGCGGTTAAAAATTAACAACTATCTGCGGGCGCGTTTTTCAATCAGTCCGAGGAGTCCGTACAGGATAATAGCGATGATGCACAGAATGATAATGGACATCAGTACCCAGGTAAGCTTAAAGGTCTGGCTGGAATAGATGATCAGGTAGCCAAGCCCTTTTCTGGCACCGATAAATTCGCCTATGATAACACCAACCAGACACAGACCAATATTAACTTTCATAACACTGAGCAGTAACGGCACAGAAGACGGAAGAATAATCTTCATAAGCTTTTCTTTCTTCCCACCGCCCAGCGTCTCAATCAGCTTCAGTTTTTCCGGGTCAGCTTCGCCAAAACCTGTATACAGATTCAAAATCGAACCAAAGATAGCAACCGACATACCGCAGACAATAATCGTCCGTTCGTTGGCACCAAGCCATACAATAAGCAAAGGTGCCAGAGCAGATTTCGGAAGGCTGTTCAGTACTACGAGATAAGGCTCTGTGATCTTCGCAAGTCTGGGACAGGTCCACAGCAGAACTGCCATCCCTGCACCCAGAACAACAACGAACAGAAAACTGACCAGTGTTTCCGTAATTGTAACAGAGAGATGGGGAAAAATAGAGCCGTCTCTGCACATACTGCAGAAGCTGTGCCAGATCATTACCGGACTGCTGAAGATAAAAGAATCGATCAGCCCGGTCCTGGCGGAGATTTCCCACAACACCAGAAAGAAAAGAAGAATAAATATCCGCAAAAAAAGAACAAGTTTCTTTTCTCTTTTCTGATGTCGGATATACTGTTGCTGATGATATGAGATTTCAGACATCATGATTCAGCTCCTTCCAGATAAGATTGAAATAAGATTTAAATTCAGGCGCATTTCTGGAAGCCATAGGAGTACGGTTCTCCAGATCAAAACAAATTGGCACAATCTTACGAATAATGGCAGGCCTTGGAGAAAGAATGATAACCCGGTCTGCCATGCTGATCGCTTCTGAAATATCATGGGTGACAAGGATCGCAGTCTTTTTTTCCTGACGCAGGATTCTGCCGATATCATCACTTACGCTGAGTCTGGTTTGAGAGTCAAGTGCAGAGAACGGTTCATCCAACAGAAGAAGTTCCGGCTTTAATGCCAGAGTACGGATCAGTGCAGCTCTCTGGCGCATTCCTCCGGACAATTCAGACGGATGAGCAGAGCGGAATTTGTCCAAACCGTAATCTGAGAGAAGCTGATTTACATAAGCAAGTTTTTCGGCAGTGAGTTCCCTGCGGATTTCCAGTCCGAGAAGAACATTTTTATAAATTGTCCGCCACTCCAGCAGATGATCCTTTTGCAGCATATATCCGATACGGCAGTCACCAGAAGTTACCGGCGTGCCGTCCAGAAGAATCTGTCCCTGTTCCGGCCGGAGCAGACCACAGATCAGATTCAGCAGCGTGGACTTTCCACAGCCTGACGGCCCGACGATGGCGAGAAATTCACCTGGCATCAGTTGAAAGGATATATGAGAAAGGGCAGGGGTTTCCCCTGATAAACTGTGGTAGGAGAGACTGACATCTGTAATATCCAGCAGTGGTTTCATACAGATACCTCCATATTCGGTGAATAGTAACGAATATTTGTTACTGTTCACACACCAACTATCCCGCTAGTGCGCCGACAAGTTGATTCTTGAAACAATCTTGCAGGATAAATTTTCTTATTTCAAGGCGGAGGAAGGAGGCGTAGCGGTGGCTACGGCGACCGACGACAACGCGGAAATAAGAAATTTAGACGCAAGATTGTTCGAGAAATCAACTTGTTGGCACACTTACTTGATTCGGTTAAATTCCCATTGTAAGAATCTCCATCAGTACCCCAAGCAATGACGGATTCAAATTCATGGATACCAGAACTGGCACTGCCTCTGTGCCCAGCTCTTTCACTACTTTATAAACCTCTGTCTTCTGTGCATAGGTAATCTGTGCTTTTTCCAGAATCTCATAGACCTCTTCTGCATAATCTCTCTGATAAACAGCTGCATCTGCCGCAAAAGTAACCTTCACCTGTGCATCTGCCGGCACATCCTTGAGGATCACTATTGTTCCATGAAGCTTCTTATCCTCTGCGAACTCTGCATCCTTATATACCTGTCCGTTTACAGTAACCTCCTGCGGTTTGTCCTGAATGTTGCAGAAGCGGATCTTCCAGGAACGTTTCTGCGGGATCACTGCTGTATTTCCCTGTGCAGCTTCTACAATAAATACTGTTCCATTCTCATCTGCAGTCTTCGTCATTCTGGTGGATACCCAATTCTCATCCAGGTCTTCCGGTGTGTCCCCACCGTCTTCCCAGAGTACAAATTCTCCTGATTCTCCAGGATATACAAGTACTTCCAGTTTCTCAGGATTCTCAATGGAATTATCATATCCTTCCATGTCCTTCAGTGGAATGATGCTGCCTTCACGCACAAGTACCGGCATCTCATAAATATCTCTCCAGAGATCCACTTTTCTGCCGCCCTTATATGCTCTTCCGTTAAAGAAATCATACCAGATTCCCTGCGGAATCCATGTCTTTGCGCCTGCAAGTCCTGTTACCGGATCCAGCTTATCTGTGATTGGAGATACCATCATCTCTGTGCCGAAATAATAGTTGTTCGGTACTTCATAGGTTTCCTCACGCTCCGGCTCCAGATAATACATCGGCTGTACCAGCGGCAGTCCCGCTCTGCTTGCACGACGGTTCATGGTGTAAAGATACGGAACTAGCTTATGACGCAGTTTCAGGAAATTCTTCATTACTGTTTCTACAATCTGGTTGTATTTCCACGGTTCTTTTCCATTAAACGGGTTATCTGTGCTGTGCAGACGATTCATTGGTGAAAAGACTCCAAGCTGTACCCACCTTGCAGTGAGCTCGTCGTCTCTGTATCCAAACATATGTCCACCGATATCATGACTCCACCATCCAAAACCGATGTTGCTGGCATTTGCTGTGAAATATGGCTGGAATTTCAGACTCTCCCAGGTAATGAACGTATCACCGGAAAAACCAACCGGGTATCTGTGGCTTCCTGGACCTGCATATCTTGAGAAAGTCAGCGCACGTTTTCCTTTCCACTTGCTGTCCAGATAGTGATAGTGGTTCAGCATCCAGAGCGGATCCAGTCCCGGAACCTTGGTTACAGTTCCCTGCTGCCAGTCAAGCCACCAGAAGTCTACTCCCTCTTCTTCCATCGGATGATGCAGTTCCTCAAAATATGTCTCAATGAATTTCGGATCTGTCATATCAAAAAGTACCGGTTCCTTACTTGCAGGATCAATTCCCATCTTCTCTGCAACTCTCGGATAGGCTTCTTCATAAGCACGCACTCCATCTGCCGGATGTACGTTCAGTGTGATCTTATATCCATGTTTGTGCAGCCAGTCCATAAATTCAGGCGGATTGGGGAAAAACTTCTTATTCCAGGTATATCCTGTCCATCCGCTTCCATATACAGGAGGTACATCCTCTACCAGATGCCAGTCCATATCTACAACTGCAACAGAAAACGGCACTTCTTCTTTCTCAAAACGCTCTACCAGTTCTTTGTACTCTGTCTCTGTGTATTTGTGATATCTGCTCCACCAGTTTCCGAACGTATATCTTGGAAGCAGAGGTGTTTTTCCACATAATCTGTAAAAATCCTGCAGACATTCCACATATCTGTGACCATATCCAAAGAAATAAAAGTCTGCTCTGTTTCCCTGACGTGGCTCTACTATTCCATCTTCGCCCATAGCCATTGTATGGGAATCATCCAGCACTGAAAAACCGTTTCTGGACATAATTCCATGACTCAGCGGAATCTCACCGTCTGCTTCATCCAGGGTTCTGGCTGTTCCCAGCAGATCTTTTGGTTCATCACCATAATGCCACACGCGCTCGCTGGCTTTTCCACCCGCTACACGTATCATCAGACCGCTTGGAGAAAATTTCTGTCTGTCATAGTGGATTTCCAGGTCTTTGGTGTAAATATGTAATTCCTCACCGCCATCGCTCACCCTGAATTCCGGCACCGGGAAATCACGATTGCATACCATCTGTGTTGCTCTGTCCTCAAATCCTCCGTCTTCGCTGTACTCAAAACGAATCAAGGCAGTTGTCAACATTGTAATCCTGAAATGATCGCCCACGATCACAGCTTCCTTTCTGCATACAGGATTACCTTCCAGCACAAATTTCTTTAAGTCCATAAAAGCTTTTCCTCCTTTACATCAACAACAGTTGTAACAGCTGCTTTTATGTCTATTTTAATCTTCTGTAGTCTGATTGACAACGCTTTTTTTCAGCTACTGAACATTTATATGACATATACTTGTGATATTATTTTCTAGAACGTGTCTGAAAAATGCTTTACGCAAGATGTGCGTCACAATTTGCAGGAGATTTTGGGAATGATTTTCCAAACACACTCTAAAGCAGCTGCCGAAGAGGACGAATGATAATCCTGAGCACGCCGTAGTATAACTTCTTTTTCCGATTCAACGCTTTCCCCTGGTACTTTGCGCCTTCGGTTTCCTGACCGTTTGCAAGTACCTCTTTGCTTTTTTCCATATAATCTGATTCTGTTTCGTGAATCTGCTGATTCAGTTTTTCGCTGTCAATTACCAGCATCAGTTCCGTATCCAGATAAGTACTTCGCATATCCAGATTATAGGAACCTACTACTGACAGACGGTCATTTATCAGCACAGCTTTTGTATGAACCGGATAATCATTCATCAGTTCATACACATCTGCCCCTGTTTCCAGAATTTTCTTTTTCTGATTAAGATAATCTGTACAGCCCCATGGATTAGAGCCTTTTTCCACTGCATTCAACACGATCTGAAGCTTTGCATGATCTGAAATCCCCTGCAATACATCATACATGTAACCATTACAGATCACATAAGGAGTCTGTATTATTACATGATCTGCATTTTCAGTAAGATACTGAATTGTCTGGAGAACCTGCGGTGTTTTTCGTCCCGCCTCAATTCCATTATTGATCAGAGTGATCTTGTTTGCTTCTATCGTATCCTTTTCCCATGCACTGTAGGTTTCTATATCATTGTACCTTTTCAGCAGAGATATGTAAATTTCTTCCATGTGCCGGTATGCATCCGTATATCTGGAAGATTGTTTGCCTTTTTTAATGCTCACACAGCTTTCCTTCCATATTTTATGGAAATAATCCTCAAGCTGGTTCAGAGACTCTCCCTGTCCTTCTGATGTATCATACACCAGGATATCTCTGTCTTCATTAATGCCTTTTGTCTGATTCCCCAGAAAGATATCATTGCTGTTGCGTCCGCCCAGCAGATACATTTTCTCATCCACGATCAGATATTTATCATGCATGCGATAATTCACCTTAAACAGATTGACCGGTGTCACCGGATTGTAAACTCCCACTTCCACATTCTCATATGATGCCAGAGCCTGGAAATCGCTGCTTCCAGCCAGAAACAGTTGCTGATAAATTCCATCGATCAATAACTGAATCTTCACACCTCTTGCCGCAGCGCAATTCAATGCGGCAAGAATTTTAGTGCCATTATCATCCGCGCGTAAGTCAAAGGTAGACAGTACAATGCTCTCCTTCGCAGTGCCAATCATACGAAGCCTCCACAAAAGTGCCTCTTCATTATCGTCAATGCAGCAAATCCTTTCTACGCCTGCTGTCTCTGATGTAAATTCTGTCTTTCTCAGACTTTCCACATATGTTTCGTCCGGTTTCCTGCAAAAAAGAGGTGAAAGTATATTTACCAGCACCACGATCAGCAGGAAAAGGCAAAATACTTTGCCTGTTCTTTTTAGTATTTTTTTCATTCGATACCACAACCTCCTTTAACCAGACCGGAACCCAGATATTTGACTTATTCCTCTTCTTTCGACAATACACTGAGTATAGAGTATAACATAATCAGAAGCTATAGTGCATCTTTTGATACGAAAAGCGTTAAAATCTTTTCACAAACCCTTTTCTTTTTTTTGCAATGTCTTATATGTTTCCGACTTATAAAAATTCAATATCATCAACTCTTTCCAACAGGAAGGGATTTCAATGTTATCAGGATGGTTTGTATAAAGTGTGATGACTGATTATAAAGAGAGTTTATCTGCATCTTGCGCAGCAGTCTTCCCTTCTGCATGAAGATATTTACCAGCTTGACCCTGTGTTCTTCAAGTGCTATCAGCAGCATAAAATACTTTTACGCCCTTGTGGAACTTTCTCCGCAGGGGCGTAAATACTTCATTTCTCTCTATTTCCCAGACACCTTTATTTTTCACTTTCCCGTAAAACATAAAAAACACCGTCCCCGCGGCAATCGCATTGTCCGCAAAAACAGTGTTCTTAGTGCGCCTTCAGGGGTTCGAACCCTGGACACCCTGATTAAGAGTCAGGTGCTCTACCAACT
>OLWX01001017.1_pt1 | contig 14729 bp, 14 predicted proteins | sample 1673541 | NCBI WGS metagenome assembly OLWX01 (sample SAMEA103958114, study PRJEB25191) | human gut metagenome | reverse complement strand
CGATCCTGCGCGTGCGCGGGAGTATTTCGAGAGCGCGCCGCCCTCGACGGAGGGCACCTGCACCATGTGCGGCGAGATGTGCGCGATGCGCACCGTAAATCAGATCATGGACGGCCTGACGGTCGATCTCGGGAAGGAGTAACCTATGGAGGCATTCGCTTTGAAGAGGGCTTTGGACAACGTGCGGGCAGGCTCGCCGCTCGTGCACAACATCACGAACTACGTGACGGTGAACGACTGCGCGAACGCGCTGCTGGCCATCGGCGCGAGCCCCATCATGAGCGACGAGCCTGCCGACGTGGAGGACATCACGTCCATCTGCGGCGGGCTCACGCTCAACATCGGCACGCTCAACGAGCGCTCCATCGAGGGCATGTTCGCGGCGGGCGAGCGCTCGAGCGAGCTGGGGCATCCCATCGTGCTCGATCCGGTGGGCGCAGGCGCGTCGGCCTTGCGCACGCGCGTGGCGGGCGATTTGCTTGACAAGCTGGCCGTGTCCGTCATCCGCGGCAACATGTCGGAGATGAAGGCGCTCGCCGGCGGCGCGGCGGCCACGCGCGGTGTGGACGTGTGCCCCGACGATGCCGTGACCGAGGACAACCTGGCGGCCGGCGCGGCGTTCGCGCGCGACTTCGCGGCGAAGACGGGCGCGGTCGTGGCCATCACGGGCGCCATCGACATCGTGGCCGACGCCGATCGCGCCTTCGCCATCCGCAACGAGGAGGCCCAGGAGCACGCCGCCCCGGAGAAAATGACAGTTTTGGTGGTGGAGCCCATGAAGGAACCCTATGTGAAGGAGATCGACCCCGATCTTCATTCCCTGCAGGCGGAGGTCGGCGGAGACATTGGCGCAACTTATCCCTATTCTGACCCGGTGGCGCTGGTCTGCAATGATGAAGGAAAGCTCATAGGGCTTGATCTGAACCGTGGACTGCGGGATGAAGATGGAGAAATTTATGATATCGTAGCTGGAACATTCCTGGTGGTTGGACTTGGTGAGGAAGATTTTGCGTCCCTGTCCCCGGAACTGATTCAGAAATACACGGAACAGTTCAAAACGCCGGAACGATTTATGCAGATCAATGGCAATATCGTTGTTCTCCCTGTCCCGGCAGAGAAGCAAGACCTCGCTTATCTGCCAGACCGTTTTGAAACTGGCGAGCGTGTGCAGACACCGAGGGGCAGCTTTCAGGTGACGGCTATGAGCCGGGAACAGATGGAGGCGGCCGGTTACGGTGTCCACCATATTTCCGATGATGGAAAGTATCTTATCATGGGAAATGGTACACGGGCCTTTGCCGTGGCAGCGGAGCAGCCGGAGAAGGACAATCCTCTCCGCACCGCTGAAATGACGCTGGAGGATGACTACGGCATGATCGACGGCGTTATCAACAACGGCAGACGCGGCGAAGAATTGGAAAAAGCCCAGGAGTATGCAGAGCGGACAACGCCGGAGAAGCCTTCCATCCGTGAGAGGTTGGAGGACGCAAAACGGGAGTGTGCCGAGCACAAGCCCCCGGAGGGCAAGAAGCCCGGCCGTGATGTGCCGGAGCATGACTGCCTATGAGTCGAAGCAAGAAATGGCGGCTGGAATGGGCGTTCTTCCTGGGTGAGAACGGCAGGCGGCAGTATAACCATATCTGTAAAAAATGTGTTCACGGCTGCAAGCAGAGTTTCCGGGCGTGTCTGGTCGCTTGTCCGCATTACAGTTCCAAACGATCTAAAATTTGTGAGGATAAGGGTAGAAAAACCGCAGAATAATTCCCTGTATCCGTACTTTCAAAGAGAGCCTTTATGATTTCTCATGTGTCGGTCTGCTTGCTGGAACATGAAGAAAAAGGCTTGATTTCAAACACTTTCTGTTACGCAAAACGGGAGTACAGCTTTTCGGTTCGTCCGATCGGCTGTACTCCCGCTTTTTCTTTTTGCTATCATCAAATTACTTTAACACGGTTCTGTTGTTTGAACAGGGGTACAAATTGTACCTCCGTTGAAAAGGAATTTCCATAGTATTTTCTCATTAGGATTGGATAGGAAAGGATGGATAGCCGCCGCAGTAGGCGTTGTGGGAATGTGCGTAAACTGTCAGAATTGCGAGGCTGTGGGAAAGCTGTTTGCAGGCCTGTGGGAAAAGGCTTGTCTTTTTCCATCAGGTTGTGAATGGTTTTTCCATCGGCACGAGCGGCAGTTTTCCATATTTCCATGACGCAAGAAAATCATCCAACGATCAGCCGGTACACCGTCAGCGGCACATACCACACTGCCACGATCAACCGCCATGCCAGAATGAAACCACCGATCACACCACCGATAATAAAGTTCAATGCAAACAGGGCGATCCCTCCACCCAGGGAGCCGCCGCCCGGCACGATCCAGAGGCACATCCGATGGAGGCCAAACGGCAGCCCGCAGAGTATCCAGAGCCATACATAGTCAAGCTCTCCGTTCTTCATGCAGGCGGATTTGAAGATACAATACAGAATCAGTGCCACGGTCACGGGCAGTACACTTTTGAAGAATAATGCTTTGATTGCTTCGCTTCTTGTCATCGGTAAAACCTCCTTCCGCAGTTCCATTATACAGGATGCCGGGAGCTGCGCCCAGCGTCTTTCAAAGAAATTTATTCAAGTTCATGCCGCCGCTGTTGTTCCTGTTCCTTTGCAACGGTCAGCAGCGCATCCACATTTTGCTTGACGGTCTCGTATTCCTGGGCTTCGGCTCTTGCGGCTTTATATTCAGCAAGGAGCCGTTCCTTTTCTGCGTTGAGATTGGCAAGCTCCGTTTTCATGCTTTCCGTTGTCGGCAGCGGCACAGTCCCCAGCCGTTTTAATTCTCTGGCGGCCGCTTCAAAAAGGATGATCTCGCTCTCATGCCCCCGCAGGAACTTTTCTTTATCATTCGATTTACGGTATCGGTCATAAAGCGGCTTTAGCTGACGGTAAGTTCCGGCATGCTTCATCACAAGGGCAAGTTCGGCACTTCTGCTTTCTATCCGCTTGATCTCTGCGTGAGCGGTATCCCTGCGTGCGGATACTGCGGTCAATTTGCTTTCCAGTTCTCCATAACTGCTTATCCCGTGTTCCGTCAGGAAATTCATGGTCTTGGCGGCCTGTTTCAGATTGTTCAGCTTCGCCCAATGGGTGAAGCCTGCACTCTGCTGTGCCTTGATGTTGTTCTGGATATCAATGAGCAGGCTGATCTTTCCGTTCCGCTGTTTCGGCTGGCGGGAAGGTCTGGAACGTCCGGCAATCCGGGCGGCAAGGGCTTCTTCGGTGTAGTCCACACCCAGGGTTTTCAGACGGGTGAATCGTTCCTGATCCGGCGCTCTGGCGGAGATATATTTGCCCCGCTTGATCTCATAGCCTTCTCTCTGCAGGCGACGAAGCAGTTCTTCTAAATCGGAACAGGCTGGCAGAAGCCGGTCAATGGCAGCTTTCAACTTTGCCTTATAGCTGGTGCCGTTCTGTGCAGCCTGATGTTCAATATAGCTCTTGCCCTTGTCCTGTCCTGGGATGATGACAGACAGACCGTGTTCCTTGCAAAGCCGGTCCGAAGTGCGGCGGATATAGTGATAACTCCGCTTGTTGGAATGATAGTGCTTGTGATCCGCAAAGCTGACCGTATTGAAAATCAGGTGGTTATGAACATGATCTTTGTCTATGTGGGTGGTAAGGACAAATTCATACTTGCCGCCCAGGATTTCTTTTGCAAGTTCCATTCCGATCTCATGAGCCTGTTCCGGCGTGACCTCCCCAGGCTGAAAGGCTTGGATCAGGTGGCGGCCCAGGTTCGTTCCCTTGTCGATGGCGTGGCGGCGGGTCCAGGCAAATTCGATATCCGCAGTTTCGGCGGCGCAGCCATAGGAGGAAACAAGCAGCTTTCCGTCCGTCTTTTCTGGGTTGCAGATATAGTCAATGGCTGCTTTCAGCGTTGATTTGATAGGATGTGTCTTTGTAACTGCCATATCTCGTCCAGCCTTTCCCGTATCTCGTCCATGTCGGCCTGATACGCAGGACCTCCGGCGTTGATCCGCTTGGCGATCTGGTTGATGTTCCGCCCGATGGCGGAAAGCTCCTTGGTAAATGCCTTGATATCTGCGGTGTCCGTATAGATGATATATCCATCAATCGCCATCTTGCGGAGGTAGGCACCATATCTGCGTGTGGGGAGCTGGCTCATTTTCTCGTCTATGAGCCGTTTTTCATCCTCCGTAACATAGAATTTCATTTGGATATTCCGTTTTCGATTTGCCATGCGCCGCCTCCGTTCTTTATAAGGGTTTGGGACTATCCCAACAAGCAATTTTGAATTTTCGGGCAAGGGACCTGAAAATCTCAAAATTCGCAAGCGGGTACTCGCTTGCTGTGCTTGCTACCGTATCTTATCCCTACTTATAAAGCGTTTCGGAAACCTCAAAATGCCCGCAAAATAAGAAAAACAGAGGATGTTCAGACACCCTCCGTTTCTTCATTCGGCTTTTCAATTTTTATGGCCCCGTCAATGGCACCTTCCACGATAGGCAAATACTGTTCCGGGCAGAGCTTTAACTTCTGTCCGACCCGCTGGCGCAGCTCGCTTTCCTCTCGCATGACCTCTGGATTGAAATATCTCTCCATCGGCAGGCCGCAGATTTTTACAAGCTGTATGATGACCGGCAGGCTGGGGATCGTGCCCTCGTTTTCAATGTTGGCAAGATACCTGGTATCAATATTCACCTTTTCGGCTAAATCTTTTCGTGCAAGGTTCTTCGCCTTCCGTGCTTCTTTTACATCCGCACCGAAGGTTTCAAAGCCAGGGCAGTCTTTAACTTTTGCCATTCAACATCACCCACATACATTCTATATTTCATAGTTTGCACATGGAATGATGTTATATCCGCTCTATCTACATTTTATAGTTCATATTTGCGGCCTTGTATTCTTCGAGCAGACGAAATATAATATTTTAGGAGGTGCAAAATGGACTACATGACATTAAAAGAGGCAAGCCAGAAATGGAATGTTACGCCTCGCCAGATAAATTATTTGTGTGCGGCTGGGCGTATCCCCGGTGCTGTAAAAATGGCGACGATTTGGCTTATCCCTAAAAATGCAGAGAAGCCAGTAGACAGGCGGAGAAAAGAAAACAAATCTCAGTGAGGTTTCTGTGACATTTGGGTGCTACACTGAAAATGAAGGAGTGTGATACCATGCGAATTTTAGTAGTCGAGGATGATCGGCTTTTGAATAATACTTTATGCTATAACTTGAATACTGCGGGCTATACGGTTGATTCTGCACTGACAAAATCAGTGGCCAGTAGTTTCTTGACAAAGCAGGACTATGACCTGATTGTGCTGGATGTAAATTTGCCGGATGGGAACGGTTTTGACTTCTGCCGGGAGGTAAAAGAACGCCGTCCCGATACCGCTATTATCTTTCTGACCGCAAATGATATGGAAAGCGATATGCTAAAAGGGTATGAGCTGGGCGCAGAGGATTATGTGACAAAACCTTTCCCTATGAGCGTCTTTCAAAAGAAATTGGCGGTAGTGCTGGGTAGGCTGACAAAACAATATGGTGGTGATACTTATGAGGATGGCACACTGACCATCAATTTTTCAGAAATGAGTGCTACTCTATCAGGAAAGCTACTTACATTCACGCCACTGGAATATCGACTTTTGAAAATCCTGATGAAAAATCCGCATATCGTTTTGACCCGGCAAGTCTTGTTGGAAAAGCTGTGGGACGCAGACGGAAATTTTGTGGATGAACACGCTCTGACCGCGGCTATCAGCCGGGTACGAAACAAAATTGAAACACCCGACCGTCAGTACATCAAAACGGTATATGGTATGGGTTATATGTGGATTGGAGGGGTGCTGAAATGAATGGGCGAAAACTCTCCGTCAACAAAGCCTGTCTCTTTTTAGCTGTTCTCCTGCTGGTGGCAATGGGGACGGTTTCAGCAGCTTTGTATGGGCTAACTCAGAATATAACCGCTGTCTGGTATGTAGTATTGTTCGGCATCTTTGTGCTGCTTTGCGCTGTTTGTTTTATGGTGCTGGTTCGGCGTAAACTGGCAATGTTCTCCGATAGCTTTTGTAGTCTGATAGATGATATGTTGTCTGTGAATATGCAGCCGAAACAGATTATTGAAGAAGAAAGTCTTTTCTATAAAATTGAATATCGGCTGAACCGTTTATATGAAGTCATGCAGGAAAACAAGAACAGCATTGCGAGGGAACGGGCTGACCTGCAAGAACTGATTTCCGACATTTCTCATCAGGTCAAGACCCCGATTGCGAACTTGAAAATGATTAACAGCACCCTGCTTGAAAATGAAGTCCCTGTGCAAAAGCAAAAAGAGTTTCTTACAGCACAGGCCAGCCAACTTGACAAACTGGATTTTCTTATGCAGGTGATGATTAAAACCTCTCGTCTGGAAACAGGTGTCATTTCTCTGGAAAAGAAAAGCCAGCCGCTTTATGACACGCTTGCCGCCGCATTGGGCGGTATTCTTCTGAACGCCGAGAAAAAACAGATCAATGTTCAAGTGGACTGCCCGGAGAACTTGGTCGTTTCCCATGACAGAAAATGGACAGGTGAAGCATTGTTCAATATTTTGGATAATGCGGTGAAATATACGCCGGAGGGCGGTCAAATCCGTGTTTCGGTTGAAAGTTGGGAAATGTATGTGAAAATCGACATTGCAGATACAGGCATTGGCATTTCAGAACAGCATCAGGGAGCAATTTTCAAGCGTTTCTATCGAGAGGACATCGTACATGATGTAGATGGAATTGGTATTGGTCTATATCTGGCTCGTGAGATCGTAACCTTGCAAGGCGGTTATATCCGGGTAACATCCGAGGTTGGGAGGGGTTCAACTTTTTCCGTCTTTCTGCCTCGACAATAAAATAAGTACGCTAAAAAACAAAGTTTCCCGTGACATTTCTGTGAGGTTTACCTTTTATGATAGAGCCATCAAAAAGAAAGGGTGGTGTTCTATATGAACATATTACAAACGACAGATTTGAAGAAATATTACGGCACCGAACCGAACATTACAAAAGCATTGGATGGCGTGACCCTATCCATTGAGGAAGGTGAATTTGTTGCCATTGTTGGTACTTCTGGCAGCGGTAAGTCTACTTTGCTGAACATGATGGGCGGGTTAGATACGCCAACTTCCGGCAGTATTAAAGTAAAAGGGAAAGAATTATCGAAACTCAAGGATGAACAGCTTACCATCTTCCGCAGACGTAACATCGGGTTTATCTTTCAGAATTACAATCTTGTTCCTGTGCTGAATGTCTATGAAAATATTGTCCTGCCGGTGGAGCTGGATGGTGATACCGTGGACAAGCGGTTTATGGATGAAGTCGTGAAAATGTTGGCTCTCGATGGGAAGCTGAACAGTATGCCTAACAATCTGTCCGGCGGCCAGCAGCAGCGTGTAGCGATTGCCCGCGCCCTTGTTTCCAAACCAGCTATTATACTTGCAGATGAACCGACAGGCAATTTGGATAGCCGGACAAGTAGTGATGTTCTTGGTTTGCTGAAAGTTACAAGTCAGAAGTTCCATCAAACGCTTGTAATGATTACCCATAACAATGAAATTGCCCAGCTTGCCGACCGAATTATCCGTATTGAGGACGGAAAAATCGCACAGTGACAGGGGGTGACATTGATGGATGATATTTTATTTGGGAACAATAATCAGGCAACAATCAATCGTCTTGCCAAAAGAAGCTACCGCGCTAATAAGCAGAGAAATGTTTTCGTTACCATCGCATTATTCTTGACCGCCTTTATGATTACATCTGTGTTTAGTTTGGGGTGCAGTTATTTTGAAACCTATCAAATGCAGCAAATTCGTGCGATGGGCACGACTGCGGATGTGGCAATTACAAGCCTCTCAGAAGAACAATATGAAGAATTGAGCCGATCCAGCTTGGTATCCGTAGTTGGTGTCAGTCAGAGATTGGGCAGCATTGATACATCTGGAATGGACGATGCCCTGCTGAGTATTACTTGGATAGACGAAACAGAATGGCAAGAACACCGTGTACCAACAATTTCGGATATACACGGAGATTATCCGCAAGCAAAAAATGAAATTATGCTCCCTACATGGGCTTTGCGTGCAATGGGGATTGATGATCCACAGATAGGGATGAATATTTCCCTTTCCTATCAACTCGGAACAGATTATCAATATATCTCCGATGAATTTGTTTTGTCGGGCTATTACACAGATTATTCGGCTTCACGTGCAGGCAACCGTGGTGCCGCTTATGTTTCGGAGCTTTTTGCAACACAAACAGGGCTTCCCTTTGATAGTGTGTCTACCGCAATGATTTCTTTTTCTGATGACAGTAATGCCCTGCGATCCTGTGAAAAACTAAAACGGAAGATTTCGTTTACAGAAAGTCAGTCCTTTGAAATTGTACCTATTGCTCAGAGCAATTCCACCACCATTGTTCTTCCACTGGCTGCTATTATCGTCTTTATCATTATCAGCGGCTATTTGCTGATTTATAACATTCTGTATATCTCAATTTCAAGAGATACACAATTCTATGGACAGCTTAAAACGATAGGCACGACAAAAAGACAAATCAAGCGGATCGTGCGTTCTCAAATATTCAGAACGGCGGTGATTGGTATTCCCAGCGGCCTGATTGTCGGTGGTATTGTTTCGCTTGGACTTGTTCCGTTTGCCATGAATATGATGTACTCAAGCGATACAGACCTTGGGGAGATAGTGTCCTTTTCCCCCATTATTTTTGCGGGTGCCGCAATCTTCACATTTTTTACTGCAATCATCGGCAGCATGAAACCAGCGAAAATAGCTGCAAGTATTTCTCCTGTTGCGGCTTCACGCTATACGGAGGCAAATACAAGGAGTTACCGAGATCATAAGAGCCATAGAACAAAATTATCCCGGATGGCACGAGATAATATTTTTAGAAACCCTAAAAGCGCTGTCCTTACTTTTGCGTCCTTATTTTTAGGCTTAATATTGTTTTTGGTTTCTGCTGGTCTACTATCAAGTCTAAGTCCCGACAATTTTGTAAATCAATGGGGAGAAAGTGATTTTGCATTGACTTACAGCATTTCCGAAGAAGGAAACCTGCTCTCTGATGAAATGTTGCAGCAAATTGAAACAATGCAGGGAATTGAAAATCTGCGCGTCACTTATTCCGCTTCACCGTGGCCCACTATGGATGTCATTTACAACGAAAATGTATTCGGGAAATATATTGATTCCTTGGATGGCGTATCAGGTCTTGATTTTTCAAATACGGAAACACGAAAAAACTATACAGATAATTTTTGGAGCAGCGTTTACGGAATAGATTCCAGATATATCGAAGAACTTAATAAAACGCTTGATAAGCCTATTGACTTAACCGCCTTTGAAAAGGGAGAGTTGGTGGTTTTGTCCGCTATGACGGATGATGAGGGAAACCCATTGATTCAGCCAGGGCAAGCAATCACCGTTGTCGGTGAGTCCGGGGAACAGGTCTTTACAGTGGCAACTGGCTTTCTGGACGCTGATTTTCAGAGTGGTCGAGGAAATGAGAGAGGTACTGCCCCTGATTTGTATATCAGTGAGCAGGCATTAGAGAAGTTGTCTGGAGAAACCAAAATCTTTCGGATTGCTTTTGATACTATTGATAGCAGTTATGACAAAGGGATTATGGAGCAGCTTCAATCCATTACTGCTTCGTCACCGGGCATTACGATTCTGTCACGATATGAAAAGCAGCAAGAAATGGCCGGATATTTGCTGACCTCAAGGATTATAGCCGCAGGGTTGTCCGCTGTATTTTTGCTGATAGGAATTATGAATTTCATTAACACAATGGTTGTTAGTGTAAATACTCGGAAACATGAATTTGCAACACTTGAAAGTATAGGAATGACGAAAAAGCAAATTAGAAATGTATTGCTTTGGGAAGGCGGGTATTATTGGAGTATTTCTTTCCTACTGCTTGCCACACTGGGAACAGCGATATATATTCCAATATACTCAGCCTTTAGAAGAATGGTTCCTTATGCAGCTTTTCACTATCCTGTAATTTCTCTGTTGGTTGTCACAGCTATTGTTTTGCTGGTCTGCTTGGCAACCCCCGTCATAACTTTCATGCAAAATGTTAAGCAAAGCGTTGTAGAGAGACTGCGGCAGAATTAAATATTTTCGATGAAAACCGGGAGATTGTTCTCCCGGTTTTTCAAATCTCACAGGTTTGTGAGATTTCAGCCCATTATTCTGTCGAAACAGAGAATGTCGGTGACATTTCTGTGAGAATTGATTGTTAAGATAAGCGCAAAAGGAAGAAGCTGCCGCACGACGGCAAAAGAAAAAAAGCCGTCGTACAGCAGCGTATCAACACGCCCATTTGAAACGGCGACTTTGATTTTCAGAGCCGCCGTTTCTTTGCGCCTACACAAACCAATGACGACTTGCAGGGACACGGTAGCCGATGGGAGGTTATTTTGCCGTGTCCTTTTCTCTTTTTCGCAGTATCCATGATCTGCACCAGCTAAAAAAAGCGTAGCCCCTCCATCGGAGCAGTCCGGCTTCGAGTATGAACTATACCATGTAAGCAATCTTCTTTATAAAACACTTCTGCGCCCAGCAGGTCCGTTGCGACTTGCTGGGCGCTTTTTGCTGTTTTCCGAGGACAAGCCTGCCTCGAAAAAAATTTTTAAGAAATTTTCAAAAAGGAAGCTTTTAGCGGGTAGCGAGCGGCTTTGCGTTCGCCTTGTTAGCGGAAAGGGAGAAACCCACCTCATTCCCCCAGGAAAGGGGGTGAAAAGATGGATATGATCCCCCGTAATGACTATGGCGAACGGTGCCAGTTCGATGCTTACTGCAAACTGGTACTGTACCATGAGGCAATCGACTACCTCCGGGAAATGCAGAGGCGCCGTGACAGGGAACTGTCATTCAGCGACCTTCCGCAAATGGAGATGGACAAGCTCTGCGTTGTAGATCATTACCCCAGTGACAGATTTACATTCTCGTCCCACGGGTATGACCTGCATATCGAAAACGAGCTTGTGGCTGACGCCTTCGCTGGTTTGTCTGTTCAGGAGCAAAGTATTTTGATCCTGCATTTTGTTCTGGACCTGCCGGATCAGGAGGTTGGCCGCCTTGTTGGAATGTCTCGCAGTGCCGTTCAGCGGCGAAGGGCAAAATCATTGACCGAGCTGCGGATCAAGTTGGCCGCACTCATGCCGAAGGGAGGTTGAAGGTATGAAGAAACCCACTTACAAGGGCAAGGAGCTTCTTCCTCTTTCGGTAATCGACGCCGCCCATGACGGGGACTCTCAGGCTGTGGATCAGGTACTCCGGTATTATGAGGGCTATATCAATAAGCTCTGCACCCGGACGCTTTACGATCCTGACGGCCAACCCCATGTTCGAGTGGACGAGTACATGAAGCGCCGATTGGAGATCAAGCTCATTCATTCCATTGTCAGCATGAGTTGACAAGCCTGGTCTGAAAGCAGAAACAGCTTACCCTTTCCCTGTTTCTCTCTTTCGTGGCTGGAGACAGCACCTTGACAAAGAAAGCCCGTTGGGAGGCCAACGCCGCAGTATAAGGCAAACGGATACATTCCTGTTTGTGCCGAGCCATACGGCCGGTGCGCCATGACCTCGTTTCAAGTCCGCAGGACGGGACCACTGTAACGGGCGAGCGAACAGCACCAGACCGCAAAGCAAGCGTGGCAGCTTGCGGGCGATGACACACGGGCAGGGTCAAAGATACTCGCGCATTGAACGCCCACAAAGCATTGTGCGCCGCACCCATCAGCATGGGCCGGGGTTAGACTCCCGTGGAGCTGTGCCAGCAGCCGTCCGTAAGCCTACTTTTCTTTTTTGAAAGTTTATGGATAGATCGTAAACTTTTCAATTAGCAGCAGACAAACATGGAGCAGCACGGTAAAATGATGGTGGAAGTTATATTACCCACACATATTCGTGCTGTTCCTTTTCATAACTGAAAGGGGGTTCTCATGTCTCAAACATGGAACGGCACGAAGAAAGAAACCCCTGAAAGAAGGACGTATACGGTTGACGATATTGCTCAAATTCTGGGCATCGGAAGAACTTCCGCATATATCCTTGTAAAAGAAGGGCACTTCAAAATCGTGCGAATTGGTAACGCCATACGCATTTCCAAGCGGTCATTTGACGAGTGGCTTGACTCCCTCGACCTGTGATCCAAGAAAGGAAGAACGATATGGCATCTATAATCAAGCGAAAGAAAAACTATTCCGTTGTTTACAACTATGTGGACGAAAACGGAGAAACCAAACAGAAGTGGGAAACCTGGCATACCCACAAAGAGGCCTTGAAGCGCAAGGCGGAAATCGAAAATCAGCAGCACACGGGAACTTTTCTACCGCCAAGCAATCAGACGATCACCGAGTTCCTTTATGACTTCGTATCTCTTTACGGAGAAAAGAAATGGGGCGTGTCCATGTATGACGGCCAAACGGCACTGATTGCGAACTATATCAATCCGATCATCGGTGATATGGAGGTACAGGCGGTTACTCCCCGTGCGGTTGACGGTTATATCCAGACCTTGCAGAAAACCAAGTCGGTGTCTACCAAGACCCGAAAGGCCGTTACCACCTATGTCAGCGACAAGACCATTGAAAAGATCATCAAGCTCCTGCGGTGTGCGTTTAAGCAGGCGGTACGATGGGAAATCATTGCAAGAAATCCCTTTGACAATGTGATCCTCCCGAAAACGGAGTATGCGAAACGGGATATCTGGACGGCGGATATGATCCGCCTTGCCCTGGACAAATGCACGGACAGCAAACTCTATGTAGCAATGAACCTTTCCTTTGCCTGCTCTCTGCGTATGGGTGAAATCCTGGGGCTGACCTGGGAGAACGTCCATATTTCCGATGAAGATATTGCGGCGGATAATGCCTATGTCTACATCGACAAGGAGCTGACGAGGGCTTCCAAACGGGCGATTGAAACGCTGGGTGAGAAGGATATCTATTACATCTTCACTCCGCTCATGCCGAACACCAGCACAAGAATTATTCTGAAAAAGCCGAAAACCGATTCCAGTATCCGTAAGGTGTGGCTGCCGAAAACGCTGGCCTACATCCTGCGGGAATGGAAGAAGTCCCAGGACGAGCTGAAAGGCTTCCTGGGCGACGAGTATCAGGACTTCGATCTGGTGGTGGCACTTCCCAATGGACGGCCCTGCGAGGATCGGATCATCCTCAAAGAGTTTGCAAAGCTCCGTGAGGACGCAGGGCTGCCGAAGGTGGTCTTTCATTCTCTCCGTCATTCCAGTACCACCTACAAGCTGAAACTGAACCACGGCGATCTGAAAGCCACCCAGGGCGATACAGGCCATGCCGAGATCGACATGATAACCAGTATCTATGCTCACATTCTGGACGAGGATAGAAAGGTCAATGCTCAGAAATTCGAGACTGCCTTCTATGCCAAGCCTGATCTTCGCAATGTCCGTCCGCCGGAGGAACCGGCAAAATCGGAGCCTGCGACCTTGGACCTTGAAAGCCTTGTGGAGCAGCTTCAGAAGTCGCCGGAGCTGGCGAGTGCGCTCGCAGCCCTGATAGCGGCGCAAGCCCCGGCAAAGTGATCCGAAAAATCGAATTAGCAAAACGCAGAATTTTCTTAGCAAATTTCTGAAAAGCGTTCGAGTCCAATTAGCAAATATACATCATGCGGCGTATAAAAATCTCTCGGTAACAGAAGCGAAATTACCGGGAGAAGGAGGAATAAAAAAACGCTGCAAACCCCGAAAAAGGCTTGCAACGGTGCTTTCTGGCGTCCCAGAGAGGATTTGAACCTCCGACCCCACGCTTAGGAGGCGTGTGCTCTATCCAGCTGAGCTACTGAGACATTTTTAAGATTTATGCAATTTTCATTGCTCGAAGGAATCGAACCATCTGCCGCTTAGGAGGCGTGTGCTCTATCCAGCTGAGCTACTGAGACAGGTAACAGTTGCTATTATACCTGTTTTCCGCCCGGATTGCAAGTGCCCGCTGCAATTCTGTGCCCGGTTTCTGATTTTACAGGATGGGCATGAACCACTCCACGGTCTCCGGCTGCGGGGAAATTTAAGGCAATACCGCACAATTCCCGCCTAACGGCTCAAGCACCGCTCCGGCGGCTGCCGTACCTCGCTCGCCGTATCGGCACTTAGAATTATGCGGTATTGCCTTAACATTCTGAAAGCAGCAGAAAAGGTTGGCAACAAAAAAATCCAACCGCCCGGAAGCAGTTGGACATCTCCATAAAACGCACTTTGAAAATCGGTGATCGACTTTGCCGGTTTTGTGCGATACAACAAAGAAAAAAAGCTGCGGCAACATCTTTGCCACAGCTTTTTGGTGGGAGCTGGTGGATTCGCAAGCCGCGGTCTAAAAAACAGTCCGCAGGACTGTTTTTTGCCGTCTGCGGACGGCCGACCTGTTCGAATCCTACCAGCTCCAGCACAAAAAAGGACCCGCAACCTAAGTTGCGGGTCCTTTTTGGTGGGAGCTGGTGGATTCGAACCACCGAAGCATTAAGCAGCAGATTTACAGTCTGTCCCCATTGGCCACTCGGGAAAGCTCCCATATTCATTTGTGCCTCTGCCTTAACAGCGCTTGATTATTATAGCAGGATAAGATGGAAAAAGCAAGCCCTATTTCAAAAATATTTTTGAAATAGGGCTTGCTTTTTCC
>OLWX01001010.1_pt1 | contig 14794 bp, 10 predicted proteins | sample 1673541 | NCBI WGS metagenome assembly OLWX01 (sample SAMEA103958114, study PRJEB25191) | human gut metagenome | reverse complement strand
CTTTTTCCAAACAAAAAAACCACCCACTGCAAGGCAATGGGTGGCGGTGGTGCAAAGCACCTTACTTTTTATTGATCTCTTTGGAATACTTGGCCAGATACACGGTGCGCATCAAGAAACACTCCACCTTGGGCACATAATGGGGGCGATTGAAAATATCCGTGTCAATCACGGCCTCGCAGCCCTTATCCATAATGATCTCCAGCGCCTGCATATCCCCATCGGAATTACCGGTGATGATGGCACCGTTGCCCTGAATCAGGATTGCATTGCGGCTGTCCATGGCCTTGGCAATATCCTTGGCACAAGCGTCTGTATCACCGTCGATCCACGGACGGTTTTTCACATCCACGCCGGCGATCTGTGCAAAGTCGTCGATCATAGGAATCATATCTTCACCTGTGCAGGACACAGCAATCACATCCGGATCGGTCACATGCTTGATGATGGAGCAATCCTGGCTGTCATAAATGGCCTTATGGATCTTGGCGCACTTGGGTGCAATGCCGGTAATGCCCAGCCCGGTCTCCAAATCCACATCAACGGTCTCTCCGCCAACGGTCAAGCTAAAGGTCTTGCCGTTGCGAACAGAGGATCCCAGATCACAAATGCTCTCCGGCATAGCCACAGCGCCATTCTTTTTCAGGTAAAAGTTGCGCTTACCTTCGTCAGAATATGTCTCTGCCCAGGAATGACGCAGATAGTTGTCCTTGATCACCCGCTGGCAGCACTTCTCCAGTGCGTCTGCAATCTCAAAGGCCTGCTCATAGGTATCGCCCATGCACAGAGTGCCATGGTGCATCAACATAATGGCACGGCAGCCCGGGTTCATCATAATGCATGTCTCTACCTTCTTGCGCAGAGAATTGGTGGTAGACATAGCATAATCGGCGCAGGGCACCTTATTGCCCAGGACCGGCTGAAAATCCTTGTAAACATTGCGGATCTCCATGCCGGTAATGCTGACGATGGTGGCCGCCTTCTGGTGGGTGTGGATCACAAAATCCACGGTGGGATGGTGGCGGTACGCCGCAGCGTGCACACCCTTCTCGGAAGAGGGCTTAATATCGCCCTCGTAGGAGCAGTCCTCAATATTAACCACAACCACTTCTTCCGGCGTCAGCGTTTCATACGCCCGACCGGAGGGTGTGATCACAAACTGGGTGTCAGAAATACGGGCGGATACATTGCCCCAGGTACGGGCGATCAGACCGCTTTCCACCAGCTTTTTGCCGGCCGCAACGACCAGCTTTTTTGCTTCTTCTAATTCGTAAGCCATGTGTTTTCCCCTTAAAATCGTATTTTTGCCCCGGGGGCAAAAGCACCAAAAGGACGGCCGGGCATCACTGCCCGGTACCGCCCTTGGTAAAAAATCTTACGCCTCGATGCAAACGCAGTTCTTGAACACATTCTCAAATCTGTTCAGGCAGTCGTCAATCATTTCTTCCGTATAAGCGGCGGAAGTGTACAGACGAGAACCGGCCAAAGTTACCAAGCCCTCTGCCATGTAAGCAGCGCCCATGTGCTCCATCTCGGACTGACGCTTGCCGGTCTCCTTCAAGGTGTGCGGAATGGTCCACGGATGCTTCCAGTCCACCTTAAAGTGCATGGTGCCAACGGTATCCAGGTGGCATACAGAACCCTGGTTGAAGCACACGAAGGGCAGGTCATACTTCTTGATCAGCGCCTGCAAGCCGTGTACCAGACGATCCGCCATCTTACCGGCTACCTGGCAGGCGTTACGCTTCTCAATCTCGCAAATGGCAGTGTAACCTGCGCAGCAGGAGATGGGGGTGGCAGCCATGGTGCCGCCGCACATTGCCTTATGAATCTTCTTGCCGGAGCCGTTGCCTTTATCCAGGCCGGCGCCTAAGTACTTCATAACCTCTCTGTGGCCGCCGATGCCGCCTGCACCCGGGTAACCGCCGGCGATCACCTTACCGAAGATGGTGATATCGGGATCAATACCAAAGTAGCCCTGCGCACCGGACACGCCGATACGGAAGCCGGTTACAACCTCGTCGCAAACCAGCAGAGCGCCGTACTTGCGGCACAGTGCCTGTACGCCCTTGGGGAAGTCCTTGTCTACCGGACGAGTACCGGACTCCGGACCAATGGCCTCAATGAACACGGCAGCGGTGCCGCCGCGGAACTTATTCAGGATCAGCTTGCGCTCCAGGCTCTTCAGATCATTGGGGAAGAACTCCTGGGTGTGCTTGAATACGAACAGCGGTACGCCGTGAGACTGCAAATTCAGGGTGCCGGGTACACGCATGCCCCATGCCAGCTGATCGGACCAGCCGTGATAAGCGCCGCCCATCTTGATGATGTTCTTATGGCCGGTAGCCAGACGGGCCACACGCACAGCGCACATGCAGGCCTCTGTACCGGAACCCAGCATACGGAACATCTCTACGGAAGGAACACAGTCGGAGATCTTCTTGGCCAGCTTGTACTCATATTCATGGAACAGACCGGTGGAAGGACCGCAATCGTCCAGCAATTCCTTAACCTTCTCCTTCACCACATCGTCATTGGAGCCCAGGATGGTGGGACCGCCGGCCTGCAGGAAGTCGTAATACTCGTTGCCGTCAATATCATAGAGCTTAGCACCCTTGGCCTTGGTCATCACGATGGGGAAAGGATAGTTAAACGCCAGGTTGTGCTGCACACCGCCGGGAATGATCTCTCTTGCCTCGGTGATCATCGCCTTAGACTTCGCGCACTTCTTGTCGAAGTATTCTTCTTCATACTTCTTCAGTGCAGCCGGGCTGATGGAATAAATAGGCTTTTTGATGAGCGCGTCCAGCTGAGCGGTGACCTGCGCTGCATCAAGATACTCAGAAATTGCAAATCGGGTATCCATAATGGTCGTTCCTCCTTAAAATTCAATGAGTCGTCGCTCACCCCAAAGGGCGTGAGCCATCGCTCACATAAAATACACCTTTAGTATATCACTTTTTAATGATTTGTCAAATAGATACTTGCAATAATTTGTTCAATTTTCCCGCATTTTTATTCAGATTTCTTGCAATAACGGATAAATAATGATAATATAAGAAAAGTGAATTGCGGTTCACGCTTTACAGAGAGGGAGTATTTGTACGGATTGCACAAAGGGATTTTCCGTTCTTTGTGCAAGGCTACAAAATTTTTTGAAATGGTAAATAAACATCACAAGGACGCATTTGACCGCATTTCCGAGGAGCGACGGGAGCGCATACTGGAAGTGGGCACCGAGGAGTTTTCCTCCAAAGGGTACGAAAACGCCAACATCAATGTGATCGCCAAGAACGCAGGGATCAGCATCGGGCTGATGTACAAGTACTTTGCGACCAAAGAGGATCTGTTCATCACCTGCATTCAGCGGGGCATGCGTATTCTGACCCAGGTGATCGAGGAGATTATGGCCAGCGATGACAAGCTGCTGATCAAGGCAGAAAAGCTCATTCGCGCCACCTGCGTCCATTCCAAGCGAAATGCCAATTACATTCGGCTGTATAATGAGATCGCCTCGGAGAAGGACAGCGCGCGCACCCAAATGCTGGTGCGGGAGATTGAGAGCGAGACCAGCGGCATCTACACCACGGCCATTGCGCAGGCGCTGGCCAAGGGAGATGTGCGCCCGGATCTGGACCCTCGGCTCTTTGCCTTCTTTTTGGACAATCTGCTGATGTCCCTGCAATTCTCTTACACCTGCGACTACTACAAGGAGCGGTTTAAGTTCTATACCGGCGTAGATGTGGAGAAAATGGACGAGGAGCGGGTGATCAGTCAACTGCTGAAATTTGTGGAGAGCGCATTTACATTTGAAAAGAAGTGACGGTATTTACCGCGTACAACACCATGGGAGGATATTTTATGAGCAAATATGTAATCACCTACGATGTGGGCACCACCGGGGTCAAGACCTGTCTGATTGAGATCGGCGACACCATGCGCATTCTGGCCTCTGACACCGCAGGCTACGGTCTGTATGTGGATGATGAGACCGGCGTAAAGGGCGGCGCCGAGCAGGACGCCGATGAATGGTGGAGCGCCATGTGCAGCACCACCCGCAATGTGTTCAATAAGTGCGTAGGCGTGACCAAAGACCAGGTAGAGGGCATCAGCTTCTGCTCTGCCATGCAGGGTTTGGTCCTGGTAGACAAAGCGGGCAATTGCATTCGCCGCCCCATGACCTATATGGACCAGCGAGCCGGCGATGAGCTGAAGAAGGGCATTGCCCACGGCGTACAAATCGCCGGTGCGGAAGTGACCAAGCTGCTCAAGTACCTGCGCTATACCGGTGCCGTATCCTCCTCTGTTAAGGACCCCATTTGGAAGTACCGCTGGGTGCGGGAGCACGAGCCGGAAAACTTTAAAAAAGTCTATAAGTGGCTGGATGTGAAAGAGTATCTCATCTGCCGCCTGACCGGTGAATTCGTGATGACCCAGGATTCTGCATTCGGCACCCTGCTGTATGACACCCGCAAGGGACACGAGGGCTGGTGCAAGCCCATTTGCGATATGGTAGGCGTGGATATGAAGCACCTGCCGGAGATCAAAAAGTGCACCGATAAAGTGGGCGAAGTCACTGCCAAGGCTGCCGAGGAGCTGGGTCTGGCTCAGGGTACCGCTGTGTACGGCGGTGGCGGCGACGCCTCTCTGATCGGTGTCGGTGCCGGTGCGGTAGAGATCGGCGACGCGCACATTTACAGCGGCACCTCCGGCTGGGTGGGCACCGTTGTGCCGGAGCAGATGGTTGATACCGGTGCGATGATGGCTGCCATTGTAGGCGCCAATCCGGAGACCTTTAACTACTTTGGTGAGCTGGAGACCTCCAACAAGTGCGTAGGCTGGGTCAAGGATCATTTGGCGCTGGACGAGATCGGCGTGTTCTTAAAGCGCTATGGCAACGCTACCGACAGCCTGGAGCAGGTAGAATTCAATATGTATGATTACCTGGAAGAAGTGATCGACACCATTCCCGCCGGTTCCAACGGCGTGATCTTTACCCCCTGGCTCCACGGCAACCGCTGTCCCTTTGAGGATCCCAATGCCGCCGGTATGTTCTTTAACATTCGGCTGAATGTAGGCAAAACAGAGCTGATCCGCGCCGTGGTGGAGGGCATCTGCTTCCACATGCGCTGGATGCTGGAGCGCCAGGAGTTAAAGACCGCCAAGTATCAGAAGTCCAAGACCGTGCGCTTCTGCGGCGGCGGTGCTTTGGGCGAAACCACCTGCCAAATTTTGGCCGATATTCTCCAGCGTGATGTGGTGGTGGTAGAGTCCCCGCAGAACATCGGTGCCGTGGGTGCAGCCGCTTGTATCGCCGTAGGTATGGGCGCTATCCCCTCCATCTTTGATGTAAAGAAGCTGATCCCGGTAAAGACTACCTACAAGCCCAACCCGGCCAACAAGGAAGTCTATGACCGCAACTTCAAGGTGTTTAAGAACCTGTACAAGGCCAACAAAGAGAACTTTGCCATTCTCAACGGCTAAGCCCTTACATAAAGGAACAACCCCTGCACCCGGTGTGCAGGGGCTATTTTTTATCACAAAGCAAAAGCGCCGCGGACGAACCGCAGCGCTTTGTTTTTTTATTTGGCTTTACTCGCCCTTGGGTGCGTAAAAGTCTACCAGTGCAGCCAACTTGTTGTACTTCTCAATAGAGTTCTCCGCCGCAATGCTAAACAGCTGCTCCGCCTTGCCGGGGAAGGAACGCTTCAGCGCAGAGTAGCGGGTCTCGCCCTCGATAAACTGTACATAATCGGCGCTGGGTGCCTTGCTGTCCAGGGTAAAGGGATTTTTCCCTACCTTGGCCAGATCCGGGTTAAAGCGGAACAGGTTCCAGTACCCGGCGGCAACTGCCTTCTTCTGCTCTGCCTGGTTAAAGGGCATCTTAATGCCGTGGTTAATGCAGGGGGCATAGCAGATGATGATGGACGGGCCGTCATAAGCCGCAGCCTCCTGGAACGCCTTTAAGCACTGATTGGCATTGGCGCCCATAGCCACCTGAGCCACATACACATAGCCGTAGCTCATCGCAATCTGCGCCAGGTCTTTCTTCTTGACCACCTTACCGGAGGCAGCAAACTTGGCCACAGCGCCGGTCTGGGTGGCCTTAGAGGCCTGACCGCCGGTGTTGGAGTACACCTCCGTATCAAACACAACAATGTTCACATTCTCATTGGATGCGATCACATGATCCAGGCCGCCAAAGCCAATGTCGTAGGCCCAGCCGTCGCCGCCAAAGATAAACTGGTACTTCTTGGCCGCATAATCTGCGTCTTTCAGGAAATCGGCAGCCGCCGCCTTGGCGTCACCCTCCAGCGCTGCCGTCTGCAATGCAGCGATCAGTGCCTGGGCAGGCTCTGTATTGGTAGCAGCGTCCTCATAGGTGTCCAGCCAAGCCTGGGCTTTGTCCGCCACCGGGGTGTCCAGCAGCTGCTGGGCGTCCATAGCCAGCCGCTCGCGAATCTGCTTTTGTGCCAATAGCATACCGTAGCCGAACTCAGCGTTGTCCTCAAACAGAGAGTTGGACCAAGCGGGGCCGTGGCCGTTCTTGTCTACCGTATAAGGCGTAGAGGGTGCGGAACCGCCCCAAATGGAGGAGCAGCCGGTGGCGTTGGCAATGTACATACGGTCGCCATACAGCTGGGTGGCCAGCTTGGCATACGGCGTCTCGCCGCAGCCTGCGCAAGCGCCGGAGAACTCCAAATACGGCTTTCTGTACTGCACGCCGATGGTATTGTTGGTAAGCAGCTCCGGTTTTTCGGAGGTGTCCACCAGCGCATCATAGATCTTTTGCCGATCCAGCTCGCTGGCAATGGGTTTCATGGTCAGGGACTTGGTGGGACACACATTGGCGCAGGAGGCGCAGCCGGTGCAGTCCAGTACGGACACAATCAGGGCGTACTGATAATCCGCTCTCTTGTGCTTCACCATGGTGGTACCCTCCGGCGCGGCAGCCGCTTCCTCTGCATTCATAGCAATGGGACGAATCACTGCATGAGGGCAGACCATGGCACACAGGTTACACTGGGCGCACTTGGTGCCGTCCCACTGGGGTACGGTAATGGCAATGCCCCGCTTCTCAAAGGCGGCAGAACCGGCAGGATATACGCCGTCCGCCCGATCAGCAAAGGCAGATACCGGTAGATCGTCGCCGTGCAGGCGGCCAACCGGATCCAGAATTTCCTTGACAAACTTCTTCATCTCCGGACGATCGGTGGGTACTTCCAGCCGGCGGGGTGCGTCTTCTGCAGTCTTCCAGCTGTCCGGTACATCCACCTTCACGATCTCCTGGGCGCCACGGTCAATGCCGGCAAAGTTAGCATTCACCACTGCCTCGCCTTTCTTGGAGAACTTCTTAACCACAGCGGCCTTCATCAGCTCAATGGCCTTCTCTACCGGCAAAATACCGGAGATGGCAAAAAATGCAGATTGCAAGATAGTGGAAGCACGACCGGGCAAGCCCACTTCCTCTGCGATCTGAATGCCGTTAATGATATAGAAATGGATGTTGTTCTCTGCAATATAGCGCTTCATAGACGCAGGCAGCTGGCTGTCCAACTGATCCGGGGTCCAAATGCAGTTGAGCAGGAAAGTGCCGCCGGGCACCAGATCCTGTACCATATCATACTTGGTCACATAGGACGGGCAGTGGCAGGCCACAAAGTTTGCCTTGTTGATCAAATAGGTAGAGGTAATGGGTGACGAGCCAAAGCGCAGGTGGGACACGGTAATGCCGCCGGACTTCTTGGAGTCATAGAAGAAGTAGCCCTGGGCAAACATATCCGTATTGTCGCCGATGATCTTAATAGAGTCCTTGTTGGCGCCAACGGTGCCGTCGGAGCCCAGACCCCAAAACTTACAAGAAGTGGTGCCTGCCGGGGTGGTGTCCGGGTTCTCGGTCACCTGCAGGGACAAATGGGTCACATCGTCCTCAATGGACAGAGTGAACTCCGGCTTGGGCTGGGGCGCAGCCATATTGTTGTACACAGCGATAATATGCGCCGGTACGGTGTCCTTAGATCCTAAGCCGAAACGACCGCCGTACACCGGCACATCGTTAAAGGCAGAGCCTTTCAGCGCAGCCACCACATCCAGGAACAGCGGCTCACCTAAGGAGCCTGGCTCCTTCGTTCTATCTAACACGGAAATGTGCTTCACCGTCTCCGGCAGGGCAGCCAGCAGATGCTTGGCGCTGAAGGGGCGATACAGGTGCACCTTGACCATGCCCACTTTTTCGCCGCGGGCGTTCAGAAAATCTACGGTTTCCTGAATGGTGTCGCACACAGAGCCCATAGCCACAATCACACGGTCTGCATCCGGCGCGCCGTAGTAGTTAAACAGCCGATAATCCGTGCCCAGCTTCTCGTTGATGGTGTTCATATACATCTCAGTAGTGGCAACCGCGTCGTTATAGTAGCGGTTGCATGCCTCTCTGTGCTGGAAGAACACATCACTGTTCTCCGCAGAACCGCGCAACACCGGCTTCTCCGGGTTCAGGGCGCGGGCACGGAACGCCTGCACATCGTCCATATCCACCATAGACCGCAGGTCCTCATAGTCCCAGGTCTCAATCTTCTGCACCTCATGAGAGGTACGGAAGCCGTCAAAGAAATGCAAGAACGGCACACGGCTCTTTAAGGTAGACAGGTGAGCCACAGCGCCCAGATCCATTACCTCCTGCACATTGGCAGAGCAGAGCATGGCATAGCCGGTCTGGCGGCAGGCCATCACATCGGAATGGTCGCCAAAGATATTCAGCGCGTGGGTAGACACGCAGCGGGCAGACACATGAATAACGGACGGAATCAGTTCGCCGGCGATCTTGTACATATTGGGGATCATCAGCAGCAGACCTTGTGACGCGGTATAAGTGGTAGTCAGCGCACCGGCAGACAAAGAACCGTGCACGGCGCCGGCGGCACCGGCCTCAGACTCCATCTCCGCCACCTTGACCGTTTGGCCAAACAGGTTCTTGACCCCGCGAGCGGCCATGGCGTCCGTCTCCTCCGCCATGGTGGATGAGGGGGTAATGGGATAAATGGCGGCAACTTCTGTAAATGCGTAGCTGACATGGGCAGCGGCGCTGTTACCGTCCATGGTTTTTTTCTTTCTGTTCATGGAATTTCCTCCTGTATTTTATCTTACAGATAACAACCTCAGTTTGGGCGCAAGCCCACAACTATACCAATTATAGCACTCCGGCGTGCGAAATTCAACACAACAATTTAGTGTTTCTGTATAATAATAACAAAAAGCAGCGCATAGACACTGCTTTTTTGTCGATTATTTCGTTTTTTTCACCAATTGTCGCTTAGTCGTCGTCACCCAGCAGATTCTCAATATTTTCAAAATTGAATTTGGCGGTGTCCGTGCCTTTCTTCACTGTGACTTTGGCGCTCTTTTTCGTATGTTCCAGCTCCACCTGCACCTTTACATCCCCCCGGTACTTTTTCTCCGTGGTGTAGGTAAAGGTGTTGCCGATCTCCAAGGTCACTTTCTTCTCGTCCACCTGCTTGCCGTTAATGGTAATGCGCAGCTTGTCCGTGCGGGTATCTGTGCCGGCAGGCAGAGAAACGGAAATGTGAATTTTTCGATTGGCGGCCACGGTGGTTGTGGTCTTTTTCGTGGTAGTTTCGTTCTTCTTGGTGGCCTTTTCCGTCTTGTCCTTGCCGGACTTGGCGGTGGTGCCGGTCTTGCCGTCCTTTGCAGCCGAACCGCCGTTACCGGCGGATTTGCCGTCGGCAGCGCTCTCCCCTGCCGCCACGGTGTTGCCCTTGGCGTCCGTTTGGGGTATGGTAACCACCCGGGTTTGGGCTTTGCCGTCCTTATCCGTAACGGTCTTGCCGTTCTCATCGGTCACATCCACCACAGCTGTGACCTCCTGTTCAGTATATTGCTTTTTGCTGCAAGCAGCGAATGCCAGTACCATACTGCAAGCCAGCAGCAATGCCATTGCTTTTTTCATTATAACAGCTCCTTCATATTCGTTCATCCGGTTGTAAAAACGCCTGCATCGCCGCATCGCTGGGCATACGCCAGTCGCCCCGGGGGCTCAGCGACACAGAGCCCACCTTGGGTGAATCCGGAATACAGGAACGCTTAAATTGACTGATAAAGAACCGGCGCAAAAATTCCGTCAGCCACCGGTCAATGGTGGGGCGATCATACCGGCCGTCAAAGGCTTTCTCCGCCAGCATGGCCAGCTTTTCCCGGTCAAAGCCGAAGCGCACAAAGTGATAGAGGAAAAAGTCATGCAATTCATAGGGGCCGATCTTCTCCTCCGTTTTTTGGGCGATCTTGCCATTGGCGTCCGGGGGCAGCAGCTCCGGCGACACCGGCGTGTCCAGCACATCCCGCAAGATCTCTTCCGTGCGGCCACCCAACTCCCCGGCCACATAATCCACCAGGTAGCGAACCAGCGTCTTGGGCACGGAGGCATTCACGCCGTACATGCTCATGTGGTCGCCGTTGTAAGTACACCAGCCCATGGCCAGCTCGCTCAGATCACCGGTTCCCACCAGCAAACAGCCTTCTTTATTGGCCAGGTCAAAAAGGATTTGGGTGCGCTCTCTGGCCTGGGTGTTCTCATAAGTAATGTCATGCACCGACGGGTCGTGACCAATGTCCGCCATGTGCTGCACACAAGCGTCTGCAATGGAGATCTCTCGCCGGGTGACCCCCAGCGCTTCCATAAGATCCAGCGCGTTGCGATAGGTGCGGTCCGTGGTGCCAAACCCGGGCATAGTCACACCCAGCACGGCGCTGGCCGGTTTACCCAGCAGCTCCATGGCGCGCACAGCCACCAGCAGTGCCAAGGTGGAGTCCAGACCGCCGCTGATCCCCAGCACACAGCCCTTGGAGCCTACATGCTCCAGCCGCCCGGCCAAACCGCTGGCCTGGAGCAGGAAGATCTCCTTGCACCGCTCTCGGCGCTGGGCGTCCGCTGCCGGCACAAAGGGGTGCGGGTCCACAATGCGGTACGCCAAATCATTCTCTGTATTGGGCACCGGGCAAGACTGTACCGCTGCGCCGGGCCGGTTCTCAAAGGACATATTTTGCCGCCGCTGGGCATTCAACTTCTCCACATCCACATCGGCAACGGTGAGCACGCTTTCTCGTGCAAACCGCTCCCCCTCTGCCAAAATACCGCCGTTCTCCGCCACTAAGGTGGCGCCGCTGAACACCAGGTCCGTGGTGCTCTCATGCACCCCGGCGCCGGCATACACATACCCGGCCACGCAGCGGGCGGACTGGCCGGCCACCAGGTTCCGACGATAGGCCGCCTTGGACACATACTCATCGCTGGCAGACAGATTGGCGATCAAATTGGCGCCTTGCAGCGCCAAAGCACCGCTGGGAGGCTGAGGCACCCACAGGTCCTCGCACAGCTCCACACCCAGCAGCACGCCGCTGCCCAGGTCAAACAATTGACTGCCCATGGGCACGCCGTTCACCGTCTGTACCGTATCGAAATCCGCACCGGAGGCGAACCAGCGCTTTTCGTAAAACTCATTATAATTGGCCAGGTGCACCTTGGGCACCATGCCCTGCACCCGCCCGTCCCGGAGCAATAGGGCACAGTTATAAAGGCTATTCTTATAGGGCACCGGGGCGCCGATGAGCACCGCAATGCCCTTGCCCGCCGTATAGGCAGCCAGCTGCTGCACCGCCCGATCCGCCGCCTGCTGGAGCGCAGCAGTAAAGAACAGATCGGCGCAGGTGTAGCCGGTGACGGACAGCTCCGGGGTCACCAGCAGGCGTACCTGCTGCGCCACAGCCCGGTCGATTACTGTCTCCAGCTGCCCGGCGTTATAATCCGGGTCTGCCACGCGCAAACGGGGCGCTGCCGCCGCCACTCTGAAAAATCCGTAATTCATTTCATCTCTCCGCTCAGCATGGTAATTTTATAACCAAAGGTGGCTGTCTCCCCCGGCTGCAAAACGGTCACGCCCCGACGGTGTTCCAGGGTGCCGTCCTCGTCCGTACAATGAGAAATGCCGCTCCAAGGCTCCAATGCCACAAAGGGGGCGTCATTCTCTGCGGACCAAACCAGCAAGTTGGCCATATCTTGGTACTCCACCCGCACGCCGTAGCCCATCGGGCCCAGCAAGGTAGCCGCTTTGGCCTCCACCTGATCAAAAATCAATGCGTCATCATAAAACAGATCGTGCCGCAGGGGCAGTTCCTGCCCATTCACCAGCACATTGTACCGACGCGCCGGATCCACGATCCCGGTTTGGTGATCCGGGCGCAAAGGCGCCTTCGTCACAGGGCGATCAAAGCGCACCTTGTAATCCTCAAACCGCTCCCCTGCTGCCAGCGGGCAGTTAAAGGCCGGATGGCCGCCGATCACAAAGGGCATAGGCTCCCCGCCGCTGTTAATAATATGATAAGTCACGGCAACGGTGCTGTCCACCAGCTCATAGCGGATCTCCAGCCGATAGTCAAAGGGGTACGCCGCCAAGGTGTTGTCATCTGCCACTTGGGTAAAGGTGGCGCCGTTGCGGTGGTGCTCCGTCAGTGTAAAGGGGTTAATGCGGGCCACGCCGTGGCGCTTCATACGGCAGGGCTTGCCAAATGCGGTAGACGCCCCCTTGGGCAGCACCCCCACAATGGGAAAGCAAACCGGCGCCTGACCGGCCCAGTAAGCCGGGTCCCCCTGCCAAAGATATTCTCGGCCGTCCCGCACCAGGGAGCGGAGCATCGCCCCCGCGTCCGTAACGGTGACGGCACAGTGTTCATTTTTTAATATCAGTTCCATAAGAACCCTCCAGTCCCCTTTATTATAGCTTATCCCTACCGGCATTGCAATAAAAACAGGCGGGGTTTTCAGAGTTTACAAAAAAGCCAAAATCTACCTGCAAAATGTTGCAAATCCCCTGCATATAGTATAGAATATGAGTAGCCTTGCGCAAATGCGACAGACAGAGGAGAACGGCAATGGATATTGATACCTTTATTCACGAAGCCATTTTTGGCGAGAAAGAACAGCACCGCATTTTTTACTACCTGATGTGGGAGAACCTGCAGGAGGTGGGCTATGTAATCACCGATGAGAGCGGCTACGAGATCGACAGTGTGTTCAAGGCGGTGGCACTGCAAAATCTGGTGGGCGAGTTTGCCTACCGTTTGTATGATACAGTCAACGAAACCGGATATGAGGATGTACTGGAGTACCTGGGCACCCTGGCTATCGGCGAGGACGATATTCTGCAATACTGCGAGAACGACCCGGAAATTCTGGTAGAGCCGGAGGATTTCGAGCTAACGGTAAAGAACGCGCTGGACACCATCACGGAGCGCACAGCGGACAAACTGTTAGAGGAATTCTCTGCCGATGATCTGTTTGACTACCTGTTTACCGCCACTTATGACTTTGAGCAAGACTTTACCTACGAGTTTGAGGACACGGACGAATTTCAGGCCTTTGTGGACTCCAACGCAGACCAGCTGGATAACTATAAAGAGGAATACCCGGCTGTTATGCGCTGGGTGGAAGGCGGTATGGTCTGCTGAGCGAATGACAAATATCTATACAAAAAGGGACCTGGATTCAGGTCCCTTTTGCTTTGTATCGTCTGTTATTTATTGCTCTTGTTTCCATTGCCGACTTTGTTCCCGGCAGCGTGTAGCTGCTGGGCAATCTCGGCCAAGCCGGCAGACATGGCAGAGATCATGCGCACCGTCTCTTCCTTGGTATAATCATTGCTGCAATAATCGTTGAGCGCACCGAAAAAGCCAAAAGCCAAAAAGCTCTTGCTCACGGAGGAGCGCTGACTGCGAAAATCCAAAAATTTGTTTTTGCCGATATGATCCGCAATCACATCCGTAATAGCGGCAATATCCAAATACGGCTCAATATTTCGGTTGCGAAACAAGATCCGATATTTTTTCTTGATCCGATTGGCGCTGACAAAAATCGTTAAGAAATACTGGTTAAAGGTGGCTGTGTCCGGCTTCTCCGCCTGGTCGATCACCTTTAATGCCTGCTGGGACAGCTCTTGCACAAAGTCAATTAAAATAGAATTGACCAAATTGAATTTATCGCTGTAATGCAGGTAAAACGTGTTTCGGTTGATCTGGGCTCGCTGGGTAATATCCGTAACGGATACCTTGTCAAATTCGCTCTCCTCCAGCAGTTCAAAGAAGGCGTCCCGAATGGCGCGCTCGGTCTTCACATACCGCAGATCGGTCTCTTTCATTGCTTATATCCCCCGTCTCTAATGATCGTATGATGATTATACACCACCATACCAATAAAAGTCAAGTTGGGCGATCTGCTGATTAACTGGCAAGAATGCGGTCTGTTATTTGACCCAGCCTTTCTTAAACATCAGGTGGGCAGACAGCAGCGACACCACCACGCCCACAGGGATCAGTACGCCTACCGCCAAGTCGCCCTTAAAGAGCAACATCAAGCAGACGACGGCAACAGGCACAACAGTCAGTTTAAAGTGCTTGGCAAAATAGCTCATACCCAGCGCGCCGAACAGTGCGGGCACCACCTGCTTAAAAGCAGGGGCAAAAACAGAGTCGTCATTTGTCAAGTGCGGCAGCACCGGACTGAACAGCAGCACCCCTGCGGCAATCACCAGGGTGGTCACAATAGAGGATGTGGCGCAGGCAATGGTGGAGAGCACCTCGCCCTCCTTGCTCTGGGCGCGCACCTGGGCAGAGTCCAGGGCAGAGAGCACACAGGGCAGCTTTAAGTTATTGATATTCCCGGTTACAAAAGCCAGGTAGGTTGCCCCGGTACCCAGGAGCGGCGTGTAGGTCATCACTTCAATCACCGCGG
>OLWX01000982.1_pt1 | contig 15136 bp, 11 predicted proteins | sample 1673541 | NCBI WGS metagenome assembly OLWX01 (sample SAMEA103958114, study PRJEB25191) | human gut metagenome | reverse complement strand
ACAGATAAAATGTATGGAAGGATAACGGAGCAAAATGAAACTTCAAGGAATAAGAAAAGGGATGGCTTTGAGTTTGGCGATCCTGATGCTTTTTCTCGCACTGGGAAGCGGTACAGCCGTATGGGCGGCAGAAGCGACAGGTTCATCAACACTTGAGCAGCATTTAGAAAAGGAATATGTAACACAGCAGGATCTGCAAAGTGCTCCGCACAATGTAGAAACGGAAGAGGCTGCGATCCCTGCAAAGTATTTTGAGTTCGTTTGCGTTAATCATCATGCGGGCAGTTCGGCCTGCACAGATCTGCAGACAGATTCCATTTCTTCGATCAAAGGCGGCAGACTACGTAACAATGTGCCGCTGACCTTGCAGAATAAATCGGATGTGAGACACACTTTCAGCCGTGCTCATATCGGAAATACTGCCGTTTATTTCGTGGGAACGCTTACGATCCATGAAGATGACGGCACCGAGCAGGAGTATGTTTACTATACCACCGATAAAAACGTTACAAACAAGACGGTATATGCGGTTTTAAAAAGCGGTGATAAAATCACGCTGGAATACACCCACGGCAAAGATCATACTGTGGAATACCAGTTTAAGGATTCTGATGGCAATGTGACGAGCGAAGGACCGGACGGCTGGAGCCTGGATCAGGTCTTTGGAGCCGACCGCCCGCTGGAAGTGGCTGACGGCCATAGTTACAGCGATACGGTGACGATCCCGCGAGGATATAAGGCGACCGTGACTGTCACGAAAAAAAGCGACGAAACAGTTCGCTATACTTCTAAGCTGGGTGAAATGATGTCCTATCAGCGAGACGGGAATAGTATTTCCCTGGCGGAAGGAAGCCCGGATACTATAAAACTTTCAGATTTCATTTCACTTGATAATATTACAGGCGATGATGTGGTGACACTGCAGTATGAGAAGATCGATCAGTTTACCTTTGATGCATCGGAATGGGCGCAGACCGTGTATGCGAATACAAGAATGGTCGTTTATGATGATAATAATAAAGAGGCATTTGGAAACATTAGACCGGATCTGTGCCGAAAGACCTTTTCTGCCCAGGACCACAGCTTCTCCTGGGACTTTGGGGGTTGGACGGCGCATCAGGTTACTTGGGAACTGGATCAGCTGCAGATCAACGGAGAGCCGGTAACGGTACCGATGGTAGATGTCAAAAGCAATAAAACAGTAACAGAAACAACAACACTTTCCACGGGGACGAAAATCACGATCAGTGTGACTTCCAACCGAGGTGATAATGGAAGCTCGGCTACCCGAAGATATCGTATGGATGTGGAGAACTGCTATGAAAACCTGACTGTCAGCGCAGGCAACCTGGTCGGTCATTATCACAAGGAGCTGGTATTCAAGCACCTGAATGGTGTAAACGATCCGCAGTACTATCAGACCAGAGACGGGCAGGGAAGCTGGATCGCTTTAAAGCCAGGCTCGCTTGTTGAAAGGGTATCAAGTAATAACTACTCTGATCCCATACGCTTTAAGAAAGCAGACGGCTATCAGATGCCTCATATATCCTACACGAAAAAAGACGGTACGAAGCTTCAGGAAGATGATGATCTTAAAACAGGAGATGATGCTTTTGTAGAATACCTGATCAAAAGCGGGTCCGGTTTCGAAATCGTCTCCTACGAGAACTGGCAGGCCAGCAGCGACGGTTATTACTATTTCCGTGGGACAAAGGCTTTGCAGAAGTATATGAATGCCGCTCCTGCACAGGGCGTTGTGCTGGTCAATATCCAGGCGTCCCCGATCAAATACGGGATCAACTATGTATCGGGAGCCGGGCGCACGCAGGATGGCGTGCAGATCTCGCCGAAACTCACAGATATTGAGGATATGCCGGCCTATCAGAATGGCGGGGAAAACGGATACAACTGTGAAAACCACCAGAAAGTACTGATTTCCAACCGGCAGCCGGTGGACAAAACCGGCAGATTCATATTCGATCACTGGGAAGTTCTGACTGCGAAAACACAGACTGACGGAACGGGATATCCGACCGAAACTGTCAAGAGACTGGCAGACGGCAACCCTTTGACCTATGCCGAAGGTGAGTCGCTGCAATGCAGCGGTGCTTCCATCGCCGCGGTGCAGGACTGCCTGTATTATGATCGTGACAAGGATCGGAAGATCCTGACTTTGCGTGCTGTATGGAAGGCGAGAGAGGAAAGAGACGCCATTCCATATATGGTAAATTTCTACGTTTCTTATAAAGAGAATGGAGAAACGGTAACCAAGAAGATCAAATCCAGAACTCATATGGTCAATCCGGGCGCCAAGATTGTGGCAGATCTGTATCAGTATGAAGACGGCAAGAAGCAGCTTTCTGCCAACATCCAGAATGTGCTCAGCGGGGATAATGAGACGGGATCTGCCTATGACGGGGAATATCGTATTGACGATGAGAAAACAACGAAGGGGATCGATAACGTAACAGTGGATAATAATACCGTCGATATTTATCTTGTCAAAGTGGAGAAGGAGGATCCGAGCAAACCAAGCAATCCTATGCCTGCACCGCCGGCAGATCCGAGCAAACCAAGCGATCCTGTGACACCGACAGACCCATCCAAGCCGACAGATCCGGGCCAGCCGACGGACTCTTCGCAGCAGACAACATCAGCCGCGACGTCCTCTGCACAAAGCAGCAGTCAGCAGACCGCAGACGACGCAGCAGCTACAGGCGATAATTTCGCACCGGTCCTCTGGATCGCCATCGCAGCAGCCGCACTTGCCGGCATTGGAGTAGTCTTAGCAGGCTCTCGAAGAAAGAAACAATAGCTGAGGCTATACAAATAGTGAGGAATGTGATTTCAGCTCGATTCCAGGCATACTGCCGGGAATCCGGGCTGAAATCTTTTTCTTGCCGATTTTTCTCCGCTGTCTTGTATACTTTTCAAAACAGGTGTATATTATATAGAAGATTAGGGTATTTGGATTCCCGAAAGACCGATCTAAGATTTTTTTACACTCTAAAAATACAACCCACACCAACAAACAGAAAGGATTCACATAATATGTGGAAAACATTGGACGAGAAAACTCTGAAGTCCAAGAAAGTGGTCGAATTGCGTGAAATCGCGAAAACTTTCGGACTGCAGGGATACGAGAAAATGAAAAAAGCTGATCTGATCGCAAATCTGATGCGTGAAGATCCAAAAGAAGAAAACAGTAACAAAGACGATCACGATAAGTCTGTTCATAGCCGGGATCCGCAGCCGGGCAGCAACCACGAACCGCGGGAACCACGTGAAAGCCGCGACAACCATGAACCGCGGGAACCTCGTGAAAACCGTGATCACCATGAACCTCGTGAAACCCGCGAAAGCCGCGACGACCGTTTCGAAGTGGAAGGCATTCTTGAACTGGCAGAAGACGGATTCGGATTCCTTAGATTCAACAACTTTCTGACCAGCGAAAAAGATATTTATGTGGCTCCGGCTCAGATCCGGCGTTTCAATTTAAAGACCGGTGATAAAATCAAAGGAATTTGCAGACATCCTAATGACGGAAACCGCTTCGGCGCACTGCTGTACGTAGTATCCGTCAATGGAGATGAGCCGGGAGCAGCTATCAAAAGACCGGATTTCGAATCGCTGACTCCGATCTTCCCGAATGAACGGCTGGTTCTGGAGGACGGCAGGGACCTTTCCCTGCGCCTCATCGACCTGGTGGCACCGATCGGAAAAGGACAGAGAGGACTCATAGTTGCACCGCCGAAAGCCGGTAAAACAGTCCTTCTTAAAAAAATCGCAAACAGCATCGAAAAACATTACCCGGAAACGGAACTGATCGTGCTGCTGGTAGACGAGCGACCGGAAGAAGTTACGGATATGAAGCGGAGCCTCAAGAGTGGAGAAGTGATCTATTCCACCTTTGACGAAATGCCGCAGCATCACGTTAAAGTGGCGGAGATGGTTCTGGCCAGAGCACAGAGACTGGCCGAGCACGGCAAGGATGTGGTGGTTCTGCTGGACAGTATCACCAGACTGGCGAGAGCCTACAACCTGGTAGTGCCGGCATCAGGCAAGACCCTGTCGGGTGGTTTCGATCCCGGAGCCTTGTATAAGCCAAAGAAGTTTTTCGGGGCAGCCAGAAATCTGGAAGAGGGCGGCAGCATCACGATCCTGGCGACGGCACTTGTGGAAACAGGAAGCCGTATGGACGATCTTATCTTTGAAGAATTCAAAGGGACAGGAAACATGGAACTTCATCTGGATCGCAAGCTTTCAGAGAAGCGTATTTTCCCGGCTATCGATCTCAACAAGTCAGGGACGAGACGAGAAGATCTGCTGATGAACCAGGAAGAAATGGAAGCCATCTGGCGCATGAGACGGGCGCTGGGCAATCGGGACAACCAGGAAGTCACCGAAATGATCCTGGACAACCTGGCACATACACGAGATAACAAAACCTTTATTGAAGTGATCAAGAAGATCAGATTAGAAGGATAACACAGTATGGATTTAAGCAAGATTTTCTTAAAAGACGCCTGCCCGACCAAGATGGGCGGACAGGCTGTTATGGAAGGCATCATGATGAAAGGCGAGAAAAAAACAGCTCTCGCCGTGCGTCTGCCAAATGATGATATCCAGATCAAGACCGTTCCGACCAAGGTTTATGGCAAATGGACGAAGATCCCTCTTTTGCGCGGAGTGGTGGCATTCATCGATTCTATGGTGACCGGTACGAAAACTCTCATGGACTCAGCAGAAATGCTGGAGGACGGCGACGAAGAAGAATATGAAGAAAGCCGCTTCGAAGCCTGGCTCAATAAAAAATTCGGAGCCAAGGGCGCATGGAATCTGATGATCTATTTTTCGGTGTTCCTGGCACTGGTCTTTACAGTGGGAATATTCATCATCCTGCCGACCGGCGTGGTGAACCTGATGAAGCTGTTTACCGACAGCGTGTTCTGGCTCAACTTTGCAGAAGGCGTATTTCGGATCTTGCTCTTCGTAGCGTATGTCTGGCTGATTTCCTTTATGGGAGAGATCAAACGGGTCTTTCAGTTCCACGGTGCGGAGCACAAAACGATCCATTGCTTTGAAAACGGACTGGAACTGACCCCGGCCAACTGCCGGCAGTTCCCTACACTACACCCGCGGTGCGGGACCAGCTTTTTGATGTTCGTGTTTATCATCGCGTTTGCACTGCATTTTCTGCTGGGATGGCCGACCCTGTGGCTTCGGATCGTCACCAGACTTCTGCTCCTTCCGGTGATTGCAGGACTTTCCTATGAACTGCTCAAATGGGCCGGAAAAAGCGATAACATCGTGGTAAAGATCCTGAGTCTTCCGGGATTGTATCTGCAAAAGATCACGACGAAAGAACCGGATGACAGCCAGCTGGAAGTAGCGATCGCAGCGATCCATGCCGTGTGCGATGAAAAACCGTGCGGCACTTATACGATCTGCAAAGAAGACGTCGGACATTACGATGGTCATGAGCTGATCGAGTCTGCAAAGGAAGATGGAGACGATGACCGGACGGAAAAGCCGCAGGGGATTTTCGTGAAGTACAGGCCTTTACAGAAGCGCAGATTTTTATAGAATCGGCATAATGAGCCGAAGCAACGACAGACAGGAGAATGACAGATGAAGACGAGGATTCTCGTAAAGGAAGGGGAGTACCGCCTGGCAAAAGCGTACTGCATGGATGCTAAGATCGATGCACAGGAGCTGTACTGCTTTCTGACCGGTATGGATAAAGTCCAGCTGTTCCTGAAGGCGGAAGAGGAGGTAGACCCGGAGATAGAAGAAAAATATATGGAGCTCATCGCCAAACGCGCGGAGCGGATACCTTTGCAGCATATCACAGGGGTACAGGAGTTTATGGGACATACGTTCAAGGTGTCGCCGGACGTGCTGATCCCGCGCCAGGACACGGAAACTCTGGTGACGGAAGCTGCCAGGGTGATCCAGGAAACGCCGAGGGAAAAGCTGAGTTTTTTTGAAAAGTTAAAAGGCGGCAAGGAATGGGAGGTGCTGGATCTTTGCTGCGGAAGCGGAGCAGTCGGGATATCGCTGGCGAAGATCAGTTCCAATGTAAAGGTCCTGGGGACCGACGTCAGTGAGAAAGCTCTCGCGGTCGCAGAGGAAAATGCGAAAAACCTGCGGGTAAAGATGAGATTTGCCAGAGGCGATATGTTCGCACCGGCAGCAGGAAAGAAGTTCGACATGATCGTCAGCAACCCGCCGTATATCCGGACGCGGATGATCTCGATTCTGCAGGAAGAAGTGAAGGATCATGAGCCTTTGCAGGCACTGGACGGCGGCAGAGATGGACTGGATTTTTACCGCGTCATTGTGAAGGAAGCGGCGGATCATTTGAAAGCGGGGGGATTTCTGCTGCTGGAAATCGGCCATGATCAGGGCGAAGATCTGCGGAAAATGATCCGTGACGACGGTCGCTACACACCTGCGGAAATAATCAGGGATTTACCTGGCAAGGATCGTGTGGTAAAATGTGAGATAAGAGATAAGAATGAACATCGTGCTGAAGCTAAGGGTGTTACCGAGGAACAAGGCGAGGATCAATAGAGAAGACTGGCGGCAAGGATTTTTGCAGCATTATTTTTTGATTGATCGGCTCTGTTTGGGAATGCATCTGCTGCCCGGACAGAGCTTTTTTGCTTCTGCAAACGGATTGCTATACGACAGCAGTTTGAGAAGCCGCCGGATGATGCGTCGAACGACTTCGATGGTGCGCCCCCTTTTTTGCAGATGAGGAGGTAAGGTATATGAGCTACAACAGTAAATCAAAGAAGGCAGAGGAATTCATCTGCCACGAAGAAATCGAGGAAACTCTGCGCTATGCGGAGGAACATAAAAATGATGTCGAGGACATGAGAAAGATCCTGGAGCGGGCGAAGGACTGCAAAGGTCTTTCCTACCGGGAAGCGGCGCTGCTTCTGGAATGTGAGGATGAAAGCATCCATCAGGAAATTTTCAGACTGGCGGAGGAAATCAAGGAAAAATTTTATGGCAACAGGATCGTGCTGTTCGCGCCGCTGTATCTTTCAAACTACTGCATCAATGGCTGTAAATACTGCCCGTATCATGGACAGAACAAGCATATCAGCCGAAAGAAGCTGACGCAGGCGCAGATCCGTCGGGAAGTCACGGCTTTGCAGGATATGGGACACAAACGGCTGGCCATCGAGGCGGGAGAAGATCCGAAAAACAACCCGATCGAATACATACTGGAATGCATCGATACGATCTACAGCATCAAGCATAAAAACGGAGCGATCCGCCGTGTCAACGTCAACATCGCGGCCACGACGGTCGAAAACTATAAGAAACTGAAAGAGGCCGGGATAGGAACATACATCTTGTTCCAGGAGACATATAATAAAGAAGCGTATGAAGATCTTCACCCATCCGGTCCGAAGAGCGACTATGCTTATCATACCGAGGCCATGGACCGGGCGATGGAAGCGGGGATCGACGATGTAGGCTGCGGCGTTCTGTTCGGCCTCAATCTTTATAAATACGATTTCGTAGGTATCCTTATGCATGCAAAGCATCTTGAAGACACGTTCGGCTGCGGACCGCACACCATCAGTGTACCGCGTGTGCGTCCGGCGGATGATATCGATCCGGATACCTTTGACAACGGCGTGCCTGATGAGGTTTTCAAGAGGATCATTGCGATCCTGCGGATCGCAGTACCTTATACCGGTATCATCATGTCCACGAGAGAATCCAAGGCGATGAGAGGCGAAGCTGTTAAGATCGGCGTTTCTCAGATCTCCGGAGGCAGCCGTACAAGTGTAGGCGGCTACGTGGAAGAAGAAGCCGAAGATGATAATTCTGCACAGTTTGACGTCAACGATACGAGAACTCTCAACGAGGTAGTGGACTGGCTTCTGGATCTTGGCCATGTGCCGAGTTTCTGCACTGCATGTTACCGGGAGGGCCGTACCGGAGACAGGTTCATGAGTCTGGTCAAGTCGGGACAGATCGCGAATATCTGTCAGCCTAATGCGCTCATGACGCTCAAGGAATACCTGGAGGACTACGCTACCGAAGAGACGAAAGAGAAGGGTCTGAAAGTCATCCAGGATCGCCTTGCTAAAATACCGAATGAGACCGTCAGAGCCAAGGTGGAGGAACATCTTCACGATCTGGAAGGCGGCATGAGAGATTTCCGGTTCTAGGAAACGATTGCCTGAGATGAGATTGCCCGGACAGAAAGCCCTCTGAAGGGAGACAGCCTGAGATGAGATTGCCCGAAGTGAACCGCTTGCCGGGAAAGCAACCAGACGAAACAACAGGAGGATGTGAACATGGGACTGAACGATACCCCGCGGGCAGACCGCCTGCACATCGGATTATTTGGAAAACGAAACAGCGGGAAATCCTCGCTCATCAACGCATTGACCGGTCAGCAGCTGGCTCTGGTCTCCGATACGCCGGGAACGACTGCAGATCCGGTATTTAAAGCTATGGAGCTGCATCCTATCGGTCCGGTGGTTTTTATAGATACCGCAGGATTTGACGATGAAGGAGATTTAGGGGAGCTTCGGGTGCAGAAAACGAGGGAGATCCTGCCACAGACAGATCTCGCTCTTGTGATCATCGATGATCAGTCGGCTCTCGCCAGAAATCTTGATGAAGAACGGCGCTGGATCATGGATTTTTCAGAAAAGGATATTCCAGTCATAGCAGTGTTATCCAAGAGGGAGAGACTGAGGCAGCCGGTACCGCAGGTTCTGGCTGCCATCCGGGCGGAACTGGGCGATGACATCCCGGTCCTTGCGGTCAGCGCAGAGGCGGGAGCCGGTCTTGAGGAGCTGCGGCATAAAATCGCCGAGATGATACCGGAAGATTTTATGCGGCAGCAGATTTTGAGTGATCTGGTGGATGAAGGCAGCCTGGTCCTGCTGGTCATGCCGCAGGATATTCAGGCTCCAAAGGGGCGTCTGATCCTGCCTCAGGTGCAGACGCTCCGGGAACTTCTCGACAGGCGGTGCACGGCTGTGGCGTGCACCGCGGATGGGCTTGCGGGGGCGCTCGGCGCTCTGGGCCGGGCGCCGGATCTGATCATTACAGATTCGCAGTGCTTCAAACAAGTGTATGATGCAAAGCCGGCGTCCAGCAGATTGACGTCGTTCTCAGTGCTTTTTGCAGCATATAAAGGGGATATCGAAAAATTCGTTGCGGGCGCATCGCAATTAGACGAAATGACTGAAAAATCAAGGGTTCTGATTGCAGAAGCCTGCACCCATGTTCCGCTTTCGGAGGACATCGGTCGTGAAAAGATCCCGAATTTACTGCGTAAAAAATTTGGCCGAGGGATCGAGATCGTGAACGTTTGCGGCAATGATTTTCCGCCCTTTGACGAGTTGCAGTCATTTGATCTTGTGATTCACTGCGGTGCCTGCATGTTCAACCGGCGGCTCGTGCTGAGCCGGATCGGAGAGGCGCAGGCGGCTGGAGTGCCGATCACTAATTACGGCATTGTGCTGGCGAAGCTTGCCGGGATCCTGGATAAGATCGATATGCCGAAATAGAGGTGCTGGAAGCTTCAGGCAGAGGCGGCGGTATTGAGTAGAGCCGGCGACATTCAATAGAGCAGGCTTTGGCTTTTTGCACGAAAACCGCATGGAACATACACTGAATCAACACATGAAAGGGTTAGGATACTGCTATACGATAAAATAAACGCAATATGAGTAATAGCAATAGCCTGTGAACGAGGAGACCCTGGATCATGAAGAGACTTTTGCTGGTCGGCTGTCTGTCGTGTCTGCTGCTTCTGACGCTTTCGGCGTGTAGTCGGAGTACAGAGGCTTCGGAAAATGATAATATCGTGTACGGCCAGGTAGTGAAAACGGATGAAAATCAAATAACGATCGAAAGTGGAGATTACACATACGGCGGATCTTTTGAGGGTGACGGATGTGAGAAATCCTATAATCTTCCTGAGAATGTCTTTTATGATGATTTCAAGGCGGGAGATATCGTCTCGATCCTCTGTGACGGCAGAGATGCGACTGCTGTCGCGAATGTGAAGGATGTGAACCACAGGAGATCGTCCGGATCAGGTTCGGATCCTGGATCTGAAAATTCTGGTTCCGATGGGGCGTCCGGTTTCGGGCAGGCAGTGCTGACAGGTGCGGATGCGGCTCAGCTGAGTGCAGACGATGAGCCGGTGGCTGTTAATGATGATAATTATGAAGTGCAGGAGGATGGACAGATCGGGATTTTGGCTTTGAACAGCGGGGGCAAAATCACCATGAGGCGGTCATCTGTTGCTGTGATGGGAAGAAATTCCTGTGGCATTACAGCGGCGAACGGAGCTTCGATCGACGGGGAACAGGTCAATCTGTCTACTTCTGGAGAAAATGCGGCAGCGGCAGCGACGTTGGACCTTACTAGCGTGATCGATTTGAGCGACAGTACGATGGAAACGGCAGCGAGTGGCAGTCCGTGTGTGATCTCTGCTGGGAATATCTCTCTTACGGGAGTTTCGGCAACAGTCCAGAAGAGTTCTGGCGTTGCGGTATTGCCGGGCGGTGTAGTAAATTTGAAAAATTCCAGTATGGTTTCTCATGGCGATGCGGCCGTGAAACTGTGTAACATTCCGGATCTGCAGGATGATAGAGAGGCGGACACTGAAAATGGCAGTCGGTCTTCCGGCAGCAGTGAAGGACATGATTCGGGAATTGAAAAGGCTTTTTCGAGCTCCACACAGAGCGGAAAAGCGAAGTTTATGGCGGATGGTTCTTCTATCGAGGCGGTATCGAACAAGGCTCTGGTTCAGGTGACTGGGATCGAAGGGTTCGTGAAGATGATGAACACAGATCTGGCATCAGCGAATCGGGTTCTGGCAGATGTCCGGGCTGATGAGCAGAAGAACGGCGGCAAGCTGCTGCTGTATGGAGTGAATCAGAAGTATAGCGGCGATATCACTTGCGATAAATCCAGCAAGGTCAAGCTGGTGCTGACAGAGGGGAGCTCTTATTCGGGGGCTTTTGATGCAAAGGGCGCGGCGGCGTACAGCAAAGTGTATCTCAGCAGAAACAGCGCGTGGAACGTGACCGGAGACAGCCATATAGATTCGCTTCGTAATGGCGATAAAAAATGCAGGAATATCAAGTCTAATGGACACACGGTTTATTATAATAAAAACAGAGAAGCCAATGACTGGCTGGGCGGCAAAACATTGTCTCTGCCCGGCGGCGGCAAACTGCAACCGGAATAGGAAGATATGAAGAGAATCGAAAAACTTTGTTTTTTGATTCTCTTTTCTGATGATGCGCCTGGCGGCGGGCAGGCGTGCTGGCTTTTGATGCGCCTGCCGTGCTGGCTTTTGCTTTGCCTGCCGCGCTGGCTCTTGCTTTGCCTGCCGCGCTGGCTGCAGATAATAATGTGCAGAAAACGCCGATAACGAAGACAAAAACAGAAAAAGTTTGCAGGAGGCATTACATAGGACGATGATTTTAGGAAGTCTTTGCATATTGTTTGTATAATGACTGCTGAAATGCATGATTATGCACATAAACGGGTGTTGTGCGAGAATCAAAAACGTGTAATGATCGAAATCTTTGCAGTACTTCATCCACATTCTGAAAAATTGCTTCCCGAAGGAAATTTTGCAGAAAAACTTTCTGTCTATTAGATCAATATAATTTACTTTCGTAGAAAATCATGCCAGAATCGCATGACATCAAAAAAACCATTGAAATTCAGGTGTGCATATGATACACTGAATGAGCTGTGATATTGAATCCAGCATATTATTATGCAAAGGTGGTAAACCTGAGCAGGAAAGAGGTGAATAGCATGAAGGAAGGAATCCATCCTGACTACAAGGAATGTAAAGTAACTTGCGCATGCGGTAACACATTTATGACAAAGTCCGTACAGGAAGAAATCAGAACGGACATTTGCTCAGCGTGCCATCCATTCTTTACAGGACAGCAGAAGTTCGCTCACAGAGGCGGACGTGTGGAAAAGTTCAAGTCCAAGTACAACCTGGACTAATGATCCACCAGGAAATGAAATCAAAAAACCGCTCACTTGGGCGGTTTTTTTGCGTTTAGACGGTTGCTCGGAATATTGGTGAAATATCACGTCGGCAGCAGGAGCTTTCATCAACTCTATTCGCTTATTTGATCCGATATACGGCCAATGGTTGTTAATCTTGTTAGAGGCCGGTGGTTGTTCTTAGTGGTAAGGTGTCCAAGAAATCATGAATTCCCAGATCACGAAAAAAACGATCTCGATTTGGATTTTTTACTGCTTATGAGCTGTGCATTCATTCATGAATTCCCATTTTTCAAAATAAAACAGCAAGCTGGGAACTGCTTTACAAGATATTTACAGCGCAGAAAAAAACAGTTCCCAGAAAAATAGTTTTTATATCTTTTAGGGAATCATAACGAGTGCTGCGCATGGATCTTGAAACCTTTACAGTATCGAACTTCCCACATGGCTTTGAAAAAATCAAATCTGGGAATTCATGATGTGAGCAAACATCTGAATCGAGAGATTGATTCCCAATTAGATCAGATAATTTTTGATTTGGGAATTCATGATGTAGATAAGAACGTGATCGGCTTCTGTTTACCTATAATAACCTTTTTCTGTTTCTGCAGAATTCCGCAACTTCATCTTGACAAAACCACACACAAGTATATAATTATTGGTAGCACCAATTCGCGCAGCCTGGGAACACCAGTGCGGCCTTGGCAATCACTAGAAAACACAGGAAGTACCAACATGAAATTCATCAGACAATTTTTGATCATCTTAGCGATCTCTCTTGTTGGAGAGATCTTGAAATACATATTACCGCTGCCGATCCCGGCCAGCATCTATGGAATGGCCATCTTGTTCGCAGGTCTTATGAGCGGACTGATCAAGCTGGATGCAGTTCGCGAAACTGGAAAATTTCTTATAGAAATCATGCCACTCATGTTCATACCGGCGGGAGTCGGGCTGATGGACAGCTGGGGAAATCTGCATTCGATTTTACTGCCCGTTGCGATCATCACGATCGTGACCAACATCACTGTCATGGGATCCACAGGACTGCTGTCTCAATGGGTCATCCGACGTGGAAGAAAGCTAGCGGAGGAAAAGACGAAACGAAAGAGAGGGGCGTATCATGAATAATTTTCTGGAAGAATCACTCTTTGCAGGTGTGACACTCAGCCTCATCGCCTATCTCGCAGGCAGCCTGCTGCGTAAAAAATTCAAACTTGGGATTTTTAATCCGCTGCTGATCTCCATCGCGGTATCTATTGCTGTTTTGGCTATTGGAAATATCAGCTATGAGACGTATAATGAAGGAGCGAAATATCTTAGCTGGCTCCTGACGCCGGCTACCGTTTGCCTGGCGATTCCTTTGTATGAACAGTGGAGCCTTTTGAAACAGAACTGCAAAGCCGTCATGCTGGGACTTGCAGCAGGGACGGTCACAAGTCTGGGAACCGTACTGGGGCTGTCGCTGCTTTGTGGTCTGGACCACAAAGAATACGTGACGCTGCTGCCGAAATCCATCACTACGGCTATCGGCATGGGTGTTTCGGAAGAACTGGGAGGCTATGTGACCATCACGGTCGCGGTCATCGTGATCACTGGTGTTCTTGGCAATATGTTCGGGGAAGTGATCTGTAGAATTTTTCGCATCACGGAGCCGATCTCAAAGGGGCTTGCATTCGGTGCATCTTCTCATGCTATCGGTACCGCCAAGGCTATTGAAATCGGAGAGATCGAAGGCGCTATGAGCAGTCTCGCCATCGCAGTGTCCGGGATCCTGACAGTTGTGCTGGCATCTGTTTTCTCGCATTTTTTATAGAGTTTTACGAGGAGGTTACAAGATGAATAAATCTGCGCCCATGGAATATGAAAAAGCAATTGAATATATTGATCAGATGATTCGAGATGGTGAGCTTGTAACGGGAAGCCGTCTGCCGACGGAACGAACGATCTCAGAGCATCTGGGCATCGGCAGGAATTCCACCAGGGAGGCACTCAGTATCCTTCACGGTATGGGAATGATCAGGCGAGTCCAAGGTTCCGGAAACTATGTGACCGGCGATGCACACCGTGCTATTCGCCAGATCTGTACTATGATGCTTGCTCTTGGAACCATAACGAAGAAAGATGTTTGTGAGTTCCGGCGCGTGCTGGAAAAATCGGCCTGTCTGCTGCTTTCTGAAAAGGGTGTTCCTGCAGACGAGCGCAGACAGTTTGAGGAAATACTTGCAGCTATGGAATCGGCAGACGAAAAAACATTGCCGGCGCTGGATCGTGACTTTCACACAATGCTGCTGCGGGCAACAGGGAATTCTCTCATGGTCACCGTCCTGGATGCCATCGCAGAGGTTTATCAGAAATGGATCGACATCGTGATCCGCAAGACAGGGAAAGACGAAAAAAACAGACTTCAGGCTTACCACAAGGGGATCTATACAAGCCTGGCAGAAGCGGATACGGATCTGGCTTTGCGATTTGTTGACGATCACTATGATTTGATTGAGGAGATGTTGGAATTATGAAATACAAAATAGCAATATTCGATATGGATGGAACGATTTTAAACACACTGGACGACCTGGCGGACAGCATGAACCACTGCCTGCGGGCTCGAGGGTTCGCGGAGCGTTCTTTGCAGGAGATACGCGCATTTCTGGGGAACGGGATCCACAGGCTGGTAGAATGCTCGGTGCCGGATGGAACGGACGCCGAAACTCTGGAAAAAGTGTATCAGGATTTTTTGATATACTATAAAGATCACTGCGCCATTAAAACATGTCCCTACAAGGGCATACCGCAGGTTCTGCAAAGCCTCCGGCGCGCGGGAGTGCTAACGGCCGTCGTGTCCAACAAGGCAGATTATGCGGTGAAGATCCTTTGCGAGGATTACTTCGACGGTCAGTTTGATTTCTCCGTGGGCGAGCTGGAAGGACGGCGGAGAAAGCCGTATCCGGACAGCGTCGATGCAGTGATGGAAAACTTCCGGATCGCAAAGAAAGATGCGGTGTATATCGGAGATTCTGAGGTGGATTTTCAGACGGCTCAGAATGCCGGAGTGGACGTGATCATGGTGGGATGGGGATTCCGCGATGAGGACTTTTTGAAA
>OLWX01000972.1_pt1 | contig 15258 bp, 8 predicted proteins | sample 1673541 | NCBI WGS metagenome assembly OLWX01 (sample SAMEA103958114, study PRJEB25191) | human gut metagenome | reverse complement strand
GCGTACTCTGCTACAAAAAAGGCCTGGAGGTTGTGAAGGCGCTTGCAGGATATATCGAAGAGAATGAACTGAATATCCGTCTGAGACTGATCGGTACTTCCGACGAAGAGATCGAAAGTCCGGTATTTTCCCAGACAGGAAGATATACAAGAGAGGAGATCCCAAGACTTACCCTGGAGCAGGATATTGATATGTTCCTGATCCCGTCCGTATGGCCGGAGACATTCTCCTACACAACCTCGGAGATCATTTCCATGGGATTTCCGGTAGCGGTACTTCCGGTAGGTGCACCTGTAGAACGTGTGAAACGCTATGCCAAGGGCCTTGTTCTGAAAGATGAGAAGCCGGAGAATATTGTGGAAGAGATGATTTCTCTGTGGAAAACTCTCGGCGAAAGTGAGCTCCCTGTGGAAAAACGCAGGCTTCTTTTTGTAGGAGAGGAGATTTCCTTTGCCTCCAGATATCGTGTGGAGCATTTCCGGGAGCAGCTGATCCTTAAAGGCTATGCATCGAAGTTTATCCAGATAGATCAGGCAGAGCAGGAAAAGATCGAGGAATATACAGCGATCGTGATGTACCGCTGCAGCAAGCTGATGGAAGCAGAACTGCTTGCCAACCGGGCGAAAGCAGCCGGAATCCCTGTTTACTATGATGTGGATGACCTAGTATTTAATTACGAAAAAATTTCCGGGCTGCATTTCCTGAAGGGAAGCGAGTACAGTGACTTCCGCACAACTACAGACCGTATCCGCGGATGTATGGGATTCTGCGACGGATATTTTACATCTACGGAGACACTGGCAGGAGAGATCCGGGAAGAATTTCCGGAAAAACCGGTGGTGATCAACCGCAACTGTATGAGTATGGAGATGGAGATCCTGTCTCACGAGGCTGTGGAGCAGACAGACAAGGCTAAAGACCGGATCTATATCGGATATTTAAGTGGTTCCAAAACCCATGATCAGGATTTTGCCCAGGTGGAGGCAGCACTTCTGGAGGTGATGGAGCGCCACCCGGAGGTTTACCTGAAGTTGGTGGGTGTGCTGGATGAATCCGGAATGGAGCCGGTGCAGAACCGCATCGAGAAGCTTCCGTTTATGGACTGGAGACAGCTGCCTGCCGTGATCGCAGGACTTGATATCAATCTGATGCCGCTAGAGAACAGCCTGTTCCACTGGTGCAAATCCGAGAATAAGTGGACAGAGGCTGCCCTTGTAAAGGTTCCGAGTGTCATGAGCCGTAACTGTGAGATGGAATACGTGGTCGAAAACGGAAAAGATGGCTGGATGTGCACCACAAAAGAAGAGTGGGTCAATGCCCTGGAAGCTCTGGTTACTGATGAGAAGGCCAGAAAAGCCATGGGTGAGGCCGCACATCAGAAGGTTATGGAACATTACCTTACAGTAAATACCGGAAAGGATGCAATGGAGGAATTGTTATGCAGCGAGAGCTATACGAAGTAGAAAAGGACAGGTTTGACCTGAAGGACAGTTCTCTGTATCACCTTCAGGGAACCTGGCCGAAGGATCATAAGCCGGAAGCCGTTCTTGACGGGGAAAAGCTTCCGGCAGCCATCAGTGCCCAGGAGCGTGTCAGCGCCCTGGAGCGCTTTAAGGATCTGGATCTGGTAAACGGAGAACGTGTGCAGATGGAAATCTGCCTGCCGGATCTGGAGGGCAAAAAGAAGCTTGTTGTTTATGCGGTAAAGGGTGAAAAACGTATCCGGTGGTTTTCTGTTCCTGCAGCACAGCTTTACAGGAAACAGGGAAAACCGCAGTACTTTATTGAGAGCATCGAGGTGGAAGCCGGGGAAAAGATCTGCCGTGTCCGTGGCTGGGCAGCCTTTAACAGCCCCCTGACCATACGCCTGGAGGATCGCAGCCGGAAGGAAATCCCCTGCGAGATCACCAGACTGAAACGTGTGGATGTACAGAATCAGTACCAGGAAACAGAGATCGATGAGAAGAGCGGTTTTTTCTTTGAATTCCATTATGACAGTGTGAAGGAATTCTACATTGTATTTGAGGCAGGCAATGTGCGGACGCTTCGTCTGGTACATCTGCAGCCACAGAAGCGCCTTGCGGAGAAAGCTGCGGTATATTTCCGTAAGGGAAGCCGTTACATGAAGCTTCACGGGGCAGCAGCCCTTACCGGAAAGGTATTTGGAAAGGTGCTGGACCGTAAAAACCGTCCGGTGGATTATTCCAAATGGATTGTGAAGCATCTGCCGGACAAGGCAGAGCTTGCAGAAGAAAGAAAAACGAAATTTTCCAGGAATCCAAAATTCAGTATTGTGATCCCGCTTTACAAAACACCGGAAAAATATCTCCAGCAGATGGTAGATTCCATAGAAGCCCAGACCTACGGGAACTGGGAACTCTGTCTTTCCGACGGAAGCGGAGCAGATTCTCCTCTTACCGATTATCTGAACAGGCTGGAAAAAAGTGATGACAGGATCCGTGTGATTCGCAACGACCAGGCACTTCAGATCGCAGAGAATACCAATGCGGCCATGAAAGCGGCAACAGGAGATTATATCGTATTTGCAGATCATGATGATGAGCTGACGCCGGACGCTCTGTTCCGGTGTGTGAAAGCGCTGAATGAGGATCCGGAGCTTAAGGTTCTGTATTCCGATGAAGATAAGATGTCCATGGACGGGCACAAATTCTTTCAACCGCATTTCAAACCGGACTTCAATATTGATCTTTTGTGTACAGTAAACTACATCTGTCATCTTTTTGTCGTAAAAAAAGAGATCGTGGATCAGATCGGAATGCTGAAAAAGGAATTTGACGGTGCACAGGATTATGATTTTGTGTTCCGCTGTGTGGAAGCTGCGGGAAGAGAGCAGATCCATCATATCCCCAGGATCCTTTATCACTGGAGATGCCATGAGGATTCCACAGCAGAGAATCCGGAAAGCAAGATGTATGCCTTTGATGCAGGAGCACGTGCCATCAAGGCTCATTATGACAGGCTCGGAGTTCCGGTGGAAATCGAAAAGGGTGAATATCTTGGACTTTACCGTACAAAATTCCTCTGGGAGGAAAAACCGCTGATCTCCATCATCATCCCAAACAAGGATCACATCGATGATCTGAAGAGATGTATTGATTCCATCGAAGAAAAGGCAACTTACCGCAATTATGAGTATGTGATCGTGGAGAATAACAGTACGGAGGATGAGACCTTTGCTTACTATAAAGAGCTGGAAGCATCCAATCCGAAAGCCCATGTGGTGTACTGGGATGGTATTTTCAACTATTCTGCCATCAATAATTTCGGAGCTGCTCATGCTAAGGGTGACTATCTGCTTCTTCTCAACAATGATACGGAGATCATCAGCCCGGACTGTCTGGAGCAGCTTTTGGGATACTGTATGAGACCGGATGTGGGAGCTGTAGGAGCGCGGCTCTATTATGAGGATGATACCGTGCAGCATGCAGGAGTAGTCGTTGGCTTCGGCGGTATTGCGGGACACTGCTTTGTGCAGCAGAAGAGAGACGCTACCGGATACTGCCACAGGATCATCTGTGCCCAGGATTACAGCGCTGTAACCGCAGCCTGCATGATGGTGAAGCGTGAGGCCTTTGATAAGGTTCACGGATTAAGTGAGGAATTTCAGGTTGCCTTTAATGACATAGATTTTTGCCTTCGTCTGGGAAAAGCCGGATATCTGGTTGTATACAATCCTTATGCGGAGCTTTATCACTATGAATCCAAATCCAGAGGTCTTGAGGATACACCGGAGAAGGTGGCAAGATTTAACCGCGAGATCGCTTCCTTTGAGAAGCACTGGCCGGAGATCCTCCGTGACGGAGATCCTTACTATAATCCGAACCTTACACTGGAGAGCCAGGATTTCTCTCTGAAGCGGATATAGGAGGTTATATTTTGGAAAAGAAAAAAATCTGGAAGGATGAGAGAGTTCAGGCAGGGGTTCTTGTCCTGGCAGCATTTCTGCTCCTGACTGCATGGGCGTTTATGCAGCCCCTGGGGGCAGGCCCCGATGAAAAAATGCGCTACATGGTGGCACAGTATCTTCATGAGCATCCGGGAAAGCTGCCTCTTGGAGATGAGCCAACCATCCGTGATGCGACATGGGGGATTTCCTATGCCTATTATCCGATCCTTTCCTATATGGTATCTGCTGTATTTATGGGGATCGCAGGTTTGTTCCATGCATCTGCAGACGGATTACTCCATGCGGCGAGGATGGCAGATGTGCTCTTTGTGACTGGAGCGGTATATTTTGTGGTGAAAGCATCCGGAAAGCTTTTTCCGAAAGAGGGAAGATGGCTGTTTGCCGCACTGGCAGGCTTTATGCCGCAGGCATTGTTTCTGGGAACTTATGTAAACACGGATTCCCTGGCGCTTTTATCCATGGCGATGATCCTGTATTCCTGGTCCTGTTATCTGGAAGCGAGAGACTGGAGCTTCAGAAATTCGATCCTTCTGGCTGTTGGAATGGCAGTCTGTGCACTGTCCTACTATAATGCCTACGGATGGATCTTATGCAGCTTCCTGTTTTTCTGCCTGACAGTCCTTCTGTGCAGGGAAGAGCCGGTAAAACAGAGAGTTGCATTTCTGCTCCGGAGAGGGATCGTGATCGCGGCAGTAACCTTTGCCTTATGCGGCTGGTGGTTTATACGAAATGCCGTTCTCTATGACGGAGATCTTATCGGAAGAAAAGCCTGTGCACAGTGTGCGGAAAAATATGCGGCTGTTGATTACAGACCGTCCAGATACCCTACACCGGAGAAGCTGAACTGGTCATGGAAGGATATCCTTCTGTATCAGGACCCGGGCTGGCAGCATAACTGGCTGCTGACAGTTCTGGTAAGCTTTATCGGAACCTTTGGCCTGATGCAGATCTATATGCCTTATAGTGTGAGCAAGGCATATTTCCTGTTCTTTGGAATGGGTGGGATCGGTATTTTGACCATGCTGGGAATATTTTATCCGAAGAAACGTACTGTGGTAAAAGAACGAAAAGCAGCAGGAAGTGAAAAGCTGAAGATAAAAACAATAACCGTGTACGATAAATGGGACAGAAAAGGGATCTTTCATCTGCTGCTGATCCTTCTGATCCTGATCCCTGTGGGTCTGTTTATGTATTATGTATATTATAGTGACAACCAGGCACAGGGACGTTATATCATGCCGGCACTGTATCCGGCCATGTATTTTGTGACAGCCGGCTGGAATCGTCTGCTTGAGCGTTTTGTAAAAAAAGAAAATATCAGAATGTGGATATACCGGGTCCTGACAGCACTTCTGGCTGCTTCGCCGTTTTTATGCTATATCTTCCTGGTAGTTCCGTTTTATGGCTGACACCCAGATGGTGAGATGGCAGAAAAAAATCCCTTCTATGTATCCGGATATGACCGGTACATAGGAGGGATTTTTTAATTCTGAAGTATATCCGCCTGGGAACCAAGATCAGGAACGGATGATCCGGATCATGCGCCACAGCAGAAGGATAAGGAGCAGGATGCCCACACCGCCAATGGCAAAATACGGGATCTGGGATCTGGATTCGGAATAAGCTTTTGCAGAATCCATGTTTTCATCATTTTCCAGTACATCGGAAGAGCTTTCCTGGGAGGGATCCTCGACAACTGCAGTTCCCACCTGAGTTCCGCCAAAGGAATAGGTGCGTAAGATCTGACCATCAGATTCCGTATCTTCCGTAGTCAGGTCGTCTGCGGTCGCACCGGATGGAACCATTACAGTGCCGCCGGACAGGATGTGAAAATCATCCTCGCTGAGATCCAGAAGCTGGAAATTGGAAAAACCGTAATCCAGAAGTGAGATCGCTTCGGTGGCTGTCTGACCGGTCGCTCCGTTCATGACTACTGCGATCAGAGTAGTACCGTTTCGCTGTGCAGCTGTGACAAGAACGCTTCCGGAAGCAGTGGTGGTACTTTCACGACCGCCGATACATCCTTCATAATAGGAAGCGGATGCAGGATCTGTCATGGTAAAAGAGCTTGTCAGGTTACGGGTACCGCCGGAAACATTGGTAGCCGGGATCGTATAGGAGGTGGCTCCGGAGATGGTGCGGAAGCTGTCATTACGGATAGCCGCCTGCATGATCAGAGCCAGATCATGTGCTGTGGTATGCTGGTTGTCATCCGGGAGACCGGTAGGATTGGTGAATACCGTATTGGTACATCCCAGCTCCTTGGCACGGTCGTTCATTTTCTGGACAAAGGCATCTACAGATCCACCGATCTGTTCTGCAACCTGGAGTGCAATGTCATTGGCAGAGGCCAGCATCAGAGCGTAAAGGCACTGCTCCATGGTAAATACCTCTCCGAGCTGTGAGGAAATATGAGCGCCTCCGTCTGTAACACCGGATACGCCGGTTTCTGTCATGGTAACCTGATCGTCAAGCTGGCTGTTCTCCAGTGCCAGAAGACAGGTCATGATCTTAACTGCGCCGGCCGGAGAAAGCGTGGTGTCCATATCCTTGGCATAGAGGATCGTATCGGAAGTATCTTCCATGATCACGGCAGATGCGGAAGTGATCTCAGGCCCCTGAGGCCATCCGCTGATCCCATTGGTGGTAATACCGGAGGATACAGCAACAGCGGTTTCTTCTGTGGCGAAAACTGGAGTCTGGAACACCATGGAAGCGGAGATCCCAATAGCCAGAAGCGCTGTGGTTATTCTTGATTTTTTCATGATAAATGGTACTCCTGTATAAAAAATAATTCTTATGTAAGCAATACATACGTAAGCTCAGTATAACACATTTCCTCTCTTCCTTGCAAAAAAAATGATGGAATGGTAAAATATGTTCATCAAACTGTTACTGAGAACAGAGTGAACAGTAACATCAAACTGAGTAATACGGAGATAATATATGAGTAAAGATGATTCTACAGGAAAGATCCAATGGGACAGACTTATAAAGAAGCTTTCCCCCTATACAGTACAGAAGGGCCTAAGATACCTGAAGCATTATGGTCTGAAAGAGTTCTGGATCCGGCTTCATGAACGTTTTGAACCGGAAGAGGTTCCTTACGGACCATGGTATGAGGCATACAGACCTGACGAGGAAACACTGGAGAAGCAGCGGAAACGCAAATTTCCGGATGGGCCGTTGATCAGCATTGTGGTACCTGCATATCTGACACCGGAGCGTTTTTTAAGACAGATGCTGGACTCTCTCCTTGCACAGACATATGAGAACTGGGAGCTGTGTCTGACAAACGGAAGCCCGGAGGATCCGGACATGCAGACTGTGCTGAGATCCTATGCAGAGATGGACAGGAGGATCCGCTATCAGGATCTGAAAGAGAATCTTGGCATTGCAGAAAATACAAACGCGGCTTTTGCCATGGCAGAGGGTGATTTTATCGCACTTCTGGATCATGATGATCTGCTGGCACCTAATGCATTGTATGAGATCGCGGCGGCACTGGAGGAGCATCCGGAGGCGGATGTGATCTATACAGATGAGGATAAGGTCACGACAGATCTTTCTGAACATTTTCAGCCCCATCTGAAACCGGACTTTAACCTGGATCTTTTAAGATCCAATAATTATATCTGCCATTTTCTGGTGGTAAGACGTTCCGTAGTGCAGACAGTGGGCGGATTCCGCCGGGAATTTGACGGCGCCCAGGATTATGATTTCATTTTCCGCTGTGTGGAGCAGGCAAGGGAAGTGGTCCATGTACCGGAGATCCTTTATCACTGGAGGACCCACAAATCCTCCACAGCAGATAATCCGGCAAGCAAGATGTATGCTTTTGAAGCCGGCAGACGTGCCATTGAGGGGAATCTCAAACGGACCGGAACTCCGGGAACCGTGGAGCATACTCCGGATTTTGGATTTTACCGTGTGAAGTATTCGGTGCAGGGAGAACCTCTGGTTTCTGTTATCATTCCGAACCGTGAGGAGAAAGAAACGCTTCAGGCCTGCGTGGAATCCATTTTTGAAAAAAATGCCTACAAAAATTACGAGATCATCATTGTGGAGAATAACAGCAGCTCCGAAGAGATCTTCCGGTATTACAGAAAGCTTTCGGAGGATCCCAGGGTCCATCTGATCCGCTGGAAAAAAGGCTTCAACTATTCTGCCATCAACAATTTCGGGGTGCGCCATGCCAAAGGAGATTACCTGCTTTTTCTGAATAATGACGTAAAGGTCATCGATCCGGACTGGATGTCAGAGATGCTGAGCGTGTGCCAGCGTAAGGAAACAGGTGCAGTTGGCGTCAAGCTGATCTATCCGGATAACACCATTCAGCATGCAGGCTGCGTGGTGGGAATGGGCGGAATTGCCGGGAACATGTTTGTGAATATGCCGGCAGAGCGTACTGGATATCTCCATAAGGCCTCTCTTTTGCAGGATATGAGCTGTGTGACTGCAGCATGTATGATGATGAAGAAGGAAGTTTTTCTGGAGGCAGGAGGCTTTACGGAAGAGCTTGCAGTTGCGTTTAATGATGTGGATCTCTGTCTGAAGGTGCGAAGCCACGGCCATCTGATCGTCTATGATCCGTATGTGAAGCTCTATCATTACGAATCCAAGTCAAGAGGCACTGAGGACAGCGAGGAAAAGGTCCGCCGTTTCCAGACGGAGATCGAATACATGCGCTGTCACTGGCTGGATATCCTGAAAAAAGGAGATCCATACTATAACAAAAATCTTTCTTTAACCAAATGGAATTATTCCCTGAAGCCCCTTCCGGGAATGGGAAAGAAGAAGGGATAAAGCAATGCAGGAAGTAACAGTAGTCATACCAAACTTTAACGGAATGGCATATCTGGATGGTGTTCTTTCCAGTCTTGAAAGACAGACTATCCGTAATTTTGAGGTTATACTAGTGGATAATGGTTCCACTGATGGCAGCTGTGCATTTGTTTCAGCGGAATATCCATGGGTACACATGATACAGCTTCCGGAGAATTACGGCTTCAGCAGAGCCGTCAATGAAGGGATCCATGCGGCACGTTCCCCATATGTGCTGCTTCTGAACAATGATACGGAAGCGGAACCGGATTTCCTGGAGGAGATGGTTGCTGCCCTGCGCAGACATAAGAAGGCATTTTCCTGTCAGGCAAAGATGATCCAGCTTCATGACAGGGACAAGATGGATGATGCCGGAAATTATTACTGTGCCCTTGGCTGGGCTTTTGCTAGGGGAAAAGGCAAGGATATCCGCCATTATGACCGAGAGCAGAAGATTTTTTCCACCTGTGCGGGAGCTGCGATCTACCGGAAGAAATTTATTGACAGGATTGGAGATTTTGATGAGGAGCATTTTGCTTATCTGGAAGATCTGGATATCGGCTATCGTGCCAGGATCTGCGGTTATCAGAACTGGTATGCTCCAAAAGCGAAGGTTTATCATGTAGGAAGCGGCACCAGCGGCTCCAGATATAATCAGTTCAAGATCCGGTATTCTTCCAGAAACAATATTTATCTTATCTATAAGAATATGCCGTTTTTCCAGATCGTGCTGAACCTTCCGTTTTTTCTGGTGGGATTCGGTGCGAAGATCCTGTTTTTTGCGTCCAAGGGATTCGGACGTGAGTACCTTGCAGGCATCAAAAACGGCTTTCAGATCAGCCGCAAAAACAAAAAAGTCAGATTTTCCATGAGGAATCTTCCGCGTTATATACAGCTCCAGTTTGAACTCTGGATCAACATTTTTAGGCGTTTTGCCGGTTAAGACATCATATTTTCACAGAATTTTTATATTTCGGAGGGAAGATTTTATTGCTTTTGAGTTTCATCTATTATAAGATAAAAGCAATGAACTTAAATGAGGTGGCGGAAATTGATTAAAGACAACCAGAAAAATTTCAGTCGTCTCCATATGCTGATCGATGTATTTGTGATCGCGGCCTCCTATGCCCTGGCCTGGTTGATCCGTTTTCAGGGAATTTTTGAACATTCGGCGGTCCAGTCCAAGACCGTCCAGGAATATATGTTTATGCTGATATTCATTATTCCGGGATATTTACTTCTTTATCAGGCCTTTGATCTTTATACACCGATGCGAATGCAGGGGCGTCGTCTCGTACTTGCCGGAATTGTGAAGGCAAATGCGTTAGGGCTCCTTATCATCATGTTTGCACTTTACAATTTTAAAGAGCTGGACTATTCCCGTCTTACTCTGGTTTCTTTCTGTGTGATCAATATCGTCCTGGAATGGTTTGTGCGTATGGTCATATTTTACATTCTCCGGGATATGCGCAAAAAAGGAATGAACCAGAAACAGGTGCTGCTGGTAGGATACAGCCGTGCTGCCGAGGAATATGTAGACAGGATCCTGCAGAATCCGCAATGGGGATACGTGATCAGGGGCATACTGGATGACAATGTGCCGGCAGGCACTACTTATAAGGGCGTTAAGGTGATCGGTCGAATCGCCAATCTGATGATCATCCTTCCATCCAGTCGTCTGGATGAGATAGCCATTACCCTGGGCTTAAGTGAGTATTATCGTCTGGAAGAGATCGTTGCACTCTGTGAAAAATCCGGCGTGCACACAAAATTTATTCCGGATTATAATAATATTATTCCGACCAAACCATATACAGAAGATATTCTCGGGCTTCCGGTGATCAATATCCGGTATGTGCCCCTGAGCAACACGTTTAATGCACTGATCAAGAGATCTATGGATATTGCAGGCGCGATCGTTGCGATCATTGTGTCCTCACCAGTGATGCTAGTGTTGTGTATGCTGATCAAGCTGACTTCGCCGGGACCGCTGATCTATAAGCAGGAACGTGTCGGGCTTCATAATCAGACTTTCCGGATGTATAAATTCCGTTCCATGGAGATCCAGAAAGAATCAGAAGAAAAAAAGGCGTGGACAGTAAAGAACGATCCAAGAGTTACCGGAATCGGTAAATTTATGCGTCATACCAGTCTGGATGAGCTTCCACAGCTTTTTAACATTCTGAAGGGTGAGATGAGTCTTGTGGGACCAAGACCGGAGCGGCCGTTTTTTGTAGAAAAGTTTAGGGAGGAGATACCACGTTATATGGTCAAGCATCAGGTGCGGCCGGGTCTTACCGGGTGGGCACAGGTAAATGGCTATCGTGGAGATACTTCTATCAGAAAAAGGATAGAGTGTGATCTGTATTATATCGAAAACTGGTCTGTGGGATTTGATATAAAGATCATGTTTCTTACCATATTCAAAGGATTTATTAATAAGAACGCATACTAAAAAGGGGAAAAGGAAAAGATGTCAAAACCTCGGAAAAAAAGCAAGAAGATTTTATTTATCCTGGAGATCGTCGTACTGCTCCTGTTTATCGGAGGTCTGTTCGTTTATGGTCAGATCTCAGCCAAACTGGATAAGATCGACATCCAGGAAACAGATCTTGCAGACCAGGATATTGTAACCAATGATCAGGCACCGCAGATGACGGGATATACCACCTATGCACTGTTCGGACTGGACCACAGAAGCAAGAATGAGAAGCTGAATACAGAGAACAGTGATACCATCATCATTGCGAGTATCAACAATGATACAAAGGCAGTCAAACTTGTGTCTGTCTATAGAGATACCCTTCTCAATGTAAAGGATGATACCTATTCCAAAGCCAATTCGGCATATGCATTTGGCGGACCGACCAACGCGGTTTCCATGCTGAATACGAATCTGGATCTGAATATCACAGATTATGTTGCCATTGATTTTAATGCGCTGGTAACTGTGGTAGACTGCCTCGGAGGATTGGACATCCCTCTTTCCTATGCGGAGATCGTTCATATGAACAATTACTGTGTGGAGACATCAGAGGAAACCGGAAAGAGCTACACACCGATCGAACTGCCGGATCCGAAGCCGGAGGATGAGGAAGCGATCGTAGATACCTATCATCTTAATGGTGTACAGGCTACCTCCTACTGCCGTATCCGTTATACTGCAAGTCTTGATATGGGACGTACCGAGAGACAGAGACGAGTGATCCAGATGATCGTAGATAAGGCGAAAAAGGCAGGACTTTCCACTATCTTTGATATTATGGATCAGGTATTCCCGATGGTCAAAACTTCTGTTTCCAAAACAGAGATCCTGAAGATGATCCCGGCTATGATCGGCTATAGTATTGATGAAACTACAGGCTTCCCCAATGATTATAAATTTGCTCAGGTAAAGGGCAGCGTTATCGTACCTACCACACTGGAATCCAATGTTCTGAAGATGCATCAGTTTCTGTATGGAGACACCAGTTACACTCCGACGCAGGATGTACTCAACAGAAGTGCCCAGATCACAAATATCGCAGGCGGAGGCGACGTGCAGGACACTGCACCTGCGGTGACAGATACACCGAATGACGCAACGGATGATTCGTACACGTGGCAGGGAGATACATCCACAGATTACAGCAGTACGGACACAAGTGATGATGCTGATTACAGCACAGACACAGATTATGATTCGGATTACTCCGGAGACGATTACAGCACAGATACGGATTATTCCGGAGACGATTACAGCACAGATACGGACTATTCCGGAGGCGATTCCGATACGGATTATAACGATTATACCGACGGAGAAGATTATTCGGAGAATGAATAAAACATCAAAATAAGCAACCAGCAGAAGGGACCATCCAGTAACGGGTGGTCCTTTCTGGACAGGAGACAAATATGAAAACATTAAAAACAGACGTGATCATCCCGGCATACCGTCCGGGAGAAGAATTTGAAAAACTGCTGGAAAGACTCAGCGCACAGAAATATCCTATCAATAAGATCCTTGTCATGAATACAGAAAAGAAATTCTGGAAAGAGACCTGGGAACAGGAATATCCGCTTGTGGAAGTCCGGCATCTTACAAAAGAAGAATTTGACCATGGCGGTACCAGAAGGCAGGCGGCAGAGCTTTCGGATGCGGAGATCCTTGTATTTATGACACAGGATGCAATGCCGGCAGACAGGGAACTGATCGGAGCACTGGTAGGAGCTCTTGCAGAGAATCCACAGGCAGGAGCCGCTTATGCGCGTCAGCTTCCAAAAAAGGACTGCAGATTTCTGGAAAAATATACCCGTTCCTTTAATTATCCGGAACAGTCCTGTCTGAAAACGGAAAAAGATGTACAGACCTACGGGATCAAAACCTATTTCTGCTCCAACGTTTGTGCTGCTTATGATCACAGGATCTATGATGAGATTGGTGGATTTCCGGAGCATGCTATTTTTAATGAAGATATGATCTATGCAGGCTGGATGGTAAAAAAAGGCTATGGAGTTGCCTATGTATCAGAAGCGCGTGTATATCATTCTCACAATTATACCTGTATGCAGCAGTTCCACAGGAATTTTGATCTGGGAGTTTCCCAGGCGGAGCATCCGGAGGTTTTTGAGGGTGTGCCATCTGAAGGTGAGGGCATCCGACTGGTAAAAAAAAGCATGGCATATCTTCTGAAAACAGGCCACATATGGCTGATCCCCGGACTGTTTTTGCAAAGTGTCTCCAAATACGCCGGATATTTTCTCGGAAAACGATACAAAAAGCTCCCTGAAAAAATGATCCGCTCCTGCACCATGAATCCGGAATACTGGAAAAAGAACAAATAAGAGCAGGTCACGGTTTTTTAAAAGAGATATCACAGTTTAAACACAATTCCCTGTTAAACTGTCTTTTATAAGAGAAATAAATGTTACTGAGAACGGAGTGAGCAGTAACAGATACATGCATCAGATAACATAGAAGGGAGCACCAGAGGCATGAGTGAAGAGAATAAATGGGGGACAGGCTTGCCGGATGAGGATAAGAATGCTTCGGCAGAACAGAAACCGCTGACGCATCCTTATTCTGAGGGACGCAGGATGCAGGAGAGCGGACAGGACAGTTATGCAGGTGCCGGACAGAGTGAAGGCACTTCGCAGGAGAAACCAAAATACGGACATTATGAGGTGCATCAGCCTCAGGCCGGTAATTATGCCGGTGGAAATATACCGCCCAAAAAGCCGCGGAAAAAGAGAGATTTTTCAGGCCACAACAGCTTTGGAAAGAAAGCAGCCACTGTGGTGGCACTGGCTGTGATCTTTGGGCTGGTAGCCGGAGTAGTTTTTCAGGGTGTGAATATTGCAGCAGATAAATACAGAGGAAATGACAGCAGTACAACGATCGGAAAGACAGAAACAGTTACCGGGACAGAGGACAGTACTGACAGTAGCTCTGCGGATTCTACTGTGAAGGATATTGTGGCAGAGAGTGGTACAGTGGCCGGTGTAGCCCAGGCAACCATGTCTTCTATCGTTGCCATTACATCTGTCAGTGTGCAGGAAATCCCAAGCTTTTTCGGATATGGAACGAGGCAGTATCAGAGTGCAGGAAGTGGTTCCGGTATTATTGTAGGAGAAAATGACAGCGAGCTTCTCATTGCGACTAACAACCATGTGGTATCTGGAGCGACTACACTTACTGTGTGCTTTGCAGGCAGTGATGTGGTAGGAGCGGAAGAAGAAACCCAGGCTATGGCAAGCAGCTCCGATGGAGATGCGGATGTGGATAATGCAGTTTCTGCCAAGATCAAAGGCACCGATGAAGAGAATGATCTGGCAGTGGTGGCAGTGGAGAAATCCGATATTCCGGATGAGACCATGGATGAGATCAAGATCGCACAGATGGGAAGCTCGGACGATCTTGTAGTTGGTGAGCAGGTGGTTGCCATTGGCAATGCACTGGGCTATGGACAGTCAGTTACCTCCGGATGGATAAGTGCCCTTAACAGAAGCATTAGTACAGAGGACGGAGAAGCCAGCGGACTGATCCAGACTGATGCAGCAATCAATCCCGGAAATAGTGGCGGTGCACTTCTGAACATGAACGGTGAAGTGATCGGTATCAATGCGGCCAAGTATGCAGACAGTCAGGTGGAAGGCATGGGATATGCCATTCCGATCTCCAAGGCAGAGCCGATCCTGGAAGAACTGATGAACCGCGAAACCAGAGATAAGGTGGAAGATTCTTCCAAGGTAGGATATATGGGAGTCAAGGCTGCTGATCTTACAACAGAAGCCATCCAGATGTATAATATGCCGGCAGGTGCTTTTATTACTGAGGTAACGGAAGGCGGCGCAGCAGATAATGCAGGGATCAAAAAAGGCGATATCATTGTGAAGCTGGATGGACAGAAGGTAAGCGGCAAGGATGACCTTGTTGATAAGCTGCAGTATTATGAGGCAGGAGAAACCATCGAAGTGGTGATCTCCAGAGCGAACAGCGGAGAGTACAAGGAACAGACGGTTGA
>OLWX01000964.1_pt1 | contig 15339 bp, 10 predicted proteins | sample 1673541 | NCBI WGS metagenome assembly OLWX01 (sample SAMEA103958114, study PRJEB25191) | human gut metagenome | reverse complement strand
TTAATAAACTGCTGAGCCGTACGTCCAGAGATTCCTCCGTGGCTTAATTCCCATTTGTTTGCTTCAAGTTTCAGTTCATCTTCACCCATATTGATTCCTGCTTTGCGGGCAAGTTCGAAAACGATCTCGAAGTATTCTTTCTGGCTTGGTTTTGAGTAGTTAATTGTAACACCAAAACGGTTTACCAGAGATAATTTTTCTTCCATTGTATCGGATCTGTGCATTCCGTTACTGTTTTCCACATCAGATCTGTCATTCCATGTCTCTTTGATAAGATGACGACGGTTAGATGTTGCATAGATCAAGATGTTCTCAGGTTTTGTTTCCACTCCACCTTCGATGACTGCTTTTAAGAACTTATATTCGATCTCAAATTCTTCAAAAGAAAGGTCATCCATGTAGATGATAAATCTGTAGTTTCTGTTCTTGATCTGTGCGATCACGTTAGAAAGATCTTTAAACTGATGTTTGTAGATCTCGATCATGCGCAGACCCTGATCATAGTATTCGTTAACGATCGCTTTGATACTTGTGGATTTACCTGTACCACTGTCACCGAATAATAGCACGTTATTCGCTTTTCTTCCTTCTACGAATGCTTCTGTATTCTCAACAAGTTTCTGTTTCTGGATCTCGTATCCGACAAGATCGGATAATACAACTTTGTCCATGTTATTAATCGCACGGAAACGGATGTTGTTATCTCCACATTCTTCGATACGGAATGCTTTATTCAGACCGAACATACCAACTCCATATGCTTTGTAGAAGTCTGTCACCATATCAAAGAATTCATTCTCATCTTTGGCTGTCTCTAATCTCTCGCTTAATGCCTGAACTTTCTCGCTGACATTCTTATTGTACATTAATTCTGGTTTACCGATTGCCTGATAATCAGAGATTCTGCTGAAGCAATCTACACCTAATTCATCTTCGATTCTGCTAAAGTCAAAGTCAAATAATTCTTTAAATGCCTTAAAATCACTCTTTGCAAAGTGGTTGACACTTCCTTTACTTGCTCCGACTTTCTCGCATGTGATACTGAATGGATTTTCATTTGTGATCAGTAAGTATGTTAAATAGTTGTGCCACAGATTCTTGTCAAATGCATAGTCTGTTGCAACTTCTAAGATTCTCTTTACCTGTTTAAATACTCTTGTTCTTAAAACATCTTTTGTTTGTGATCCTTCGTCCATGCAGCGGAAAATATCACTTAACTGCATTAAGATGGATTCTTCGTCCATGTCACCGTAGATCAGTAATTTTGATACGATATTATACATCTCTTGTATTCCCCCAAACTTTTTTCTTAAAATCATTCTTTTGTAACTGTTAGCAATCGTTACGTTTATTTTGGTCTTAGGTACGATTTTATACCTTTTGGTTTGTAGTTTTCAATAGTTTTGAAAGATTTTCATGTAAAAGTTTATGTTTTTAGAAATCTTTCGTACATCGTTTTACAATATCATATTTTTCTACTGCTCTTACATCTATTTTTCTTCCATCTAAAGTCATTGTGTCTGCAATCTTTTTCATGGATAATTGGTTTCCTATATTATCAAAAATAAATCTCGTAACACTTTCCAACATCATCGTATCCGTGATTTTATGTCTCTGAGCAATATCTTTTACTATAATTGTATTATTTTTATTTTAAAACTTTTATCAAACGAAATACCTGTTCTACCGTATCTATCAGATTCTCCTGTGCATTTTTCTTCTTCATTGCATCTTCCAATGATACAGCCGATCTTACAATCGGAAAATACGCATCAATCCCTGCTTCATTGCAAGCAGTTGCTCCTTTAGTCACTGCCCCTGAGAATCCCAAGACTAATTTCCCATATTTCTTCGCAAGTTTCGCTACTCCGATCGGTGCTTTCCCCATCGCTGTCTGGGCATCTAGGCATCCTTCTCCTGTGATCACGATATCTGCATCTTTGATCTCTTCTTCTAATTTTGTTTCGTGTAAGATCAAATCTACACCTGATTTTAAAGTTGCATTTGTAAATGTTAAAAATGCAAATCCTAAACCACCTGCTGCACCTGTTCCTGGTTTATCTGCCTCTGCTTTTGTAAAGCTTTCTTTTGCGATTTTTGCATAGTCTGCTAACCAATGATCCATATCTTTTATCATCTGTTCTGTGGCACCTTTTTGTGGACCAAAGATCACACTGCAGCCCCGTTCTCCACATAATGGATTCGTTACATCACAGGCGATATGAAATTCGCAGTCTTTTAATTCTGGGATGGCTTTATCATCTTTGATCTGTACTAAATCTTTTAATCCGATCGCACCATGTTTAATCTGGTTTCCATCTTTATCTAAGAAATCATATCCTAACGCCTGCAGCATTCCGACACCACCATCATTGGTTGCACTTCCACCAATTCCCATGATAAAGCGCCTGCATCCTTTGTGAATCGCATCAACGATCATCTGACCGACTCCGTAAGTTGTTGTGTATAATGGGTTACGTTCTTTATCGGTTACCTGTGTGATACCTGCTGCCTGTGACATTTCCATAATGGCTGTGCTTGTTTCTTCCATATCTGATTTTGTTGGACAGATAATTCCATACTTTGCTAACACGGACTTCCCTGCCGGACCTGTAACTTTAATAAATTCCATGTTACCACCCATACCATCTACCAGAGCATCGACCGTTCCTTCTCCGCCATCTGCAAGAGGTTTTATGACCACTTCTGCTTCTAAATCGACTTTTTTTATTCCTTTTTCTATAGCTTCTCCCGCCTGAATTGATGTTAAGCTTCCTTTTAGTGAATCAATCGCTACCACTATTTTCATCATAAAAACCTCGCCTATTTTCCACAACCAAACAGAAATTTTCTCAGACAATCCACAGGAATCATCGTCATTGATAACAATACTGTAACAATCCAGCCTTTTGCTCCAAATGGAATACAACTAAACATCTTTCCGATCCATATAAATACTTGAAATGGAATTGCCGCTGCGTTTACGATCATAATCTGTACCAGCATGATAATAAAAAATACTTTCAGAAAATCCGGGTTCTCATTTAATCTTTTGAAAATCCCAAATCGTTCATCCCTGACATTAAATCCGTTAAATAATGCACTAAAGATAAATAAAACAAAATATGCTGTTAAATGCTGTGCTTTATTATCAAATAGATTCGTGATCACTGGTAATTTTAAGAATAAGAAACTTAATATAACCAGCCATATCCCCATAAATCCTATCTGCGTCATCATATCTTTGCTGATAATACCCTCATCACGTCTTCTCGGTGCTTCTTTCATATATTTTGAAAGTGCTGGTTCATTTCCAAGCATCATTGCTCCGAGCCCGTCCATCACAAGGTTTACAAATAATAAATGTGTGACTTTTAATGGTTCTTCTATTCCCAAAAATGGTGCAACTGCACTGACAACAACTGCTGTCACATTGATTACTAACTGGAATTTACAGAACTTCAAGATATTATGATAGATCGTTCTTCCATACCAAATTGCATCCTTGATTGATGAGAAGTTATCATCCAAAATAACAATCTTTCCTGCCTCTTTCGCAGCCTCTGTTCCACTTCCCATTGCAAATCCAACATCTGCACGTTTCAATGCTGGGGAGTCATTCACTCCATCACCTGTCATACCTACAACAAGATTCATTTCCTGACACAGGCGTACCATTCTTGACTTATCCGTTGGCAATGCTCTTGCGATCACACGGATCTGCGGTAAAATAGCTTTGACTTCCTCATCACTCATCTGATTTAACTGTGCAGAAGATAAAGCTCTATCTGATTCATTTTTTAACAATCCTGCATCTTTTGCGATTGCTACTGCCGTCTCCAGGCGGTCTCCTGTGATCATAACAACCTGAATTCCAGCTTCCTGTACCTGCCTGATGGCATCTTTGGCTGATGGTCTGACATCGTCTCTGATCGCCACTAGTCCAATGATCACAAGGTCGTCGTTGATCTGATTCTTCACAAGCTCTTTTTCTGAATATCCAAAAGCAAGAACACGCATTGCTTTCGCTGCCAGAGAATCAATCTTTTGATTTAATGCTTTCTGATCGATCTCTTTGATCTGTCCATCACCATCTAAATATTTTGTTGCTTTTGCAAGCAATCGTTCGGGTGCTCCTTTATAAAATGTCTTGCCTATGCTCTCAATTCTCGCCTGACTGAACTTATTGGAAGAATTGAATCCTTGATGGGCACTGACCTTACATCCGTCATTCCCATCCAACATACAAAATGTCTCTTCACCAATAAATTTCAACAACGCCTGATCCGTTGCATTTCCACCAATGACCTTATGATAAACATCAAACATCGCCTGTGTATTCTTCCCGATCGCAAGATCTAACAGCCCTTTCACCTTCCCATGATGTCTTAATTCACTTGCAGAAATTGAAGTTCCATCCGCTGTAAAGAAATCTACAACTTCCAATTCTCCCTTTGTGATCGTTCCTGTCTTATCACTGAATAAAATATTTAAAGATCCTGCTGTCTCAATTCCTTCTGCCTTACGAACTAATACATTATGATCTAACATTTTACTTGTATTTTGCATTAATACAAGAGATATCATAAGCGGCAGTCCTTCTGGTACTGCACATACAATGATCACAACCGCAAGTGACACTGCATCGATCAAATCCTGCACAACCTTTGCTGGTCCCATAGAAAAATATGCCTGAAATCCACCTGCCATTATAATAAAATATACAAAATACATAACTGCGATCACGATCGCACCGATATATCCAAACTTCGATATCTGATCAGCAAGTTTTGAAAGTTTTACCTTCAATGGAGAATCTGGTTCTTCTTCCTGCATCTCCTCAGCCATCTTCCCCATCATCGTATGAAGTCCAACCTTCTGAACATCCATTACACCTTCACCATCAAAGATCACAGCTCCACGAAACAGAGAATATGAATCAACAAATGTATCTCCTGTAATCTCCTCCGCAAGATAAACACCCTCTCCGGCTGCTTTCTTCTCACACTCCTCTGCTTCTCCATTTAAAGCAGAATTATTGACTTTCAGGTTTCCTGTATGCAAAATACCATCCGCAGGAATCTTATCCCCAGACTGCAGCAAAACCTGATCCCCAACAACCACGTCATCAACATCGATCACTGCAACCACACCATTTCTGTGTACCTTACACTGATCCTTCTTCGTACTCTTCTTCAACTCTCGGTACTTTGTATCACTCGCAACCCCTGTCTTCGCCGTAACAAAAGCAACGATCAACACCGCAATGATCGTCCCCATCGGTTCATAAATCTCAGCATATCCAAAGAAAAACATCACAATCATCAACACCGCGATCGCAAGCAAGATCTTGATCATCGGATCTTGAAATGTTTCCTTAAATTCCTGCCAAAACGTCGTAGGTTCTGAATCTGGAATCTCATTGGAACCAAATTTCGCTCTCGATTCCTTAACTTCTTTATCTGTAAGCCCTTTTATATCCATATCGTTCCTCCTAATCAAATTGACTTTCAATTTTCTTTAGTATAACAGAAAATCGAAAAAACGAAACACTTTTGTAACATTTTAGCTATTTTTTTACACAAGGGACATCATCCCAGTGTGGCAAAAAAAATGGGCTGCTTCTATGCAGCCCAATCTAATGAAAAGAGAGGATTAAAATATATATGAAAAACTATGTCTTAAGTATATCAAAATCCCCACTCCATTCAATATTCTAAATCTAAACAATTCTAAAGAAAATATAAACTTCTATAAAGAGAAAATTATCCACAGTCGGATTTAGTGTCCGCTACGTGCGAATCCGAGCGAGAGCGTGTCACCAGATAGTTTATATGAAGCGGTCTACCAACTGCCGCCTCCTCCGCCTCCGAAGCCGCCTCCTGAGAATCCTCCATCTCCTCCAGAAAAGAATTCTCCAACTCCTCCAGATTCTGATGGTTCTACAACTGTCAGGTTCTCAGAGACCACATGATCCATATAGTGCCCCATCATATAATAATGGAAATAAGGATCACTGCCGCCATAGACATACCAGTCTGGCGCAGGAAGTTTTAATGCATCCAGTTTCTTTGCATAAAGATCAAACAACCCAAATACCATGGAATAAGGCAGAATATGATAAAACATGTCTGGATGATCTTTCGCCAATACCTTCATTCGGTCTAATTCCGCAGTTTCAATAAAATCACGAAGTCCTGCTAGATATCCCATCCATTCCACACATTGGTGGGTTCTCTTCTTCATAAATGCAGTCAGGATTACTCCGATAAATGATACTGCAACGATCACAAGATACACATGGAAGAAATCAAATAATTCTCCTCTTTTTATCTTCACATAATAGTATAATCCATAGAAAATAAATCCTAGAATAGAAAGTACTGCCGATGCGATCGGAAGTCCCGTTCTTGCTCCCTTTGAGATTGCATACCATTTATCTACACTATGGCATGCAAGAAACATTCCTATAAAATACAATATCCACGCCATCAATGGAAGGAGCAGATTTAAGATCCCATCTGGACTAAATATCATCATAACGAATGCAAATAAACAGATTGGAAGCTGCAACAGTACAAAGGATACGATCCTTGCAACTTTCGAAGATTTTGTATAAATATTTTTCTTATGATCATATTTGATATCATCTTTCACTACCTGCACGGTATCTGCAAATTTGTACTGTAAAGAAGAAGCTTTTACTTTTTTTCTGTTCTTAAATAAAGCTTCAAACATTGTTTTCTGATATCTTGGTTCTGAATCTGGAATATCTTTGAGTTTGATAAATTCCATATCCTTTTGCCCTTTTTCCTTCATCTTCAGATAACCCTTATCTGCCCAATAAAGGATCAAGGAAATAACATCCTTATCATCCACGGAACCGTCCACAACATATCCGACAACCGCACTGTCCATTCCTTGTGGCGGCTGATATTGAATCGATGGGATGATCTTCTCATCACGTCCGAATAAAACAAATAACACTGCTGTGATCACAAGAACTCCTATTGATAGTCTAAAAATCCATCGATCCGCTCCGATCTCATGTTTTGCCGTAAAATATCCATCACCCAGATCACTGTAGCATGTTAATCCATTTTTAAATGGCAGTGTCTTCTTTAATGTTCCTTTAATCTGGTTCTTCTCCTCATCATATTTCAAAGTGATCACATCTTTTGCATACTTTGATTCCCCATAACGTCCATAATAGAAATTTACGCCCTTAAGATCTGTTTTCTTTGGAAAATGAATTGTAAAAGTACTTCCTTCTGGAATCTTATTTCTCCAAAGTGTCGGGAAAATATTGTAGTACAAATAATCGTAGGTATCTCCCTGATATTTAGGGATCAGTTGATACGTAAATCTATAGTTTCCTTTACTTACGGTATAATCCGCAGAACCAAACCTCAATACCTGACTATTACCGTCAGAATCTTCATCTACATCTGTCTTACTGTCATTTGATAACAGTGTAAAATCCGCATAATAAAGTAGTTTTTTCTGATCTCCATTTTTATCGCTTGTTATCACCTTCCCTTTGTATGGGATATAACGATAAATTCCATGCCTCGGATTGACAAACTTGACTTTGATATTCTCTGTTACTGTATAACTTCCATCTTCTCCGACTTTGACATCTAAATCAAATTTCTTTGTTTGCATATTAGAATCATAAGTGACTTCATCATTTGCAAACACATTGTTTCCTGTCCCCATAAAAATCATGGCAGCCATCATGACTGCCATTATGGTACAGGTGATCCACTTTCTCATAGTGCTTTCCCCCTGTCCGTTCCTTAGAATTTTACTTGTACATTCTCACGCTCAGATTCATTCGAAACTTCAAATAATGGTTTTCTCTTAAATCCAAAGATTCCTGCGATGATATTGCCTGGGAATAACTCTGTCTTGGTATTATAGCGGTTTACAACTCCATTATAATATCTTCTGGAAGCTGCGATCTCTTCTTCTAATCTCTGAAGCTGATCCTGCAATTTATTAAAGTTCTCATTAGCCTTTAATTCTGGATAGCTTTCAGACACTGCAAATAAAGATTTCAGTGCTCCTGACAGTACATTTTCCTGTTTGATCTTATCATCGATATTCGTTGCTGTCATCGCCTGATTTCTTGCGGCTACGACTTTCTCTAATGTCTCTGATTCGTGTTTCGCATAACCTTTGACGGTTTCTACATAGTTTGGAATCAAGTCGTAACGCTTCTTTAATGACACATCGATTGCTGAAAATGCCTCTTCTGTCTTATTTCTTAATGTTACAAATCCATTGTAGGAACTGATCAGCCATATCACAATGACAAGCACGATCACTCCGATTACGATCCCTAGTATCATAAGCTCTACCCCTTTCTTTGTTTGGTCAATTTTCTTTATCATACGTTATTCGCACCAAAACTTCAACACTAAAATAAACTGATCAATTCTTCCATATATTTATCATAATAATAGATATTATCGGACAGAAATTCTTCTTTGTTTAATTGATGATCAGACTTCTCTAATATGTGCAATAGATTCTCTTCCTGATCTTCTCCGTCATCAAACAGTAATAACATTTCATGAATACTGGTTGGCAGAAGATACAAACTCTTATTATATTTTCTTGAAATATCACTTAGAAAATCTTCATAGCAAATAACACCTGCTCCATATCTCTGTATTTTGTTTGATACCACAAATACCGGTCTGTCTTCGGTATGTCCTCGGAAATCTTTATATACAGGCTCGAATTTAGCAGGCAGAAGCTGTTTTGTATTCTTCTTCGCACTCTCCCATAAAAACTGATCCGACCATTGTTCTTTGTTTGCCTTTTTATGATCGATTCTTTGTATGGATTGATCATCCAGATCAAGAATATCAAAAACAATTGCCATATCTTCCAAGAGTAAATATGGTCTCTCACTCCACTCCTTATCCTTCTCATTAAAATGCATCAAATGATAGATAATACGCTCGTTTTCTCTCTGCATGACTCCTTCTTTCTCGTTTTTTCTCATTTTCCTATCTATCATAACATTTAATGTTGCTGTCAGCAATATTTACGGTCGTCACTATCACTGCTGGATAGTGGTTTTTCATAGCTCCTGGTAATACTATTTTTTATGGAGGTATTTTATGAAAATCGATTTAAAAGAATTAGGAAAACGCATCAAACTTACCCGAAAAGGGCAAGATCTGACACAGGAAATGCTTGCTGAAAAAGCTGGTGTCAGTCAGCATTATATCTATGAAATCGAAGCTGGACGCAAAGCCATGTCTATTCATAGTTTTGCTTCTCTTACTACTGCATTGGATGTATCTGCTGATTATCTTTTATTTGGTGATGGGCAAAGAATATTTGATGTTGATACCCCGGCTCATCACAATAATCAATTGATGGAAATTGCAGCTGAACTTAATCCATCACAGAGAGATCATGTGCTTGAGATTCTGGAAGTGATGGTTCCTTATATTAAAAATTGATTGATTGCAAAATACGATAGATTTTTCTAACGTAAAATAGTGCCAAGATTTTTATTGATCTTGACACTATTTTTATTTGATCTGATATTTATTTTTTGATCTTAACTTTTTTTACACTGCTCCATCCTGAGTAGTATGTCTTTCCAGAAACCTTCTTGTAGGTACGGATACGTACATAGTATGTCTTTTTCTTTTTCAGCTTCTTAATTGTGTAACTTGTCGTTTTGTTCTTGCTGATCGTCTTTGTTTTGTTTCCTTTGGCAAATTTCTTGCTTGTGGAGTACTGGATCTGGTATCCGTTTCCAGCTGTGTTCTTTTTCCATTTTACAACTAGTTTTTTGCCTTTGGCATTTTTTGCACTTTTTAGAGTTGTTTTCTTGACTGTTACTTTGGCTGGTTTTGTTGGTTTATTTACTGGTGTTGGAGATGGTGTGTTACCTTCTACTTTATATGACTTTTTAAAATCACGGAAGAAATTTCCATTTCGATAAATTGTTCCTGTGATCGTTAATGTTCCAGCTTTCTTTGGTTTGATAATGCGATTTGGGAATCCTCCACCTGCTCCGATTGAAAGACTCAGTTCATCATTACTAAGATTTTCCTCTGTATCTGTTGCTATCAAATGCTTTCCATTTAACTCAAAGTCCATGGTATAGAAAGTCTGTCTCTTTGAATCGTTTCCATTTCCATAATCCCATGCAAAACTGGCACCATCCAGTGAAAACCAATAAGTTTCTCCTACTTTCAGAGTATCTCCTGATGCTGTTTCTGAATGATCACCAACAAATTTTCTGTAACTAAATGATAATTTACAATCTGCGACTTTGATTTCTTCCTCTTTTACGCCAATCCACTCTCCATCACCAGTAAATGCCTGAACAACAATCGTTGGATTTCCTTCTTTTGATGGAGCTGTGATTTTACAAGTTTTTCCTAGCTGATTGTCAATCTTACATTCTGCTGATGTCCACTGATATGAAACTGGTCCATTATAACCTTCAATATTTGCTGTTACCTGTCTACTTTCTCCTGGTAATAAATAAATTCCATAATAATTTTCTTCATCAATAGAAATAGAATATACGGTAGATGGAATTGATCCACTATAAATTACATTACCGCTCTCTGCAGATCTGATGTTATATTTAATATTAGTTGTTCCCTTTTTATCTTTTGCTATAATTCTATGATAATCTATATCTACAATGCTTGTATCTTCACTTTCCAAATTCAGATTGAAACTATTATCTTCAAGAGTTCTATCTTCAAACTGAATTGGTGTTTTGCTTTTTTCTTCATCTATGATCTGAATATTGTAAGAAAAACCTGCTTTTTCTTCATCTGGTATAAATGCTTTTCCACTTTCAGTTGTATAAGACACTACATAATCGCCATTCTCATTGAATTTATAGATATCCACATTTAATTGACTACCATCTTTTAATTTTCGATATGCTGTCATCTGTCCGTTTTCTGCAATATCTAAGGCTACATAATATGGTGTCTCTGGATCTCCTGGTGCTGGATCTGGATCTGTCCATACACCATACATTGTTTTTGAACCGTCAGTATGTTCTTTCTCACCGATATAGGTACATTCCTGTGTTCCTCCACCTGCCTGCATGGTTTTAAGTGTTACATTTGAATCACCACTATTATATTCAAAGTAATCATTCTTACCAATTGTAGCTAATTTTTCTGCATTAAAGTCATCACATCCTGCAAAATAATTCTTTACACTGTCGCAAAAAACATTCACAGGTACTGCATCCCCATCTTCATTCCAGATATACTCTATTGCTGTATAGATTGCCGCTGTTTTATCACTTATCTTATTATCAGCTTTAGTTTGATCAAAGTATTTTTCTCCATCTGATAATAACTTTGTAGCTAATGCCCATCTTTGCAGCTGTTTCTTATTTTTTATCTCTGCTTGTGCAGAAACCTTCTTTTCAGAAACAGCAGTTGTTGTAAATACTGTTGATACTGCTAATACCAACGAAAGCATCACAGCCCCTATTCTTTTTAAATTTTTACTTTTCTTCATACGTTTCTCCCTTCTTACAATTGATAGTTTCAGTATAACATAGAAAAAAAAACTCAGAAAGCCTAAACTTTCTGAGTCTTTGAAAATTATCATATTCAATCGTAGAAGTAAGAATTACTCGATGATTGTAGCAACTCTTCCCAATCCAACCGTACATTCATCATCACGAATGATAAAAGGTTCTTCTTCTGTTATCTTAATTGGTTGAATTAATTCAATTGTTATATCCAGTGTTTCCCCTGGCATAGCCATATCTATTTCTATTGGCAATTGAATCTCTCCTGTTACATCTGTCGTTTTGAAATAAAACTGCAGACGGTCATCATCAAAGTATCCTGTGTCTCGTCCACCTTCATTGATATCTAACATGTATACTTCTGCTGTAAACTTTGTATGTATAGAGGAAGCTTGATCTATTTCAGACTGTGAATCTGGAATATATTTATCCACCGCATCCATCAATTCCATGATCTTATCTCCCCATTCTCCATCTGGACCTTCAAGTGCTTTTAAAGCAGCTCCATAGATAAACGGAATATCAGATCCAACAAATCCACACTGATATAGTTGGTCACGAATCCCCATTTCTACCAATTCCAGCATTTCCATATCATCTACCATATCACATTTATTCATAAATACTACGATATGTTGCATTCCCATATGATGAGCAATCATGATCTGTTCTGCTGTTTGTGACATGATTCCATCTATTGCAGATACTACTAGGATAGCTCCATATTCAATGCTAGATGTCAAGCTTATATTTCTCTCTTCTCTTGTTGTAAGAGTTTTTTTAATTGCATCTGTTAAAGTCGTTTTTCCATGACCTCGATGTCCAATTATTCCTATCGTGCAATGAGTTTTTTTTCCTTCAAATGTTTCTTTCCCCATATTTATATCTCCCATCATCAGTTGTTTTTTATTCTTCATAAATCATGACTTTACAGTCTTTCTTATAACAAGCAACACCATATTTAATGAAATTTCGCATTCCATCTTGCTTCAATTTAGCAATATAGTCTTTATCTTCAATCTGTTTTAAAGCCTGCTTGCACGCTGCATCCATATTTCCATCTTCGGCATACTTTAATTCAATGACGATTCCCGTTCGATTCTCCGGAGCCTCTATCAGAATATCACTATATCCGATTCCTGATTCTGCATTTGACTTTATCAGCCAGCTTGACTTATATCCAAGAAGACCGAGTAAAATTCCGTGATAAAAATTTTCTTTCTTCTCTTTTGCGATTGCTGTATCTCTTATACTGATCGTATTCCATAGATAATCTCCAAAAAGCTGTTCAATTTCTTCTGGTTTTTTCTCTATAAACGCATTACAAAATATTTCTAGTGTTTTTCCATCATTTTTTGAAACATCACTAAACCATTCTTTGATCTTTTTTGTAAATAGATTTCTTATCTCTGTATTTGGCATCGACAAAAGATATTTACCATTTTGAGTTCGTCCCTGTTGTGTTAGATATCCTGTTGTAAAAAGCACACTCCACAAATTTTCTATACTCTTATCCAACTCATTATAGGTAAGCTCCTCTACAATTTCCTTTTCAATACACTCTCCACTGATCAAACGCTCAATCTCATTCTTTGTCTGAATATCTGCCTTATCTATAAATCTGCGAACAATTTCATTTCCACTAGAATTAGACCAAAAATCTTCTGGTAATGCATCGGGATCCGCACATAGACTTTTACAATAACGAATCACATCCCATGGGCAATAGATATCTGTATTTCCGAAACGATAACCATCATACCACTCCCTAATCTGAAGGTAATGATCTGATAAATTATAATCGCTAAGAATCTTTTTCACTTCTGTATCGGTAAATCCAAAACATTCATCATACTGAACATTGAGAATAGATAAAACTTCAAAATTATTAAGTCCGGTGAAAATGCTTTCTTTCGAAATTCTAAGACATCCTGTCAAAACTGCAAATTGTAGAAAATCATTTGTTTTTAGTACTTGCCCCAAAAGACCTCTCATGAGTTCAACCATTTCATCATAATAGCCTTTCTGAAAAGCTTTATCTAGCGGAACATCATATTCATCAATAAGAATAATCGTCTTCTTCCCATAATGTTTGCACAAAAGTTCTGATAATAGTCTGATACTATCTGTTATATCATCAGCTTTTCCATCTAAAAGGCTCTGAAATTGCTTAATCTCTTCTTCTATTAATTTATCACTATTTTTTAGATAATGGTGTCTTCGTGCTTCATTTTTAATAATCGTTGTAATCCGAATAATCGCTTCTTCAAAAGTTAATCCATCGATTCCCTTCAATGACAGAAAGATTACTGGATACTTACCCATATATTCATCACATAATTCTTTATTTTTAGAAATATATAGGCCTTCAAAAGGTGATTTATCCATACCAATTTCAAAAAAAGTACGTAACATACTCATATTGAGTGTCTTTCCAAAACGACGTGGTCGTGTAAACAGATTTACTTTTCCCCAATTTTGTAAGAGCTGTTCAATTAATTTTGTCTTATCTATATAATAAAATCCTAGCTTGCGAATATCTTCAAAATTCTCAATTCCAACTGGCAGCTTTAATGTTTGATTCATTCGGATCCTCCTATTAATTTTGCCTTACGACCAATGTGTCTCTTTTATTATAGCTTGTTTTATATTTGCTCACAACAAAAAAGACCCAGAAAGCCTAAACTTTCTGAGTCTCATAAATATTATCCTAAATTCAATCGTAGAAGTAAGAATTACTCGATGATTGTAGCAACTCTTCCTGATCCTACTGTACGTCCACCTTCACGGATAGCGAAAGATAATCCCTGAGCCATAGCGATTGGGTGAATTAATTCGATAGTCATTTCTACGTTGTCACCAGGCATGCACATTTCTGTTCCTTCTGGTAATTCGATAACACCTGTAACGTCTGTTGTTCTGAAGTAGAACTGTGGACGATAGTTGTTGAAGAATGGAGTATGACGTCCACCTTCATCTTTTGTTAAAACGTATACCTGAGCTGTGAATTTTGTATGGCATGTGATTGAACCTGGCTGGCAAAGAACCTGTCCTCTTTCGATTTCGTCTCTCTGAACACCACGTAATAATGCACCAATGTTATCTCCAGCCTGAGCTTCGTCTAACAGTTTACGGAACATTTCTACACCAGTTACAACAACTTTTCTTGTTTCTTCTTTGATACCAACGATTTCAACTTCGTCAGATACGTGAAGAACACCACTTTCTACTCTACCAGTTGCTACTGTACCACGTCCTGTGATAGAGAATACGTCTTCGACTGGCATTAAGAAAGGTTTGTCTGTATCACGCTGTGGATCTGGAATGTAGCTGTCAACAGCATCCATTAATTCCATGATCTTATCTCCCCATGGTCCAGCTGGATCTTCGATAGCTTTTAAAGCAGATCCCTGGATGATAGGAATGTCGTCTCCTGGGAATTCGTATTCATTTAATAATTCACGAATTTCCATTTCTACTAATTCTAATAATTCTTCATCGTCTACCATATCACATTTGTTCATGAATACTACGATGTAAGGAACACCTACCTGACGAGATAACAGGATATGTTCTTTTGTCTGAGCCATTACACCATCAGTAGCAGCTACTACTAAGATAGCTCCGTCCATCTGAGCTGCACCAGTGATCATGTTCTTTACATAATCGGCATGGCCTGGGCAGTCAACGTGAGCGTAGTGACGTTTTTCTGTTTCATACTCAACATGAGCTGTAGAGATTGTGATACCACGTTCTCTTTCTTCTGGAGCTTTATCGATATCTTCAAAGTTCTC
>OLWX01000962.1_pt1 | contig 15348 bp, 10 predicted proteins | sample 1673541 | NCBI WGS metagenome assembly OLWX01 (sample SAMEA103958114, study PRJEB25191) | human gut metagenome | reverse complement strand
AGAAGAGATGAATTTTACATTCTGCAGGTGTACTCCTATAATAAGCCTCAAAAGGAGGCTTTATTATGAGCACAATATTTCCAAGAGAAGAAAAGGCGGAGCAGATCTTTGATGAGATCCTCAAAAATCCCCGTGCATGCGACCGCCTGAAGAATACTTTTTTTGCTGCAATTCCATCTGCAGAAGAAAGCGAAGGTGCCGGAACCGACATTCCGGGAACTGTTTTTGCAGCAGCCTTATTTAATGCATACGAAAACAAAGATTTATCAGCATTTATGATGGCAGTATGCAACAACAGCGTCTTTGACCTGCTTCGGAATTCTTTTTTGATCCCGATCCGTTTCAACGATAAAGGTGTGGAAAATCCGATCTTACTGACGGATGAAAACGGGAAATTTCTTGATGAATCCGAACTTCATTTCTGGGAGAAAAAATACAAAATGTTCCGCGAATTATTTGAACAGCAAAACGAAATTCCGGATTATCAGATGTATATGGCGGACGGTTTCAGGGAGAATCATTTCTATAGCGATGAGAGTGAGGTCGAGACAAGAAAGATTTCCGAACACAGAGGAATCCTTTTGATGTTTAATTTCCCGGAATCGATAGAATTCGAGATCAACGAAGAAAAAATATATGCCATTGTCTGGGAAGCATTGATGCGGCTTCAGGAAGCACTTCCGCGTGCGCTGATGTATTATGGCAAACGAGATGAGAATGGAGTTGAAAAGCATACAAGCACCCTCGGAATTTTTCTCCCGTTCTGTCATTTTGAGCGGGAAATGGAAAAAACGATTGAGCTTGCAAATGGCATCGGACTGGGATGCCGTGAAGCAATTCTGGCAGAAATGAAGGCGCAGGCAAAATGATTTTAAAAGCTAAAAAATCAGCAGGGATGTGGAAATCATGCAGCAGATGATCAGAAAAAATCACATGGATATTGCGTGGCATGAATATACGGACGAAAACGGTGAGGATATACCTGTCACGCAGGCAAGCCTGACGGAGAAGGCATCTATCATTGGGCGTGTCGGAATCATGCTTCTGTCCTGCGGCACGGGAGCGTGGCGTGTCAGAAGTTCTATGAATACACTTGCAGAGGTTATGGGAATTACCTGCACGGCAGATATAGGCCTGATGTCTATCGAGTATACATGTTTTGATGGTCAGGATGGTTTTACACAGTCACTGTGTCTGACAAATACCGGAGTTAACACCTCCAAACTGAATCGTTTGGAAAACTTTATCCGTGAATTTGAAATTGATGGAAAAGACATGTCAGGAGAAGAATTGCATTCTCTTCTGGATGATATCGAAAGGATTCATGGGCTGTACTCTCCGATTGCCCTTGGATTTGCCGCTGCGCTTGCATGCTGCGGATTTACATTTCTCCTCGGCGGAGGACCGGTGGAAATGTTCTGTGCTTTTGTCGGCGCAGGTTTTGGTAATTTCCTCCGTTGCAAACTAACAAAGCATCATTTTACACTTTTTCTCTGTATTGTATCATCCGTATCGCTTGCATGTCTGGTATATGCAGGATTTCTGAAAATCGGAGAAATGCTGTGGGGTATTTCCATTCAGCATGAGGCGGGGTATATCTGCGCGATGTTGTTTATCATTCCGGGCTTTCCGTTTATTACCAGCGGAATTGACCTTGCAAAGCTTGATATGCGCTCTGGGATGGAACGTCTGATGTACGCGCTGATCATCATTCTGGTTGCAACGATGGCAGCGTGGATCATGGCTTTGCTTCTCCATCTGAAACCGGTTGACTTTATTAAAATGTCCATGCCGGTGGAAATGTGGATCTTGTTGCGGCTTATAGCGAGTTTCTGTGGTGTGTTTGGATTCTCTGTCATGTTTAACAGTCCGGCGCGCCTTGCAACGATGGCAGCCCTGATCGGTGCAGTTGCAAATACACTTCGTCTCGAACTTGTGGATCTGGCAGGAATGCCACCGGCAGTGGCTGCGTTTATCGGCGCACTGACTGCGGGAATTTTTGCTTCTCTGATAAAAAACAAAGCAGGTTACCCGAGAATCTCCCTGACGGTTCCTTCTATTGTAATTATGGTTCCGGGACTTTATCTGTACCGTGGAATTTATAATCTGGGTATGATGTCACTTTCTGTTGCGGCATCGTGGTTTGCAGCAGCAATACTGATCATTGCCGCACTGCCGCTCGGACTGATTTTTGCAAGGATACTGACAGACAGAACGTTTCGTTACTGTACCTGATAAGAGCCGGTGTTATATAGGCAGAATTAGTGACATTCGGCGCAGAATGTCCTATGGACGAATCGTAAAAAAGACGGTATACTGTTCCTAAGATATCCATTGGGATGAAAGGAGCGGAAACCAATGTGGGAAAAAATCAATAATTTTTTAAAAGGGCAGATTGTGACTTCTCTGATCTACATTGTCCTTGGTGTATGTCTCGTGTTTATGCCGGTCAATACAATTAACGTCATCTGCAAATTTGTGTTCGGAATTCTTCTGATTCTGGTAGGTTTGTATCATATCCTGATCTATGTGGCGGAAAAACTGAATTCCACGATTTTTGATCTGTTTTCTGGTGGTGTTCTGATGGTACTTGGAATCTTCCTGTTTATGAACCCGCAGATTGTTGTCAAGCTTCTCCCGATTTTGCTTGGCACATTTATTCTGGTGGACAGCATCTGGTCACTGAAGGGAAGCCTGAAACTCAAAAAACGTGGTGCAGACTCCTGGAAGTTCCTTCTTCTGGGAAGCATTATTTTCATTGCACTTGGTATTTCACTGGTAGTAAACCCATTTACAATGGTGAAATACACGGTAATCTTTGCCGGATGGATATTCCTCTGTAATGGTGTGATTGATATGATCTATCTGATTCTTCTGAGAAAAGGTCTGAAAGAAATCAAACAGGATGTGGAAGCAGTGGATGCAGATGGCGAGATTATTTCTGGTGAAGATAGCGGTGAGACAGATGATCTGGATACAGAAGCTTCCGTACAGCCGGAAGAACCGATTGCACCGGAACCGGAATATGCACCATGGAGTTCCCGTAAGAAAACGGATTCTACAGCTCCAAAAGAGCGTACAGAAGAAATGGAAGGCACAATGTCAGAGAGTGATGATGTGACAGAGGATGCATTTTCAGAGTGCCTTGAAGAAAAAGAATCCGCAGGTATGGAAAATGCCAGCCAGGAAGGTTTCTGTAAAGAAGAAGCGGATAGAGAAGTTTCCGAGATGGAAGAGTCACTTGATGTTGAACAGGAAAACGAAAATGAGACATCAGTAGAAGCACCGACAGGTACAATAACCGGACCGGAGAACGATACACCACTAGCCGGCAGAGGCGCATATGTTGTATCCGAGCCAACGATCACAGATGATGATCTCTCCGACACAAAAGATGAGAGCCTTCTTGGAAGGTTCTCCCGCAAACGTAAACATAATAAAAAAGAAGACTGACTTTTTCTTTTCGGCACAACCTTCCCATTCTTAAATGAAATAAATTTTTCATAGATCCCCTTTATAAATATTTTTATAAAAAAATATAAAACTCTTCTGAAAAAAAGAACACATTTCTTGATTTTTTATCATGGTATAAAAAATCAACAAAAACTATAATAAAGACAGCTTAAGAAAGAACAAATCTTACAAGTAAAGGAGAGGACAATCACTATGAAAATGAAAAAAATTACAGCAATGAGCATGGCAGCTTTAATGGCAGCTACAATGATCCCGTCAGTACCGGTTATGGCAGACGGAGGCGGAAAGGTTTACTACCTCAACTTCAAACCAGAGCAGGATGAAGCCTGGCAGAACCTGGCAAAGGCTTACACAGAAGAAACAGGAACAGATGTTACAGTAGTTACAGCAGCATCCGGACAGTATGAGACAACTCTTCAGTCAGAAATGGCAAAGAGCGATGCACCGACACTGTTCCAGGTAAATGGACCGGTTGGCCTTAAAAACTGGAAAGATTACTGCTACGATCTGAAAGATGCAGATATCACAAAAGAACTTACATCTGATGCGTATGAACTGAAAGATGGAGATGCTGTAGCTGGTATCGCATATGTAATTGAATCTTACGGACTTATCACAAACAAAACATTACTTGAAAAAGCAGGATATACTCTGGATGATATCAAGAGCTTTGATGACCTCAAAAAAGTAGCAGACGACATTCAGGCACGTAAAGATGAAATTGGTGTAAAAGGTGCTTTCACCTCAGCAGGTATGGACGGATCCTCTGACTGGAGATTCAAAACACATCTTGCAAACCTTCCAATCTACTATGAATACAAAGCAGATGGAATCGATGATACAGAAGCAATCAAAGGAACATATCTTGATCAGTATAAGAATGTATTTGATCTGTACATTACAGATTCTACATGCGATGGAAGCGAACTTTCAGCTAAAACAGCTGATGACTCCAGAAATGAATTTGTAAATGGAGATGCAGTATTTTATCAGAATGGTTCCTGGGAATATGCAGAACTCGCTAAGACATACAGCGATGATGAACTTGCTATGATTCCGATCTACTTCGGCGTTGACGATGAGAACGAAGGTCTTGCAACTGGTACAGAAAACTACTGGTGTGTAAATAAGAATGCATCTGAAGAAGATGTTCAGGCAACTCTGGATTTCATGAACTGGTGTGTAACATCTGAAGCAGGAACAAAATCTATGTCTGAAGACATGGGATTCACAATTCCTTTCAAAACAGCAGTTGCTCCTACAAACGTATTTGTAAAACAGGATGCTGAGTATACAGAAGCTGGTCTTACACCTGTTTCATGGAACTTCACAACAATGCCATCTGAAGAGTGGAAGAATGGTCTTGGTACAGCTCTTACAGCATATGCGGCAGGCACAGGCGACTGGGATGCAGTAGTTAGCGCATTCGTTGACGGATGGGCTACAGAAAAAGCTCTTTCTGAATAATCAGGATAGAAAATAACATGTTGTTTATGAGAGGAGGCAGAGGTTTTTGCCTCCTCCTATAAGTTAAAAGACAGAGGAACTTAAGCTTCTGTTAACAGTAGGGAAGAGGAGAAAAATCATGGTAGGAAGAACGATCAAAAAGTGGTGGCCGGTTTTTGTATTACCAACCTTTGCGGCATTTGTAATCGGTTTCCTGTGGCCTTTTATCTGGGGCATCTATCTTTCATTCTGCAAATTTACAACAGTGCAGGATGTAACATTTGTTGGATTTTCAAATTATTCTAAGATTTTACTTGATAGTACATTCAGTCATTCTTTCTGGCTGACAGTTGTATTTGCATTCGTATCCAGTATTCTGATCAACGTGCTTGCATTTTTTATCGCACTGGCACTGACCAAAGGATACAGAGGAACAAATGCATTCCGTACGGTATTCTTTATGCCGAACCTGATCGGTGGTATTGTACTTGGTTATATCTGGCAGACATTGCTGAATGGTCTGCTTTCCAAGTGGGGACAGCCACTGCTTTCACTTTCAGCAAAAAATGGTTTTATCGGTATGCTCATTCTGCTTATGTGGCAGCAGATTGGATATATGATGATCATTTACATTGCAGGTCTGAACAATGTATCACCTGACCTGATCGAGGCAGCTCAGATCGATGGTGCAACAAGCAGACAGATTCTGTTTAAGATTAAAATTCCGATGATTATGCCATCTGTAACAATCTGTACATTCCTGACTCTGACTAATGGTTTCAAGATGTTCGACCAGAACCTCTCACTGACCGGTGGTGATCCTGGAAAACAGTCTCAGTTACTGGCGTTAAATATTTATGATACATTCTATGCAAGAAGCGGACCTCAATGGAAGGGTATTGGACAGGCAAAAGCTGTTGTATTCTTTGTTCTGGTAGTTGTAATTGCATTGATCCAGCTTCGTGCAACATCATCTAAGGAGGTGCAGCAGTAATGGAAAATAAAAAAAGAAATTCCGTTGCAACGGTCTTACTGACAATTGTTTGTATCCTTTGGATGTACCCAATCGTCTTAATATTAATCAACTCACTGAAAAAAGAAGTAGCGATCACTACATCTGGAGTATTTAGCCTTCCAACCAGTGAAACATGGAATGGTGTTGCGAACTTTGTAGCGAGTGTTACTCAGATGGATTTCCTGAAATCTTTCTGGTACAGTCTTGTAATTTCTGTAATGTCTGTAGTTCTTATCATGTTATGCTGTTCAATGGCAGCCTGGTATATTGTTCGTGTAAATGGAAAACTGTCCAAGATGTTTTATTATCTCTGCGTGTTCAGTATGGTAGTTCCTTTCCAGATGGTTATGTTTACACTGGCAAAAACTGCAGATACTTTAAAATTGAATAATCCATACAATATCTGCATTATTTATCTTGGATTTGGTGCAGGACTGGCGGTATTTATGTTTACAGGATTTGTAAAAGGTATTCCGCTTGAGATTGAGGAAGCAGCTCTGATTGATGGATGTAGTCCGTTACAGGTGTTTTTTAAAGTTTTGATTCCGATATTAAAACCAACAATTATTTCAACAGCGATCCTGGAACTGATGTGGGTATGGAACGATTACCTTCTTCCAACACTGGTTCTTGATATTAAAAAATATAAGACTATTCCGATGGCAGTCCAGTATTTCCGTGGCAGCTTCGGACATGTACAGATGGGACCAATGATGGCAAGTATTATGATCGATATCATTCCGATTATCATCGTATATCTGGTTTGTCAGAAGTACATTATTGAAGGCGTTGTAGCAGGTGCCGTAAAAGGCTGATTCTGGTTATGTAGAATGGAAGTCTCTGGAAGAATATTTTTTCCAGAGACTTTTTGTGCTATAATCATAATTATTATAGGAAACAAAACAGGGGGAAATTATGACAAACGTTCTTATTGTAGATGATGAAAAAATAGAGCGCGAAGGTCTGAAATATCTGCTTTCGAGAGAAGAAGGCGAAAGAAATGTTTTTGAAGCTTCGAACGGAAAACAGGCTCTGCAGATTATTCGGTCAGAGGACATACAACTTGTTTTGACTGATATAAAAATGCCTCATATGGACGGGTTGGAATTATCAAGACGTGCCAAGGAAGAAAATCCGGCATTGCAGATCATAATTTTCAGTGGATACAGTGATTTTACTTTTGCGCAGGAAGCGATTCGCTATGGTGTGACAGAGTATATCCTGAAACCGGTGAATCCGGAAGATTTTCATAAAGTAATTCAGAAGGCAGAGAAAGTGATTGAACAAAGAAAGAAAAAAGAAAGTCGTGAGATCAAAGGGAAAAATTTTCTGCAACAGTATTTTCTGCAAAATTATCTTTACTCCGGCAAGCTAGAAACACTGGAAAAAGCAAAAGATATGATCGATCTGGAAAAATGGAATGGCTGGCATTGTGGAATCTTGCTGGAATCCGATGTCGCTTTTTTTGATACGGCTGAAGAGACTTTGGAAGAGGAAATTCAGAAAGAGTTGAGAAGAGTATGCTTTTATCTGAATTTGAATGCAAGACAGTCGCTTCTCCTTTTTCAGGACGTATATTGCGATTATCAGCTGGTGGCAAATCATCTTTATAATTTTATGAAACGAAAATACAGAGACAGTTTTTATCTGGCAGTCAGCCGTAAATTTGAAGGTTGTGAGTGTCTGCCGGAAGTCCTTGAGCAGCTGGAACAGCAGATGGAAGAGAAATTTTATCATCCGGAAAAACATGTTTTCTCAAATGAAGATGATGTGCTGAAACTGTCGGTGGGAGAAGTGCAGGATTCGCAGATCATGCAGATGATCTCAGAAGACATCACACGGAAGGATACAGATCAGCTGAGAAAGCATTTCGCATGCCTGAAAGAAAAATATCATGATAATACAAAGTATTCAGCAATGTATATCAAGTTTGTTTTCTCGAATGTCATTCAGGAACTGTTTCAGGAAAATCAGTTTTCTGGAGAGCGGCGTCTTGAGCATGAGATAGAACGATTGTATAACTGTAGAAATATCATGGAAATCCTTGAAGTGACTGAAGATAATATCAAGGAATACGAGGCATTTCTTGACCGTTCTATGAGTAGTTCTAGAAATGAAGTGGCAGCAGTCAAAAATTATATCTATCAGCATTATGAGGAAGATCTGAATCTTGAAATGCTGGCAGAAAAAGTCTATCTGTCTTCTGGATACCTCAGTTTTATCTTCAAAAAAGAGACCGGCATGAATTTGAACCGATATATACGTGTGTTCCGGATGGAGAAGGCAAAAGAACTTCTCTGCAGCACCAATATGAAGGTGGCACAGGTCAGTGAACATGTTGGTTTTGCAAATGTTTCTTATTTCTGCAGAAGTTTCCGGGAATATTACGGAAGCAGTCCGGAATCATACAGGAAAGGAACCGGAGAGGATGAACAGACTTCGTAAGATATTCAAAAATATGAAGTATCGTCATAAACTGACGATCTTTCTTGTAGTTACAAGCCTGGTACCGATGACAGTACTTGCCTGGTACAGTCACAGCAGGCTGAGTACTATGGTCCGCAGCAGCGAACTGGAAGATATGCAGTCGATCATGGAACAGACCAGAGAAAGCATTGACAGCCAGACGGCGGTTTATGCCAGCCTTCTCAATTATCTGACCTATTCACCAGATATTGAGGAAATTATTAAGGAAAAAAATATCGATAATTATACGGCATATGAAAAATATACAGAAATAGCGGATCCACTTTTGTCTGTACCAAAATCATATCATGACGCGATCAACAGAATTCAGCTTTTTGCGGACAGTATCCAGGTGGAGCATGAGTATACACTTGTTCCGCTTGATAAGATGAAAGAAGAGTGGTGGAGTGAAGGGCTGAAAAATGATGTGCGTATTCAGTGGAAAGTTGATCAGGATCGTAAAGAAGTTGCAGCAGTACGTATGATCTATAATGATCAGAAACTGGATGCAGTTCTGTGCATTTCTCTGGATTATAATAAAATCTTCCAGCCACTGACCAATATTCTCACGCAGGAAAATGGTGGAATTGTTGCAGACAAAAACGGTACAGTTCTTTATAACAAAACTGGTCTGACAAATCTGGAATTTGATAAATCTGAAAAAATGGATTCCATGATTCAGAAAATCAGCCAGTCCTGTGCATATACAAAGACTAAGAGTGAAGAAAATGACTGGGTATTTTATCTTTATAAGAGTCAGGATGCGATATCAGGTTCTGTACGAAGACTGCTGCTGGAAGAGATTCCACTGATTGCGGCCTGTGGTCTGATCATTCTGTTTCTGGCTATGGCATTTTCAAGAATTTTTACAAGAAAAATTGAAGAACTGACGAAAAATATGGACAGGGTAAATCATGGAAGCCGTGAAGTTACAGTCAACAGTGATTCGGGAGATGAAGTAGGAATTCTTGTTAACAGTTTCCGTAATATGATGGATGAGATTAACCGCCTGATCGACGAAGTATATGTCAATAAGATCGCGTTGAAAGAATATGAACTGAAAGCCCTTCAGGCCCAGATCAATCCACATTTCTTATATAACACACTGTCGATGATGAACTGGATGGCGATTCGAAGTAACCAGATGGAGATCAGTAAGGTTACCCTGGCACTTTCTACTTTTTACAGAACCGCATTAAGCAAAGGTGAAGATGTGGTTACGGTAGAAAACTGTATTCAGAATATGGAAGCATATCTGGAAATCCAGCTTACGATGCATGATCATAATTTCTCGGTAGACTGGGATATTGATCCGACAATAAAAAATGAAAAAATGCCGAAGCTTCTTCTTCAGCCGGTTGTCGAAAATGCGATCGAACACGGTCTTGATGAAAAAGAGGATGGTGATAAAAAAATTTTCCTGTCATTTAAAGGCAAGGGGGATGATGTAGAGATCACTGTCCGTGATAATGGACTTGGTATGGAACAGGAAAAAGCAGAAACACTGGTAACTTATCAGGCAAAAGGATATGGCCTTAAGAATGTAAATGACCGTATCCGGCTTCTTTATGGAGAGAATTATGGAATTCATATTTTCAGTTCACCGGATGAAGGCACGACTGTTATTATGAAATTTCCGAAGGAGGGCAGAGAGAATGAAGAGTAAATGGAAAAAACTGCCTGTTGTTCTGATAGGAATCATAGCTATAGCTGTCTGCGGATGCAGCAATGATTTACAGGAGCTGAATCAGAAAAGATCATCGGCAGCAAAAGAAAATACGGAATCTACAGAGACAGTCCGTACCGGTACCTGGGAAACAGCTGCACAGACTCCTTATGGTGCTTATCCTGAACTTGTAACGTATACTTTAGGACAAATGAGTGGTGCGAATAATTCAAATCTTCCGGATGGAAATACCTATGACGACAATGCTTACACTCGTTATCTCAGAAAAATACTGAATATTCAGAATAAAAGTGTCTACATGGAACGGGAAGATCGATATGATGAATTTGTGAACATTCTTGTAAAAGACCAGACGCTGCCGGATGTACTGGTGGTTTCGGACAGAGAAACACTCAAAGAACTGGTTGATAATGATCTTGTGGAAGATCTGAGCGAAGTATATGAGAATTGCACTTCAGAGAGAATCAAAGAGATGTTTGAGAGTTATGGAAGCGGTCTTCTGGATTCTGTGCGATTTAATGGAAAACTGATGGCAATTCCGGAGACCGTTACAGATCATGGTCCGCGTCTGATGTGGCTGCGTAAGGACTGGATGGATAAGCTTGGTCTTGAAAATCCGAAAACACTGGAAGATGCATTTGACATAGTAGAAAAATTTGTCCAGAATAAAATGGGCACGGAGGATGGAGAAGACCCGATCGGACTCGCCTGTGATACAGATCTGGTGGGAACTACCAGCTCTAATTATTCAGTAGATCCTGTTTTTGATAAATTTGGAGCCAGTCCACAAAGGTGGGTAAATCAAAATGGTAAGATCGTGTATGGTTCCGTAACAGAAGAAACAAAAAATGCACTGAGTTATCTTCATGAACTCTATGAACGTGGCGTGTTGGATAAGAACTTTGCATTGCGTGCGCAGAATAACCTCAGAGATCTGGTGATAGATGGAAAATGTGGAGCTTTTTTTGGCCTGTGGTGGACACCGAACAATCCACTGATGGATGTTTATGAGACAGACAAAGAGGCAAACTGGCAGCCATTTTATCTACAGCCGACAGACTGGCAGAATGTATATGATACTTTTCAGGATAATAAATATGTTGTTGTACGCAAAGGATATGAGCATCCGGAAATTGTAATGAAGATAATCAGTGTATTGTTTGATTATAGCAGATATGAAGCCAAGGATGCGGATGAGGTAAATGATTATTTTGCTCTTAACGTAGAACCGACAGCCAGACCGCTGGTTATCAATGTTGATTATAACGAGGCGACATTTCAGATCACAAAAGATATCCAGAGTGTAATGAGCGACATGCGAAAAGAAGAAAGTTTAAGTGCAATTGAGAAATCTTATTATGATGCAGCAGAAAAATTTATTCAGGGAAAATCAGAAACGGCGGAAGACTGGGCAGCATATGAATCCAGACTTGCAGCAGTTGGAAGGTTGATAGAAGGAAACTACCGGTCAACAGCCAAAAGATACCTGGATGATGCAGACGGTGAAATACCGAAGTCTCTTCAGCAGCTTGAAAAAGACACTTTCATTCAGATTATCATGGGTGTAAAACCAATTACTTACTTTGACACTTTTGTGCAGGAATGGTATGAACAGGGCGGCGAAGAGCTGACTGAGCAGATTCGCCGCTCTAATCCAGGAGAATGATTATTTTCCGAGATGCCAGATGTCGTCATCGTACTCTTTGATGGTTCTGTCTGAGGAGAAGAATCCGGCTTCTGCAATATTGATCAGAGTTCTGCGGCTCCATGCTTCCGGATTTACAGCATAATCACTCATTGCCTGTTCTTTGCGGACAATGTATGCATTGAAATCCGGAAGAGTCTGGAACCAGTCTTTATTTATCAGTTCGTTCTGCAGTCGTTTCAGATGTTCTTCATCTCCATATTTCAGCATTTCTTCACTGGTAAGGAAATCGATGGCACGACGAAGGTTCGAGTCTGCTTCATACCAGTCTTTTGCACAGTAGTCACCGGCTGCATAGCGGTGAATAACCTGCTTGCTGCTCTGACCAAAGATGTAAATATTGTTATTTCCGACAGCTTCGGCAATTTCTACATTTGCACCATCCATGGTTCCAAGAGTCAGTGCACCGTTCAGCATGAATTTCATGTTTCCGGTTCCGGATGCTTCTTTGGAAGCAAGGCTGATCTGTTCAGAAAGATCACATGCCGGAATCATTTTTTCTGCGGCAGAAACATTGTAGTTTTCTACAAATGCAAGTTGCAGATATCTGGAGACTTCAGAGTCCGCACTGATAACCTGTGACAGGGTAAGAAGAGCGTGAATGATATCTTTGGCGATGATATAGGCAGGAGCTGCTTTTGCACCGAAGATACTTACTAATGGAGTTACTGGAGTATGTCCTGCTTTGATCTCCAGGTATTCATGAATCAGGAAAAGCAGGTTCAGCTGCTGACGTTTGTATTCATGAAGTCGTTTGGACTGAATGGAAAACATTGCATTGGTGTTCAATTTGATTCCCTGTTTGTCTTCTAACCAGGAAGCAAGTGCTTCTTTGTTGGATTTTTTAATACAACTGAGTTTTTTCAGTACTTCTGCATCGTCTGTATAATCCAGAAGCTTTTTCAGTTCAGAAGCATCTTTTTTGAAACCGGATCCGATCAGAGATTCAATTTCAGAAGTCAGGGCCGGATTACATTTCAGAAGCCAGCGGCGGAAGGTGATGCCGTTTGTTTTATTATTAAATTTGTTCGGATACAGATGATAGAATCCTGCCAGTTCGCTTTCTTTCAGAATCTGCGTATGCAGTGTGGCAACACCGTTTGTGGAGTGAGAAAAATGAATATCCATATGTGCCATATGAACGACTTGATTCTGATCGATGACAGCAAGTGAAGGATCAGTTGTACGTGTTTTGGCAATGCTATCCAGCTTTTCAATAATTGGCATAAGCTGAGGAACAACGGTATCGAGATAATGACGTGGCCATTTTTCCAGAGCTTCTGCAAGAATTGTATGATTGGTATATGCACAGGTATCTGTTACGATCTGAACTGCCTCATCAAAGCTGATTCCGTGTTCCCCAAGGAGGCGGATCAGTTCCGGGATTACCATACTTGGATGTGTATCATTGATCTGGATAGCTGCATAGTCAGCAAGGTCATGATAGTTACATCCACGTGCAGCACATTCATTGAGAATAAGCTGAGCACCGGCTGAAACCATGAAATACTGTTGATAGATACGAAGCAGTCGGCCGTCTTCATCGGAGTCGTCTGGATAAAGAAATAATGTAAGGTTTCTGGCAATGTCTTTTTTGTCAAAAGAAATTCCATCAGCAATCACAGATTCATCTACAGAATCCAGATCAAACAGATTGAGCATATTGGTTCTGCCTTCATAGCCGGTAACAGGAAGTTTGTAGAGTCTTGCAGAATAGGTGTTTCCCGCAAGTGAAACCGGAAATACTGTATCGGTAGCTTTGGCAGAACACTGGTCAGTCAGCCAGAAATCAGGAGTTTCGTTCTGGATGTTGTTTTTGAAATTCTGATGAAAAAGTCCGCAGTGATAACGAAGACCGACACCATCGCCTGGAAGATTCAGAGTTGCAAGGCTGTCAAGAAAACATGCAGCAAGTCGTCCAAGACCACCATTTCCAAGACTTGGTTCCGGTTCCTGCTCTTCGATATCTGCAAGAGATTTTCCGACACTGGCAAGTGTTTCACGAACTTCATCATACAGACCAAGGTTGATCAGGTTGTTGGAAAGTAATTTTCCAATTAGGAATTCGGCAGAAATATAATACAGTTTTCTGCCAGTTACTGGTTTTATCTGTTTCTGACTCTGTTCCTGCACAAGTTTCAGAAGGGCTGTATAAAGTTCTGCGTCGGAAGCAGTTGCAATATCCTTTTGGCAAAGTTCATTTAGTGTTGTTTTCATAGATTCACTCATGGGAGTTGCTCCTTTCATATATAAAATGGTTGTAGTTTCGTTAACTTAAGTTGCTTTAGTTATATCACAGGTAGTCCGTTGTTTCTTGTCAAAAGCGAGCAAGAAATGATACTATCCTATCATAGAGGCGGAAATAGATGAAAGAAAAAGAAAGTGGTACAAAATATCAGGAAACAAAACAGCATGGCAGCCGGTTGTTTCCGTTTAATATTTATCCATGTACGATTCCATTGGATTTTCCGGCGGTTCCTTTGCACTGGCATAAGGAGATGGAATTGATTTATATAAAAAAGGGAAAAGGGCTGATCCAGATCGAAACAAAAAGCTTTGAGGGAGAACCGGGGGATATTTTTGTAGTAACACCTGGAACCCTTCATGCAATTCATAGGATAAAAGGATATTCTATGGAATACGAAAATATTATCTTTGAAATGGATTTTCTGGGAGAAGGAGCAGCAGATCTCTGTGCAGGAGAATTTCTCGTCCCGCTTGCAGCAGGTAAGTTGTTTCCTCCGGTACAGATAAAGCCAGAGGAAGTGCATTATGATTCATTAAAAAGATGTCTTATTCAGATGGAAGAATTGTGTGAAACAAAAGAAAATGCTTATGAGCTAGGAGTGAAAGCTGCAGTTTTGCAGATTATATTTCTTCTCATAAGAATGTATCCGTCCAGAGAAATCGTGTCTTCTCCGGATAGGGAGCAGTTGAAAGAAGTACTGCAGGAAATCAGTGTTAAAAGCAGTGAGAATCTTTCGGTAGCAGACATGGCGAAATTCTGTGGCTGGAGCAGCAGCCACTTCATGCGTTGGTTCAAGAAGATGACGGGAGACAGCTTTACTTCTTATGTAAATGACCGGAGACTTGCGGAGGCTGCAGAGGCATTGTGCCAGACTGATGATAAAATATTGACGATCGCACAGGATGCAGGATTTATGAATCTGTCAAATTTTAATCGTCAATTTAAAAAACGCTATGGAGTTACGCCGAGAGAGTATCGGGAAATGATAGGAATTTAAAGATTGTGTTAAAGGAGGTACATATGAAAAAAAAGCGCGGATCAGAGCAGAAGTATTTATTGCAATTTTGGGACTGAATGTGACAGCTGCTGTATTGGGAGGCTGCAGGACGCAGAGTGTACGAAATTGAAAAATAAAAAAAGTTTCAAAAAGTGTTGACATATCTCTATGACAGTGGTATTCTAACTAAGCTGTCGCAAGGAATTGTTTCTTCTGATTAAACAATTTGAAAAGTTTTGAAAAAACAAAAAATAGTTGTTGACAAAGAAACGAACATGTGATAGAGTAAACAAGTCGCTTGAGAGCGACA
>OLWX01000952.1_pt1 | contig 15478 bp, 12 predicted proteins | sample 1673541 | NCBI WGS metagenome assembly OLWX01 (sample SAMEA103958114, study PRJEB25191) | human gut metagenome | reverse complement strand
CACCCTCACCTATTGTAGGTGAAAACGGATGAAAACCCAGCCTTTAGGCGATGTTTGTCTATGTTGTCGGTGCCACACTGAGTCCACCTTGAAATCTCAAGGGAGGGATTTCGGCCGGGTACGTTCGGTTGCGCTCGCAGGGGATGGGCCTCTGCGACAAACAGCACCACGGCCGAAGGAGCTAAAGGAGGAACTATCATGACTGAATCTTCGCTTTCCCGCCGCTCGTTTCTGACCGGCGCCGCCGCCCTGGGGTCGCTGGCTGCTGCAGGCGCTCTGGCCGGCTGCTCCCCGAAGACGCCGGCGGAGGCGCCGACCGAGGGAGCTGCGACCGAAGAGGACACCGCCTCGGCTTCCGGCGCGCCCGACTGGCTCGGCGAAGCGCCCGCCATCAGCGATGGTGATTGCGCGGAGACCATCGAGTGCGACGTGCTCGTCATCGGCGCGGGAACGTCGGGCTATTTCGCCGCGTGCGCTGCCGCCGAGAACGGGGCCAAAACGCTGCTCATCGAGAAGTCGTCCGCCGGCAACGGCGTGCGCTCCTCGGCACTGGGCGCGGTGAACTCCCGTTTCCAGCAGGAGGTGGGCGAGGCGGCCGCCATCGATCCCATGGAGATCATGAACGACATGGATCGCTACGCCGACGGCCAGGTGCACTCGTCCCTCTACCGCAAGTGGGCCGAGAACTCCGGAGAGGCCATCGACTGGTACGCCGACGTCATCGCCAAGGACGGCCTTGAGGTTCAGCTTGAGTGGAACATGCCCAAGGGCACCTTCTACAAGGACTGGCCCACCGGCCACGGCACCAACGGTCGCGACGGTGCCGGCTACGCCGAGCGCGAGCCGCAGGTGTCCGAGTGCCTGAACAACTACCTCACCTCCTTCGACGGCTGCGAGATCCGCTTCAACACGCCCATGAAGAACCTCATCGTGGAAGACGGCAAGGTAGTGGGCGCCTATGCCGAAGGGCCGGACGGCATGATCCGCATCAATGCCGCCAAGGGCGTCGTGGTGGCCACGGGAGGCTACGCCTGCAATCAGGACATGTACCAGGCCCTGCAGCCCACGCGCTACTCGTGTCTGGGGACCTTCGACGCCTTCCCCTCCTGCACCGGCGACGGCATCAAGGCGCTTATGTGGGCCGGCGCGAAGATGGATGAGGTGCACACCTCCCTCACGTTTAACCGCTGCCTGCTGACGGCGGATCAGGAGATCGCGCATCCCTATGAGATCGGCGGCGACTCCTACGGGTACTTCTTCTACGCCTCCCAGCCCTTCCTGCGGGTCGATCCACACGGCGCGCGCTTCCACAACGAGAGCGCTCCCTACGACTACGTGATGAACGCATCGTCGAAGCGCCCTGCGGCTGAGCGTTACTGGCATCAGATCTGGGACGGCGATTGGAAGCAGTACATCCCCGTCTTCCACACGGTGGGCTGCTCCACCATCTACATGCAGCCCGAGGGCGGCAGCGACCACGACGCCTTCCCCGGGATGCTGGAGGAGTGGATCGAGCCCGAGATGGAGGCCTTCGTCGAGGCCGGCTTCATCCAGAAGGCCGATACCCTTGAGGAGCTGGCCGACAAGCTCGGCTTTACGGGCGATGACAAGCAGGTGTTCCTGGACACCTGCGCCCAGCAAACCAAGAACTACGAGGCCGGCGTCGATCCGCAGTTCGGCAAGGAGGCCTTCCGCCTGTCGGCCATCAAGACGCCGCCGTTCTACGGTTCGGTGAAGAACTGCGGCCTGACGCTGTGCACGCTGGACGGCATCCAGGTAAACGACGATCTGCAGCCCTACGGCGAGGACGGCGCCCCCATCGAGGGTGTCTATGTCGTCGGCAACGACCAGGGCTGCTACTACGCGGGCACCTACCCGAACTTGGCCGCCGGCTTCAACGCCGGGCGCTGCGCCACCTTCGGCCGTATGGTCGGCAAGATGCTGGCCGAGAAGTAAGTTAGCGACTGCCATCTTCGAGACGCCGCGGCACCCGTTCCTCCCTGCGGGTGCCGCGGCTTTTTACGTTAGCGGCTGGCTTCGTTTTCGAAATCTTCCCGCCAAATGCCAGTTCGACCCCGAAATGGTCGATACGTTCGGAAGCTCTCTGCCATTACAGGCCTGAAGCGGCAGAAAAATGCCAGTTGAGGGCAGAAATGGCAGAAGGGACAGATGGAAGCCGGCCATTTCGGGGTCGAACTGGCATTTACTGCGAGAATTCCGAAAAGAGGGATGGGGAAGGGCCCGAAAAAGGCGACGAGTGCTTTTGCGTGGAAAATCTCGCACTTAGGCCCAGGGAAACCAAGTGGAAAAACACACGGTGCTACAATAGCCGAGTGTGAGAGTAATGTTTACCGCGCGCAAAGGAGCATCCCTTGACTCGTCCCATGACCATGGCGGAGAAGATTCTCGCCGCCCATGCGGGGCTGGATGAGGTGGAGCCAGGCCAGTTGATCGAATGCGATCTGGATTTGGTGCTCGCCAACGACATCACGGCCCCCATCGCCATCAAGACCGTTCGCGAGATCACCGACAAGGTGTTCGATCCGACCAAGATCGCCCTCGTGCCCGACCACTACACCCCCAACAAGGACATCAAGTCCGCCGAGCAGGCCAAGATCGTGCGCGATTTCGTGCGCGAGCAGGGCATCACCCACTACTACGAGGTGGGCTGCATGGGCGTGGAGCACGCGCTTCTGCCCGAGCAGGGCGTCGTGGGCGCGGGCGACCTCATCATCGGCGCCGACAGCCACACCTGCACCTATGGCGCGCTGGGCGCGTTCTCCACGGGCGTGGGCTCCACCGACGCCGGCGTGGGCATGGCCACGGGCAAGGCCTGGTTCAAGGTGCCCGAGACCATCAAGTTCGTCATCAACGGCGAGCTGGCCCCCGGTGTCACGGGCAAGGACGTCATCCTGCACATCATCGGCATGATCGGCGTGGACGGCGCCCTGTACAAAGCCATGGAGTTCACAGGCAGCGCCATCGAGAATATGCCCATGGACGAGCGCCTTTCCATCTCGAACATGGCCATCGAGGCCGGTGGCAAGGCGGGCCTCATTCCCGTGGACGACGTGACCCGCGCCTACCTGGACGAGCGCGCCGAGCGGCCCTACACCGCCTACTACTCCGATGCGGACGCGCAGTTCGCCCAGGTCATCGAAATCGACGCCGCCGACATCGTGCCCACGGTGGCCTTCCCGCATCTGCCCTCCAACACGCGCCCGGTGGCCGAGGCCCGCGACGTGAAGATCGACCAGGCCGTCATCGGCAGCTGCACCAACGGACGCCTCGCCGACATGCGTCAGGCCGCGGCGGTGCTCAAGGGCCGCACGGTGCATCCGGACGTGCGCTGCATCGTCATCCCCGCCACCCAGAAGGTGTACCAGCAGTGCATCGCCGAGGGGCTCATGGACATTTTCATCGACGCCCACTGCGCCGTGTCCACCCCCACCTGCGGGCCGTGCCTGGGCGGCTACATGGGCATCCTCGCTGCGGGGGAGCGTGCCATCGCCACCACCAACCGCAACTTCGTCGGCCGCATGGGCGACCCCACCAGTGAGGTGTACCTCTCCTCGCCGGCCGTGGCCGCCGCCTCGGCCGTGCTCGGCCACATCGGCCTTCCCGAAGATTTGGAAGATGCCGCGGACGCGGCGGAGTAGGAGGGAAGCCCCATGAAATTCAAGGGAACCGTGCACCGCTACGGGCGCGACATCGATACCGACGTCATCATTCCCGCCCGTTATTTGAACACCTCCGACCCGGCGGAGCTGGCGCGCCACTGCCTGGAGGATCTGGACGTGGAATTCGTTAACAACGTGCAGCCCGGCGACATCATTGTGGCCGACGAGAACTTCGGCTGCGGCTCGTCGCGCGAGCACGCCCCCATCGCCATCAAGGCGGCCGGGGTGGACGTGGTCATCGCCAAGAGCTTCGCACGCATCTTCTATCGCAACGCCATCAACACGGGGCTGGCCATCATGGAATGCCCCGAGGCCGTGGACGCCATCAGCAACGGCGATGTCGTGAGCGTGGACGCCGATACGGGCACCATCACCGACGAGACCACGGGCGAGACCTTCACGGCCCAGCCTTTCCCGCCGTTCCTCATGGAGATCATCAACGCGGGAGGCCTCGTGCCCCGCTGGCAGAAGAAGCTCGGAAAGGACGCGTAGCATGACGACTACCTACAAGATTTGCCTGCTTGCCGGCGACGGCATCGGGCCGGAGATCATTGCCGAGGGCGTGAAGGTGCTGGACGCCGTGGGTGCGAAGTACGACACCGCCTTCGAGTACACCGACGCGCTCATCGGCGGTGCGGCCATCGATGCGACAGGCGAGCCCTTGCCGACGGCGACGCTGGATGCGGCCCGCGCCTCCGACGCGGTGCTGCTGGCTGCCGTGGGCGGCCCTAAGTGGGACACCACCGATCCTGCCGCCCCGCGCCCGGAGCAGGGGCTCTTGGGCATCCGTAAGGAGCTGGGCCTGTACACCAACCTGCGTCCCGTGCAGATCTTCAACGCTCTGGCCGACGCCTCCACGCTGCGCCCGGAGATCGTCGACGGCGTGGACATGATGATCGTCCGCGAGCTCACCGGTGGCTTGTACTTCGGTCGCCGCGAGCGCTTCTACGACGAGCCGGCCGCCGGCGTGAACGGAGCGCCGGGCCAGCGCGCCTACGACACGCTGGAGTACTCCGAGTACGAGATCGAGCGCATCGCCCGCCAGGCCTTCGAAATCGCCCGCAAGCGCCGCGGCAAGGTGACGAGTGTGGACAAGGCCAACGTGCTGGAGACGAGCCGCCTGTGGCGCGAGATCGTGCATCGCGTGCACGACGCGGACTACGCCGATGTGGAGCTGGAGGACCTGCTGGTGGACAACACGGCCATGCAGCTCATCAACCGTCCCGCCGATTTCGACGTGGTGGTGACCGAGAACATGTTCGGCGACATTCTCTCTGACGAGGCCGCCCAGATCACGGGCTCGCTGGGCATGCTCGCCAGCGCTTCTTTGGGCGACGGCGTGGCCCTGTACGAGCCGAGCCACGGCAGCGCGCCGGACATCGCCGGGCGCGGTATCGCCAACCCGCTGGCACAGATCCTTTCCGTGGAGATGATGCTGCGCTACAGCTTCGGCATGGGCGAGGCCGCCGACGACATCCGCCGCGCCGTCACCGAGGTGCTGGACGCCGGTTGGCGCACCGGCGACATCAAGGACGCCGAGACCCCGGTCGACAAGGTTGTGGGCACCGCGAAGATGGGCGACTTGGTGGTCGAGCATCTGTAGCGCCTCGCCCGTTTCGTCGGCCTGTCGGCTCGCCGCCATCGCCGCTGGGATTAAACTTGCAAAACCATTGGGAAAGGGCGGCCTGCGGGGTCGTCCTTTCTGCGTTACAATACCCGAAGTTTCACTTACCAGGGCCGCAAAGCCCCGTCGACGAAAAAGGATATCACCATGGCCATTAACGCTCCCGAGGGGACTCGCGATCTTCTGCCTGACGAGGCGCTGTTCTGGAATCAGTTCAAGCAGACGGCGGCCGAGGTGTTCGGCGCCTACGGGTATTTGCCCATCGAGACGCCCATCATGGAGCAGACCGAGCTCTTCGTCCGCGGCATCGGCGAAGCGACCGATGTGGTGTCCAAGGAGATGTTCACGGCCATTTCCGGTGAGAATCTGCGTCGCTGGGTGGAAGAGGGGAAGGCCCCGAAGGCGAAGAGCCGCCTGTCCTTGCGCCCCGAGGGCACGGCCGGTGTGGTGCGCGCCGTAGTGCAGCACGATTTGGTGCCGCAGGGCGCGGCCCCGGCGAAGCTCATGTACGCAGGCCCGATGTTCCGCGCCGAGCGCCCGCAGAAGGGGCGTCAGCGCCAGTTCAATCAGGTGGGTGTGGAGTGCCTGGGCGCCGAGGAGCCTACGATCGATGCCGAGGCCATCATCATGCTCATGCGCTTTTACGAGAAGGTGGGCATCCCGCGCGATTCCATGCGCCTTCTGTTGAACTCCATGGGCTGCGAGCAGTGCCGTCCGGCCTACCGCGAGCTCGTGCGCGCCTACATGGACGAGCACGCCGACGAGCTGTGCGACACCTGCATGACGCGCGCCGAGGTGAATCCGCTGAGGGCGTTCGACTGCAAGAATCCCCAGTGCGCGGCCATTATGGCTGACGCGCCGAAGATCACCGACCACTTGTGCGACGAGTGCCGCGAGCACTACGATGCGGTGAAGGTTCTGCTCGATGGCGCCGGGGTTGTCTACGAGGAGGACTACAAGCTCGTGCGCGGCCTGGATTACTACACCCGTACGGTGTTCGAGGTGCAGGTGGACAACGGCATGGGCGCCCAGAACGCCATCGGTGGCGGCGGGCGCTACGACAAGCTGGCCGAGGAGGTGGGGGGCCGTCCCACGCCGGGTCTCGGCTTCGCGCTCGGCTTCGAGCGCTGCGTGCTGGCCCTGGAAGCGGCCGGCGTGGAATTCCCGCGGGCCCAGAAGTGCGACCTGTTCGTGGCCTGCGTCGATGATTCCGTGCGCGCCCGGGCCTTCGCGCTCGTACAGGAATGTCGCGACGCCGGCTTCACGACCGAGATGGATCACCAGAAGCGCTCGCTGAAGAGCCAGTTCAAGCTGGCCGACAAGCTGGGTGCGGCCCGCGTGGCCGTCCTCGGCCCCGACGAGTTGGATGCGGGTGAGGTGACTCTGCGCGACATGGCCACCCACACCGAGGCCAAGGTGCGCCTGGAAGAAGTCGTCGGCGAGCTAGGTCGCGCGATTTCGTAGGAACTTTCTCGTTCTGCTTTCTGGCGTCAAAGAGGGAGCTGTCGATGCGGCGATGCGTCGACAGCTTTTCCTGTTTCTTCGGGTTTGACAGCAAGTATAGCTGCAAGTATACTTGAATTGCAAGTATACAGGAGGTGCGCTATGCCGCAGTTGTCTTTGTATCTGGATGAGCCGACCATGGAAATGCTGCGCGAGAAGTCGTCTCGAGCGCATCAGTCGATGTCGAGGTACGTGACGGGGCTCATTCGCGAGAGTGGGGAAGGGCGCGGCTGGCCGTCGGGCTACTGGGATAACGTCTACGGCTGTCTGAAGGATCCGACGTTCGTCGTCCCCGAGGAAGAGGGAGACCTCGACGAGATCGTTCTGTTCGCGTAAGGGGCCGTCATGTATTTCTTCGACTCCGATGTGTGCATCGAGATCATGCGGGGCCATCTGCCGCGGGCCCAGGAGATCATGCGGAAAAGCTCGCCGGATCTGTTCGGCGTGCCGGCTATCGTCGAGGCCGAGCTGCTGTACGGGGCCGAGAACAGTAACAATCCCGAAGAGGGCCGCTATTTTGTAGAGAGCCTCTTGTCGCCGCTGCACATCATTCCCTTCGATTCCCGGTGCGCCGCCTGCTACGCGCGAGTCCGGGCCGACTTGAAGCGGCGCGGTTGCATAATCGGGCCGAACGATCTGCTGATTGCCGCGACGGCCCTTGCCCATGGCGCGACGCTCGTTTCGAACAACACGAGGGTGTTCCGGCGTGTCGAGGGATTGCTTCTGGAGTTGTGGGCGGAGGTAGACTTTTAAGGTCGCAGTGAAGAAAATCTTCAGGCCCGTGGTTTTCTTTCGGGTATTTGACGGGTTGGGTGTTGGCGCGGGGCCTTCCTGTATAGTGTCACGAAACCTTCTACGGGGCCAACGGGGCCCCAGGACGAGGTCGCCGCGCGGTGCGCTGCGGCCGATAAGAGAGGATGAGTTACGTGGCACAATCTGGTTTGGATTCGCTGCTTGAGGCGTTGCGCCAGTCGGGTATGAACACCGATGGCGTGGGCTCGGGCACCGGTGCGTCGGATTCGGCGTCGTCCGGGCCGCAGACGCCGGGTTCCGGCTCGGGCGCCGGCGCGGGAGCGTCGGGCTCGCGCGGCGGTGTGGGCGGCTTTCCCTTCGGAGGCTTCGGCGGGTTCGGGGGTGCGGGCAACGGCGGCGGTCGCGGCCATGGCGGCTCCGGCTCCGGTTATGGCGGCGATGGCGGCCATGGTGGCCCTACGGTCGATTTCGAGTTCCTCGCCAACGACTTCCACCTGCCTTCTAAGAAATGGCTGGCGCTCATCATCGTGCTGGCGCTGCTCGTCATCGCCGGTGCCTACTGGTGGTTCCATCCGGCCATCAACATTCACTCCACGGACTTCTGGGGCTTCGTCTTCATCGTTATCCTGCTGCCGCTGTTCCTCGTTTTCTGGATGCGCTCCAAGCAGTACAAGACGGGCACCAAGGAAGTGACGAAGAACGAGGGTAAGGCGAAGACCTTCCGCATTCTGTCCTTCGTGCCCGTGGCCGTGGTGGCGCTCGTGGCCATTGGCGCCCTTATGTCCATGGCGATCTTCCCGGGCAATGCCGAGAAGTATTCCAACGTGCTGAAGACCGACACGCTGGAGTTTGCCCAGGACATCAAGGAAGTGAACTATTCGGAGATTCCCGTCATCGACCGCGATTCCGCCATTTTGCTGGGCAACCGCGAGATGGGCTCCATCCCCGAGTACGTCAGCCAGTTCGAGGTGTCGAACCTGTACTCGCAGATCAACTACCAGGGCACGCCGGTTCGCGTGAGCCCCTTGGGCTACGCCGACCTGTTCAAGTGGTTCACCAACCGCGAGGGCGGCATCCCGGCCTACGCGCTCGTGAACATGACCACCCAGGACGCCGAGATCGTGCGTCTGGAAGACAGCCCCATCTATTACTCGCAGTCCGAGCCGCTCGTGCGCAACATCGACCGCCACGTGCAGTTGTCCTACCCCTTCTACATGTTCGGCGAGAAGTCCTTCGAAATCGATGAGGACGGCCACCCCTGGTGGATCTGTCCCGTGAAGGATTTCACCATCGGACTCTTCGGTGGCGAGACCATCAGTCGCGTGGTGCTGTGTGACGCCACCACCGGCGAGACCCAAGACCTCGCCGTGGCCGACTGCCCCGAGTGGGTCGACCGCGTGTTTCCCGCCGAGCTGCTCATCCAGCAGTACAACTGGTGGGGGGCCTACAACAACGGCTGGCTGAACTCGTTCCTCGGCCAGGAGGGCGTGGTGCGCACAACGCCCGGCACCGACGGCACGCTGGGCTACAACTACATCGCCAAGGACGACGACGTGTGGGTGTACACCGGCGTCACCTCGGCCACGGCCGACAACTCCATCATCGGCTTCGTGCTGGTGAACCAGCGCACCCAGGAGTCGCACTTCTACAGCGTCTCGGGCGCCACGGAGGACTCTGCCATGCAGTCCGCCGAGGGCCAGGTGCAGAACTTGCGCTACACCTCCACGTTCCCGCTGCTCATCAACGTGTCGAACCAGCCGACCTACTTCATGGCCCTGAAGGACGGCGCGGGCCTGGTGAAGAAGTTCGCCATGATCGACATCCAGCGCTACCAGAACGTGGCCGTGGGCGATACGGTGGCCGACACCCAGAAGGCCTACGAGGCGCTGCTCGCCACCAACGGCGTGGTGGCCGAGGGCGAGGGCGGCGCGACCGATGTGGTGACGGTGAAGGGCACCATCCGCTCCATGAATCAGGCGGTCATCGAGGGCAACACCCACTTCTACCTGACCGTGGAAGGGGAGGACGGCTCCATCTTCGATTTCGCGCTGCCGGGGCTGCTGGACATCGTCGGCTATAAGGTGGGCGACGAGATCAACTTCACCTACGTGGAAGCTGCCGGTTCCAACGTGAGCCCGGCCTATGAGATTCTGGGCGAGGGCGGCAAGGCCTCCGAGAACGCCTCCGGCGAGCCCGAGGACGACGTGGCGCAGCAGGACGGCGCCGCCCAGACGCCTGCCGACGTTGCTTCTGGCGAGGACACCGAGAAAGTGGCCTAGGGGCGCTTCGGAGCCAACGTAATTCTTAAGGTTTAAAGCGAGCGGGAGCAATCTCGCTCGCTTTTGTTTTCCCAGGTCAACATGAAGGTTTATAGGAGGGTTTAAAGCTTTAAACTTCTTTTTTCCGCTTGGTCGATGCGTGGATTTGCCGGGGCGTCCATAGTGCGTGGTGCAGCGAGGGAGCTGCGGCGGCGAAGCGAAAAGCTTCTCCGCAAACCAACGCAGCACGGACGCTGCAACCGAGCTTTCAGAGAAGCTCGGCGTCACGAGTGAGGGAAAGGGACCCATCATGACTAACGGAATGAATGTTTCTCGCCGCGACCTGTTCAAGTTCGGTGGCCTGGCCGCCATCACCGCTGCCGGAGCCGGCGCGCTCGCGGGCTGCGCTCCCCAGCAGAAGATGGCGAGCACGGGCGCCGCCGCTGCCGAGGACGGATCTACCTACGTGGGCCCGAGCTTTTTGCAGAAGCCGGCCGAAATCACCGAGTTCGACGAGGAGCACACCTACGATGTCGTGGTCGTCGGCGCGGGCGAGTCGGGGCTTTCCGCCATGCACGCCGCCCTGGAGGCGGGCGCTACGGTGGGCGCGCTGCAGAGCCTCTCCATCGTGCAGACCGCCGGCAACATGGGCGCTTCCATCGATTTGACGAAGACGAACGAGGCCGGCATCAAGGCGGTGCTGTCCTTCATCAACTACAAGAGCGACTACCGCGCCAACCTGGGCCAGGTAGAGACCTGGGCCCGCAACTCCCAGGAGGCGCTGGCCTGGTGGGCCGAGGCTGCGGCCAAGGGCGGCAGCGAGTCGAAGCCCTACGACTACACGGTGAACTGCAACGGGCATGAGGTGTTCTTCCATGCCAACACCTACTTCCATGACGAGGGCCATCAGAAGGGCGCGCTCGTCATCGGCGACGCCGTGCAGGCCGAGGGCGCCGAGATCTTCTTCGAGACCCCCTGCGTGCAGTTGCTCGTGGAGGACGGCCGCGTGGCGGGTGCCATCGGCGAGACCAAGGACGGCGCTCATGTGCTGCTGCGTGCCAACAAGGGCGTCATCATGGCCGCCGGCGACTATGTGGGCGATTCCGAGATGCTGTACTACTACACCCCCGACGCGAAGGGCCTGCATCAGGCCGTCGACTTCCGCAACGGCACGGGCCTGAAGGCCGCCATGTGGGCCGGCGCCCAGATGTGCCCCGCCTCTCACACCAAGATGGTGCACGGCGAGGGCCCGAAGGTGCGCTTCGAGATGCCGTATTTGTTCCTCGACCGTCACGGCAAGCGCTTCATGGACGAGGGTTGCTGCCGCATGGGCTATCTGAACGAGTTCACCAACAAGTACCTGGCCGAAGTCGATTTCGCCGAGTCCACGGCCGCCAAGTTCTTCTCCATCGTGCCCACGAACTGGGAGGAGCACTACGATGCCTGGAAGGACTTCTCCGACATCTCCATCCACAACGCCTACCGCAACGTCGATCCCGAAGCCTGGATCAAGGGCGACACGCTGGAGGAGCTGGCCGAGGGCATGATCGCCTACGCCGACGAGGAGGGCTGGGCCCACGACTACACCGTGGAGGCCATCGTCGAGTCCATCAACCGCTACAACGAGCTGGTGGCCGCCGGCAACGGCGATGAGGACTTCGGCAAGCGCGACGAGTATATGGTGCCGATCGAGGCCCCCTGCTACGCGGTGCCGCGCGGCGCGAACAACATCGACGCCCTGGTGGACGGCCTGTGGTGCGACGGCAACTTCCAGTGCCTGGACGTCGACATGAAGCCGATCGAGGGCCTGTTCGCCGTCGGAAACGCTTCCGGTCCCTTCTTCGGCAACAGCAACTACCCCATGGACATCGAGGGCCTGTCGGTGGGCCGCGCCATCACCACCGGCTTCGCCACGGGCCGCTACGTCGCCGGCCTGTAGACTCGCTAACGGCGCTTTTCTCACCCTCCCTCTGAGCCGACGCCCCTCACCGGGCGTCGGCTTTGCCGTTTCCGCCGAATTGGGGACGTGGAAAAAGCGGGACTTGCCACGGATTGGGACTTCTGGAAAATGTGGGGCATGTTTTCTGGGAATAATTTCGAGTTGTTAGACATTCGGTTCCCTGAGGATGGCCTGATTTCGTCGAAAGAGGAGCTCGGAAAAGACTTTCCGCCTTTTGAAAGACAAAAAGCGCAGTTAGGTTCAGGCGTAGACAGAGGATATGTCTAACAACTCGAAATTTCTGCCATAATAGACGGGCGAGATTGACACGAGGGTTGCAAAGGGGCTGAGTGTGAAGAGCGAGAATGCGGAAGATCGTCGGGCGCTCTTGAGGGGCGGGCGGCGCTACGTCTGCGCTTACGGGTGCGCTCGGGCGTGGGCGACGCTGACGTTCACGGGAACGTCGGGCGCGGGCGTGCTGGGCGCGCCGTCGAGCGACTTCGATTCTCACCTCACGTTCGACATCGCTTTCATTGCCGTCAGCATTCTCGTGGTGCTGCTGTTCCGGCGTCTGGTGCCCCTGAACGAGAATCGCGTGGTGAAGGCGGTCTCCTCCGGCTGTATGGCGGCTGCATCGCTGCTGTGCGTGGCGACTGCCTGGATCCCGGGGGCGTCCTTGGGGCTCATGGTCGCGGGATCGCTGGCGGCGGGCGTGGGCTATGGTCTCTTCCTGCTGCTGGCCGCGGAAGTGCTGGCCACCTTCAGTCTGTTGCGCATCTTCCTGTTCCTGTCGGGCGCGATGCTTCTAGGCTCGGTCATCACGTTCTTCTGCGAGGGGCTTGTCGGCCTTCAGGCCCAGGCCATGCTCGTGCTTTTGCCTCTGCTGGCGACGCTGTGCCTGCAGGGCGCCTACGAGCATGTGCCTGCGGCCGATCGTCCCAAGCGGGGCGTGCCGAAGTTCTCCTACCCGTGGAAGCTGTTCGTGCTGTACGGCCTGTACGCCTTCGCCTACGGCATGCGGGCGAACCAGCTGGTGGCGGGCGCGGGGAGGCACTCGTCGGCCTCGACGTTCATTCTCATGGCGGTGCTGTTCGCCACGGCCTATTTCGCGTCGAAGCGGTTCAATATCGGGCTTCTGTACCGATCTCCCGTGGTGCTCATGGTGTGCGGCTTTCTGCTGGTGCCGGCCGAGAGTCTGTTCGGCACGGCGGCGTCCAGCTACCTCATCGCCATCAGCTACTCGCTCATGTCCTTCCTCGTGATGTTCCTGCTGTTCGACATCGCCAAGCGCTTGGGTGTGGCTATCGTGGCGTTCATGGCCATCAAGAACGCCGAGCAGTTGCTGCAGCTGGCTGGTGGCGGCGCCACCGATGCGCTGGGCATGCTCGGGCTGCCGGCGTCCACCGAGGCTCTGGCGGTGACGGTCATCGTGTCGGTACTCATTTTGGCGGCCACGGTGCTGCTGTTCTCCGAGAAGGAGCTGGCTAGCAAGTGGGGCGTGTCCATCCTGGAGGAGGGCGGCCTCGTGCAGCGCACGGCCGAGGAGGAGCGCGCCGCCGAGCGCGTGGAGGAGCTCTCGCGCACTTACCGCCTGAGTCCGCGGGAGCAGGAGGTGCTGGCGCTTCTGGCCGAGGGGAAGACCGGCCGCGTCATTCAGCAGGAGCTGTTTATCGCCGAGGGTACGTTCAAGGCCCACACGCGCCACATTTACGAGAAGATGGGCATCAACTCCCGCAAGGAGCTGTTCGAGCTGCTGGGCCTTCGTTCGTAAGCAACTGCAGGTTGCTGCTGATTGGGCTGCGCAGGCTGCCGCTGGCCGGGCTGCGCAGGCTGCCGCTCGCGCGGGTTTTTTGAAGAGGGGAGAAAAACCCGTTGACACGGGCGGGATTCGCTCTAGAATAGACGAGCTGCCCAAAGGTGGGCAGTGCAACGAACAGATATGTTCCGCTACTTAAGACAGCAGGTACCGAGTCTGCAACCGCCTGCGGGGCGTTCCGGAAGGGGCGACACCTGGCGCAACGGCTCGGTTTAATCGCGAAAGCGGCCCGCCGAGGTGGTCGAAGATTCGCAACCGTGAATTTCTGCGGCCTCCGTCTTATGGGCGGGGGCCGCTTTTCTCATCTTAAGGCTTGCGGCCCACCCAGCACAGGTGCGGAACCCGGAAAGCTTTGAGAAGGAGGTGTACGTACAACATGCCCAACGCTCAGAACAAGGAGATGCTCGCCAGCATCAAGGAGGATCTCGACGGCGTTTCCGCCATGTGGGTCGTGGATTACCGCGGCCTTACCGTGAAGGAGATGCAGCAGCTGCGCCGCGACATTCGCGAGACCGGCTCGGTGATGAAGGTCTACAAGAACACGCTGGTTCACCTGGCGCTCGCTGAGGCCGAACTGCCGACGCTCGACGATATGCTCGCCGGCCCCAGCGCGTTCGTGTTCTCCGGCAACGACGTGGCCGCATCGGCTAAGGCCCTGAAGACCTTCGCTAAGGCCAACGAGAACCTTGAGATCAAGGGCGGCCTGATGGAAGGCGCTGCCGTGTCGGCCGCAGAGGTGGAGGCCATCGCTTCTCTGCCCTCTCGCGAGCAGCTCATGGCTCAGATCGCCGGTGCTATCTCCGGCGTCGCTCGCGGTCTGGCTACCACCATCAACGGTGTGCCGCGCGGTTTGGCCCAGGTCGTCAAGGCCGTGGCCGAGCAGAAGGAAGCTGCCTAACAGCTCGGGCGGCCTGAGACGGGTCGCGTAACGCAAGAAGAAATAACGGTCGGCGCGAAGAGGTGCCGGCCCCCTTTGAAAGGAAACTAACATGGCTGTTACTCGTGAAGAGATCATTGAGGCTTTGAAGGAGATGTCCCTGCTCGAGGCTTCCGAGCTCGTGAAGGACATCGAGGAGACCTTTGGCGTGTCCGCCGCCGCTCCGGTGGCCGTGGCCGCCGCTGCTCCGGCTGAGGGTGGCGCTGCCGCCGAGGAGAAGTCCGACTTCGACGTCGTGCTCGAGGGCTTCGGCGACAACAAGATCGCCGTCATCAAGGTTGTCCGTGAGATCACGAGCCTGGGCCTGAAGGAGGCCAAGGAGCTGGTCGAGGGCGCCCCGAAGCCGATCCAGGAGGGCGTGAACAAGGAGAAGGCCGAGGAGATCAAGGCCAAGCTCGAGGAAGCCGGCGCTGCCGTCACCATCAAGTAACTTCCGTTCGCTGGTCTGACGACCGTCGAACGTGCCTGACGCTGAGCGACCCCCAGATTCTGGGGGTCGCTCGCTGTCTGGGTGCCCGAGCTTTGGCGCGGAAACGCCCTGGCCCCGGACGGTGCTCCGCGCCGCTGCGGCAGGCGCTTCACCTTACTGACGGAATGGCAACGGTTCGCACGCGCTTAGGGCGCGCGCGTTTATAGTAGAACGCGCTAACTGACAGACTGCGCGTTAGCGCAGCTGAAGAAGATAGGAGGGGAGCTATGCAGGCCGGTTATTTCAATGCTGCTTGGCACGACGTAAAGAACTCGCCCGGCTGGTTCGGCAAGCTGCTTGTGCTGGGCCTGGTGAGCCTCGTTCCCATCTTCGGGTGGATCGTGGTAGCTGGTTACCTGTACGGATGGGCACGCGATATCGCATGGGGCGTCCATGCGCCGATGCCCGCCCATGTGTTCGGCAACGAGGATGGGCGGCTGTACAGTCGCGGGTTCTTCGTGCTCGTCATAGGCTTCGTGTGCTCGCTCATTCCCTGGGC
>OLWX01000936.1_pt1 | contig 15661 bp, 9 predicted proteins | sample 1673541 | NCBI WGS metagenome assembly OLWX01 (sample SAMEA103958114, study PRJEB25191) | human gut metagenome | reverse complement strand
GATAGTTACATTTTTGATTATTGAAGAATTTGGATTATTTTTTTTGGTATCCATTTGTAGAATGGGAAACTTGAAATTTGGAATGATAGATGGAAAATTGGCCGCAAAAGTAATTTTAGCATTTGTTGCAGTATTGGCTAATTACATATTGGGTAAATTTTTGGTCTTTAAAAATGATAAAAAATAAATATTTTAGGATGGGGGTACTTATGAAAAAACTTATTATTATACCGGCTTATAACGAAGAAGAAAATATTGAGCGTACGATTAAAATGATTGAAAAGGGAACAAATGATTTTGATTATGTAATTATTAACGATTGTTCTAAAGATAATACGAAAAAGATTTGTGAAGAAAATCATTTCAATTATGTGGATTTACCTATCAATTTGGGGATTGGTGGGGCTGTTCAAACAGGATATAAATATGCATTGAATAATGGATATGATTTGGCAGTTCAGGTTGATGGAGATGGTCAGCATGATCCGCAATTTTTAGAAGAAATGGCAGAATATTTAGTGGAAAATAAATTGGACATGGTTATTGGGTCTCGATTTATAAATAAAGAAGGGTTTCAGTCATCTGGAGCAAGACGTTTAGGAATCAAATATTTTACGGGATTAATAAAGCTGCTTACAGGAAAGAAAATAACAGATCCTACTTCTGGATTACGTATGATCAATAAGGATATAATAGAAATGTTTGCATCCGATTATCCAAAAGATTATCCAGAACCAGAAAGTATTGTTGCTATCTTACGAAGAAAAAAGAAAGTTAAAGAAATTCCTGTCATTATGAAAGAACGAAGTGGAGGAGTTTCTTCTATTTCGGCAGGAAAATCAATTTATTATATGATAAAGGTGAGTTTGGCGATATTAATTGAAAGTATAAGAAAAGGAGAGAAAAAATAATGACAATGAATATAAAGGCTCAAATTATCATTTCTATAATTATAATTTGGGGAATAGTATATATTATTAATATGGTAAGAAAAAAGGCTTTGGAATTAAGATATTCATTGACATGGTTAGGTGTTGGAATATGTATACTTATTTTGACGCTTTTTCCACAAATTATGAATAAAATTTCAGCGATTATGGGAATTGCTTCACCAATGAATATGTTGTTTTTTCTGGGATTTTGCTTCTCTTTAACAATAATTTTTTCGTTAACTATATCAGTATCAAAAATGTCGATACAAATAAAAGATTTAACTCAAGAAATTGCTTTGTATAAAAAAGAGCAGAATGAAAAAATGGATGAAATAGAAAAAAAATAAATTGTTGGTATTGGGAGAGTTATGTTAAAAGAAAAGATATATTTGGAAGAAAATAAATATGTAAAAATTAATGCTATTATAGGAAGTGTTAGCTTTTGGGTTCTCATGTTTATTGTTTTTTGGAGTTATAAACAACCTAAAAATGAAAAAAATCAGATTATAATAAGTATTGTCGTAGTAATAACATTAACAATATTGCTAATATTGTTTTCGTTTATAAAAATAAAGTTTCATAGATGGGTTTTTGTGTTTTTAATATTTGCAGGTATTTTATCGCTGTTTATACAACCGGTGTTGAATATTCCTGATGAAGCGGCTCATTTTGCAAGAGCGGAAATGATATCTGAGGGTCATATTATAGTCGGACAAAAAGATAAAGAATTTCCATCTATTCAATCGGTTAATGACTTGCAACATTTTGGAAAGACGGCATTTACAAAAACAGATTTAAAAAATAAAAAAATTAATTATACTCCAACAACGGTAAAACATGTAGCTGCGACGAATTTGTCGTTTTTATATTTACCACAGACTATGGGAATATTGCTTGCAAAAGTTTTACATATGGATGCAATATGGCTTTTGTGGTTTGGACGTATCATGAATTCGCTGTGTTACGGAATTATTGTGGCAAGCGCAGTGAAAATTGCACCAAAATGGAAATTTGTTCTTTTCTTTATGGCAAGTTTACCTATGTCGATTCAGCAAGCAGCTTCTTTTAGTCCAGATGCTATTATTAACGGACTGAGCATTTTGACTATAGGATATTTTATTTATTTATATGATAAGAAAACAATAACAATAAAAGAGTATTGTATTTTTGAAATACTTTGTATATTAATTCCGTTAGCAAAGATTACAAATATTTTTATTGCTGGATTGAATTTATTATTACCAATGGAAAATGTGGAAAAGAAAAAAAGACTGCTAATTAAATGGGGAGCATTGGCTGTTGTGATAATAGTTGGTGGTGGATATTATTTGTATACTACAAAATTCTCTGTGAATATGGAGCAATATGCGTATTTGAAAGCTATGCATGTTAATTCAACAAAACAAATGGAATACATATTGAATCATACGAGCAAATGGGGACGAGCATTTGTGTTATGCCTTATAAATCAATTTAGCAATACATTAGGAATGTTGAGTAGCTTTGGATGGCTAGATTATGGGTATCCGATAATAGGTGTAATAGGTACTGTTGGATTTGCCAAAGTTTGTTTTCAAGAAGGAAGTATTGAATTAAAAAAAATGGACAGATTTCTTATTTCGCTTATGGGAGTGGGAATATATACTTTTTCGTGTTTAGCACTTTACTTAAGTTGGACAACGGTTAAATCGAAAGAAATATCTGGAATGCAAGGAAGATATCTGATTCCAATGATTTTGTTATTGTCAATGTTAGGTGGAATAGGAGATAGCAAAAAAAATAAAGAAAACTATGTTGTAGATATTACGATTAGTGTGGTTATGATAGGAATGATGTTGATTGTAACTGCTATTAGATATTATTAGAAAAAGTAATAATAAATCGATTTGAAATAGGCAGAGGATAACAAGCAGAGATATAATAAGATTGTGAACAGTAAAAGAATATGCTACAATGAAAATTGTAGCATATTTTTTGTGTTTTTTAATAGTAAATGAAGGAGAAAATGGAAAATGAATTATAAGTACCATATTGATACCAAAGTATATAGAATAGAGCCATATGAAAATTATGTACGTATAACAGGATGGGGATTTGATGTAAATAATCAAAATGTAAGCTTTGCAGTAAAAATGAATGGAGAAAACGTAGAATATGAAATGAAAAGTATAAAACGGTTAGATGTAGAAAAGAAATATTCGAGAAAATGCAATGTCCCAGTAAAGAGCGGTTTTAATATAAAGGCATGTTGGCCAAAAGATAGTGAAGAATTAGAAAAACTTGAATTGTTTGTAAAAAGTGGAGAGAAAATCAACAAAATATGCAGCCTTAATAAAAAAGAAATTGATAAGATAAAAGATGATAGTACAATAGCGTATAATTTGGATTATGTAAGAATAAATAATGCAAAAATTTTGGTCGGAGGATGGACTATTTCTGATTGGGGAACCGACTATGTGAAAATTAGCATTTTGGATGAGAACAAAAAAGAAATTATTGATGATGTAAAATTGACCAGAATGTCAAGAAAAGATTTGGTAGAAGTTGGTTTTGTAGAAGAAAAAGATATTGAATGCGGATTTACAATTGAATTTCCATATGAGGAAGAAAAAACATATTATTTGTCAATTGCAGATAAAAAGAAGAGGAAAAGAATTGAATTAAAACCGGAAGTTATCCGCAGAAATAATAAAGTAGAAGCTCGCAGGGGCTTTGCAAAACAATTAGTAAAATGCATCAATAAGAAGAATATAGAAAAAGGAATTAACCATATCAGAAAACATGGTGTAAAAGGATTGAAAGAATATATTGTAAGCCGTGTTAATGCATCTGCAATGCCATATAGTGAATGGTTTGAATTAAATAAACCAGTAAAAGAAGAACTGGAAAAGCAGAAAAAAGTTAAATTCGAATTTGAACCAAAGATCAGTATTATTGTTCCAACATACAAAACACCGATTAATTTTCTGAGAGAAATGATAGATTCTGTTGTTGATCAGACATACAGTAACTGGGAATTATGTATTGCTGACGGAAGCGAAGGTGATGCAGCAGTAGAAGCCGAACTGGAAAAATATACAAAACAAGATAACAGAATTAAATATACATTACTGGAAAAAAATGAAGGAATTTCAGGAAATACGAATGCAGCGTTAGAACTAGCAACCGGTGAGTATGTAGGACTATTTGATCATGATGATATTCTTGCACCGAATGCTTTATATGAAGTGGTAAAAGCATTACAGGAAAAAGCGTATGACATCTTATATACAGATGAAGATAAGATTACCGGAGATGGGAAAGAACATAATGACCCGAACTTTAAGCCTGATTTCAGTATGGATTTATTCTGTTCACATAACTACATTACCCATTTCTTTGTTGTGAAGACAAATATTATTAAAGAAATTGGCGGATTCAGACCAGAATATGATGGTTCACAGGATTATGATCTGATGTTCAGATGTATTGAAAGTGCAGACAGTATAAAACATATTCCGATGATATTATATCATTGGAGAATACATATGAATTCTGTTGCAGGTGATCCGGCAAGTAAAATGTATGCTTATGACGCAGGAAAAAGAGCAATCGAAGATCACTTTAAACGTATAGGTGTGAAAGCTAAAGTAGAACACACAGGACTTTGGGGAATGTATCATGTGATTTATGAGACTCCAGGCAATCCACTTGTTTCAATTATTATCCCGAATAAAGATCATACAGATGATTTGGATAAGTGTGTAAAATCAATTATAAATAAAAGCGAATATAAAAATATTGAATTTATCATCGTTGAAAATAACAGTACAGAAGATAAAACTTTTGCATATTATGAGAAACTCCAGAAAGAATATGAGAATATAAAAGTGGTCAAATGGGAAGAGGGATTTAATTATTCGGCTATTAACAATTATGGAGTGAGTTTCGCAAAGGGAGAATATTTACTCTTTTTAAATAATGACACAGAGATGATTACTCCGACAGCTATCAATGAATTACTTGGATGTTGTATGAGAGAAGATGTCGGTATTGTAGGTGCAAAACTGTTATATTCGGATGATACAGTACAGCATGCCGGTATTGTAGTAGGGTTCGGAGGATATGCAGGGCATGTAAATATAGGAATCCGAAGAGACGATTATGGATATATGGTCAGAGCACAGATTAATTGTAATTATAGCGCCGTTACAGCAGCTTGTATGATTACAAAAAGAGAACTGTTTGAGCAGGTTGGTGGATTCGATGAACAGTTCGTTGTTGCATGTAATGATGTGGACTACTGTCTGAAAGTAAGAGAAACTGGCAAGTGGGTTGTATTTAATGCATTTTCAGAGTGGTATCATTATGAATCGAAATCAAGAGGATATGAAGATACACCGGAAAAATTAAAACGTTTCGAAGGTGAAGTTGCAAAATTCCAGAAGAAATGGCCGGAAATATTAGAAAAAGGAGATCCGTTCTATAATCCGAATTTCCCAATTGATAAGGCTCCATTCACGTTAGGATAAAAAAGCGAGGAAAAAAGATGAAAAGAAAAATAGCAGTTTTCTTATCCGCACTTATGCTTTGGTCAACTGTTGCGGGAAATGTTAACGTGGCAGCTGCAGAGGTACAGGAGAACAGTAATACAATAGTAGAAACTCAAAATGATAATGAAGATACAAGTACAATATCACAGGATTATTCCGGTGTTAATGATGAAACTGAGAATAGTAATACACAGGATCAAATTGGTAATGTAGAAGAAAATAGTACATTAACAGATAATTCAAACGAAGAACAGCCAGCTATTAATTATCTGGCAGTAGATCAGGGATATCTGCAAAGTCCGGGGGAACAGCAAGTAGTTGTGTCGTTTGGAAAAGGAACAGAAAATATTGAACAGCCACGATTAAACTTTCAAAAAAGTGATGGAACTGTAACAGAATTTGCATTTGTGAAAAAAGATGCGGAGTTGTTTTTGTTTTCACATGATTTTTCTGCCGAAGAAAAAGGTGTTTATAGTGCAAAGACATTTACATATATTCTGAATGGTGTGGAGAATTCTGTTGATTTAGAAACAATAGGTGTTAATGCAAAGTTTGGTGTAGATGTAGTGTATGAAGGCTATGAAGCCGGAAATAGTGACATAAATACGGAACAGGAAGTAGAAGCATCGGTAGTTGATGTAGAGTCTGGAAAGTTAGTTTCTGCATCAACCGATATTGCATCAACATTAAGTGAAACGGAGTCAGCAATTTCAGCGGAAAGTCTGGAAGGAAGGACTGTAAGAAGCCGGAATAAAGTTGTAGTATTGGATCCGGGACATGGAGGAAGTGACGGTGGTGCCGCTGCTAATGGTTTAGTTGAGAAAAATCTTACTTTGAAAATTGCACAGTATTGTAAAGAAGAACTGGAAAAATATTCAGGTGTCACGGTATATATGACAAGAAGTACAGACGTTGCGGTAGGACTGGAAGAGCGTGTACAAATGGCAAAAAACTGGGGAGCGGATGTATTTGTAAGTATTCATATGAATTCGGCAAGCCCGGCGGCAACAGGAGCTGAGGTATGGTATCCAAATAGCAGCTATAATTCGGAAATACACAACAATGGGCAGAAGTTGGCTTCAGATATTGAAAATGAACTTGTTAGCTTGGGATTGGCAAACAGAGGTGTAAAAATACGAAATTCTGAAAGTGGTTCGAAATATTCAGATGGAAGTATTGCTGATTATTATAGCGTTATACGAAATAGTAAATTAGCAGGTTTCCCTGGAATTATTGTGGAACATGCGTTTTTAACAAATTCTGCAGATGCAGAAAAGCTGAAGCAGGAAAGCTTTATTAAGAAAATGGGAATTGCTGATGCTACAGGAATTGCAAAGTATTTTAATTTGTCAAAAGAAGAGGATTCTGGTAAATTTACAGCATCAGTTATAAAGAAAAATGATTTTGCAAGAACATTTACGGTAAAGATAAATGGAAAGCTTTCAGATGGTGAAAGCTACAGAGTTGCTGTCTGGTCAAATAAAAACGGTCAAGATCCAAATAATTTATGGACTATAGTTAATAAGCAATCAGGAAATGATGTAGAGATTAATTATAATACGACTAATTATAAAAATGCAGATGGAATATACAATATACACATTTATAAATGTGATAAGAATGAAAAAGTAACCTGTGTACAAACAATGACCTGTAATATGTACAATAGTAGTGCAAATTGTAAAGTTCAGGATACAACAGGAGAAGAAAAAAACTTTAAGGCTTCTGCGGAAATTACAAATGTTCCAGATACGTTAAATCGAATTCAGTTTGCTGTATGGAGTGATCAAAACGGACAGGATGATTTGAACTGGTATACAGGAACAAAAAGTGGAAATGTCTGGTCAACAAATATTACTGTAAAGAATTATAAAAGATATGGGAAATATAATGTACATACTTATGCAGTATTGAACGATGGAACAAGTGTATTCTTAAAAGCAATGTCATTTAATGTTACGGAACCAACAGCGAAGCTTACAGTGGAAAAACAAAATGATTCAAATGGAACAGCAGAAGTAACAATAAGTAATATCCAAAGCAAATCAGGGATAAATTCAGTGTTGGTTCCGGTATGGAGTCAGGAAAATCAAAGTGATTTGGTATGGTATACGGCTCAAAAACAGTCAAATGGAAGCTATAAGATTACAATCGATATGGGAAATCATAATTATAATGAAGGAATCTATCGAATTGCATGCTATATTGTAGACGGAAATGAAATTCAGACGGGAATTGCTTCTACTACATGTGAGATGAAACTGCCAAATACATATTTAAACGTAAAAGATGCAGCAGGAACAGAAAAGGAATTTCAGATTACCTTGGGTAATGCATCGGTGTATGGAAATATCCGTCAGGTACAGTTTGCAGTATGGAGCGTACAGGGAGGCCAGGATGATCTGATTTGGTACGGGGCAGAGAAGAAGAATGCCGGTACATGGACAAAGACAGTGAAGATCAAGGACCACAGAACCCTTGGGAAATATAATGTGCATGCGTATATTACATTGGCAAATGGAAGTGTAAAGACAAAGACAATAACTTTCAATGTAAGCCGGCCGACAGCAAAATTGACGGTAGGTACACAGGATAAGGAAAAAGGAACAACAGAAGTAACCGTAAGTAATATCCAGAGTAAATCAGGAATAAGTGCAGTATTGATTCCGGTATGGAGCCAGGGGAATCAAAGTGACCTAGTATGGTATACAGCAAAGAAGCAGTCAGATGGAACCTATAAGATAACAATTGATATGGGAAACCATAATTACAATGAAGGAACTTACCGGGTTGCATGTTATATCGTAGATGGGAATGGAATTCAGACAGGAATCACATCAGGCAGCTGTCAGATGAAAGCACCGAATATATATCTGGAAGCAAAAGATGCAGCAGGAACAGAGAAAGAATTTCAAATAAGTCTGACAAATGCAGGAGTATATGGAAATATCCGTCAGGTACAGTTTGCGGTATGGAGCGTACAAGGAGGCCAAGATGATTTGATCTGGTACGGGGCAGAGAAGAAGAATGCCGGTACATGGACAAAGATGGTGAAGATCAAGGACCACAGAACCTTTGGGACATATAATGTACATGCATATATTACACTGGCAAACGGAAGTGTAAAGACAAAGACAACAACCTTTAATGTAAGTAGACCAACAGGGATAATAAGTGTATCTGAGTACAACGAGAGTGGTGGAACCTTTAATGTAACGATAAATAATATTAAGTCAGCATCTGGTGTAGAGGCTGTGATGGTTCCTGTTTGGTGTGCAAGTGACCAAAGCGATTTGGTATGGTATCAGGCAACAAAAATTAATAGTACAACATACGAAGCTACTGTGAATATAGCAAATCATAAAAAGCATACGGGAACATATAAAATAAATGTTTATCTGGAAACCGGAAACGGGATGCAAGTAGGAATTGGTGGCTGCACACAGGAAATAAAAAATACAGGATTATATGCAATAATGGGGCATTCGGATGTAACGATTGCTCAGATGGTTGCATATTATAAAAAGAATAATCTGACATATGATCAGTATTCGGGTAGCTTGAGTCAATATAATGGAGTATTGGCAAAAGGAGGAGCTGCTAATATAGAAATCTATTGTACAATTTTTAAGCAAGAAGCAGAAGCAGAAGGTGTTTGTGTAGAGGTTGCATTTGCACAGGCTATGCTAGAAACCGGATTTTTAAAGTTTGGTGGGGACGTAAAACCTGATCAGTATAATTTTGCCGGCATAGGTGCAACAGGAGGTGTCCCGGGAAATGAATTCAGTGATGTGCGTGAAGGGATTAGAGCACAGATACAGCATTTGAAATGTTACGCAAGTGATGCAGCATTGAATAATCCATGTGTTGATCCACGATGGGGGAGTTGGTTGAGAAATAAGGCGCCTTATGTACAATGGTTAAGTAAAGCGAACAATCCATATGGAATAGGCTGGGCTACAGATGCGGGATACGCGGAGAAATTATTGAATATGATAAAAAATTTAAAGATACATTAAAAAATGTCTTGTAAAATGCAAGTAAAGCATTTTACAAGACATTTTTTGTTTTCAAACATGGAAAAAGATGATATGATTATTTTATAAAATCTGAACATATTTTTATTCAGCAAATATTTTTAGAATTCGAGGAATGAAAGGTGAAAAAGAGGTGGCTGTATGAAAAAAAGATTGATTGCTATTGCAAGCTTAATGTTTTGCCTGGCAGTTGGAACTGTAGTTAGTTATGCTGATGCACCTGATGATGAAAAAGGACAGGTAGTTGCTGACGAAAGTGTGACAGATGAGGATATTGGTTATGCACAGAAGCAAGAACAGATAACAGCGAATGACGGATTACAGGAACAGGAAACTGTACAAGTGGATAAGGCTGCTATAACTGGCAAGGTGACGATAGAAGATATTGATGAAATGGATGGAACGTTTTCAATTATATTATCTGATCTACAGAATGAGGAAAAGATAAGCCAAGTGTTGATGGCTGTTTGGTGTGATACAAATGGGCAAGATGATTTGCAGTGGTTTATTGCAACAAAAAATGATAAAAATCAATATGTAGTGAGAGACAGTGTGGCTAATCATAAATATCAGTTAGAAAAATACAATGTAGGTGTGTATGCAATTAATACTGATGGTGTGCAAATTGGCATTGCCGGAACATCTTTTGAGTTTGAAAAAAAGGATATCGAAACTGAGATTAAACAAAATGAAAAAGACAGATTAAAAATAGACATTAACGTGGATAATGTGAGAATACCGGGAGGCATTAAAAACGTATTAATACCTGTATGGAGTGATATAAATGGACAGGATGATTTGATTTGGTATACGTCTAAAAAATTAGATGAAAATCATTATTCGTTAACTGTAGATATTCGTAATCATAAAGGATTGGGAAAATATAATGTTCACGTTTATGGAGAAACCAAAACGGGGAATTTAATTAAATTAGGAATATCAGAATTTTCTGTCAATAATCCCGAGATTGGAACAATAAAAGTTGCGGATAAAAATCAGGAAAGTGGTACATTTTTAATAAGATTATCAGATATTAAAAATGCGGAATATATTGATAATATAATGGTTCCGGTATGGAGTGACGTGAATGGACAGGATGATTTAGTTTGGTATACGGCCAAGAAGATGTCGGATAGTGATGAATATGTGGTAGATGTGAACATAAAGAACCACAAATATTCTCTTGGAAAATATAATGTTGGTGTTTATATTACAGATGTGACGGGAAGACAATATGGTGTAAGCAGTCTGGAAACTGAAATGATGTTAAATAAAGGAAATATAGATATCAAAGAAAAAGATGGATTAAATTATCTTGTGACCATAAAAGATTTTGAAGTTCCTGGGGGAGCGACAAGTGTTTTGGTTCCGATATGGAGTGAGGTCAATGGACAAGATGATTTGATTTGGTACACAGCTAAAAAGAATGCAAAAGATCAATATGAAATAAATTTGGATGTTTCTAAACATAAAGGTTTAGGGAAATATTGGATTAATGCGTATGCGGTTCAACCAAATGGAAATTTAATGGGGTTAGGAAATACTAATATTTCTGTTGAATCACCAGAATTGGGAAAAATGCAAGTAGAGTCAGATAAGGAAAGCGGTAAGTTAAAGATAACAGTTCCAGTTAATAAGAATGCCGGATTGATAAAGAATGTATTGATTCCAATTTGGTCTGACAAAAATCAGGGGAATTTGGTATGGTATACGGCCAAAAAGAATGCCAAAAATGAATATGTTGTGGAAACGAACATAAAGAATCATAAGTATCATAGTGGAGTATACTGGATTGATGTATATATGACAGATATTACAGGAATGCTTACGGGAGTTGAGGGAACGCAGTGTGATATGTCGCCGGATTATGATAATCTTACAGCGAAAGATATAGACGGTTCTGAGAGTGTGTATCAATTGAATTTGAATAATCTGAAAGTTCCGGGTGGAGAAAAAAGTGTGCTTTTTGCCGTTTGGGGAAATGCAGGGGGACAGAATGATCTCAGATGGTACACAGCTGAAAATTTAGGAAAACATAATTATAGGTTGAAAGTATCTATTACAAACCATAAAGAATTAGGAGAGTATAATGTTAATGCCTATTATATAACCCGGAATAATGAATTGCAGGGAATTGCAAGCACTATATTTAATGTTAGCCAAACAACGAAGTGTGCAGGAATACAGGTTTCGGAAGTAGATGGAAACAAGGGAACTTTTAAAGTGATTGTTTCAGGTGTGCTTGCACCATCTGGTGTACAAACAGTGCAAATTCCTATGTGGTGTGCAGATAATCAGAGTGATATTGTTTGGTATACGGCAATAAAAGAAGCAGAAGGAATATATTCTGCTAAAATGAACGTGAAGAACCATGCTTATCATTTTGGAAATTATAAGATAAATGTTTATGCAACTATGGGAAATGGCATTTTTTCGGGTGTAGGTGGAACTTCTCAAATGATCAATGCGGAGAATTATATATATAATAGATACATCAGTGCGACACAAAGAGAAGTATGTCTTTTGGGAGCTGATGGAGAACAAGTACTTTTCCCTACATGGAGCGAAACAAATGGTCAGGATGATATTGTTTGGTATAGTGGTGTCAATAGAGGAAACGGTACATGGAGTGTTACTATAAATAGTAATAATCACAAGCATAGTGGAAAATACAATACGCATGCATATGTCACAAAAAATGGTGTAAGAAGTGCAGTTGGTTCAACAAGCTACTCACTGGAAAGAATCCAGACAGCACAGCAGTTTATGAATGCAAAAGCAAATATGTATTCAAGCAGAACCCCATATTTGTTGCTGGTAAACAGAAGTACACACAAAGTAGGAATCTATCAGGGATGGCAGGGAAACTGGCGTTGCATCCAGTATTGGGACTGTTCAGATGGAGCACCAAGTACACCAACTGTGGAAGGAACATTCCAGGTGGGAAGTAAAGGTTACTATTTTGATTCGGGTTCGGCGAGATGTTACTGGTATACACAATTCAGAGGAAATTATTTGTTCCATTCAGTTTTGTACAATAAAAACGGAACATTAATGGATGGAAGACTGGGAATGCCACTTTCACATGGATGTGTCAGATTAAACATTAATAATGCAAAATGGATTTATGATACCATTCCAGCAGGAAGTACAGTGGTTGTATATCATTAATAATGAATATAGGTGGTTGATGAAATATATCAGCCGCCTATTATTTTTTGTTAGAATTATACAATTAATTATCAGAATATTGCTAATAGGTTGAGATTTAGAAAAGAATATGCTAAAATATATTGTCGTTTGTAAATAATGATTTTGGGAGGAGAATATGTCAAGATATATACAAAATTTTTTGAAATTCAGACCGCTCTTAAGTGAATTGGTTTCAAGAGATATAAAAATTAAATATCGAAGATCGGTTTTGGGTGTGCTGTGGACGTTATTAAATCCATTGCTTATGATGATTATTTTATCTGTAGTATTTTCAAACTTATTTAAATTTGATGTTGAAAACTTCCCACTGTATTTATTAAGTGGACAGATTGTATTTAATTTTTATAGTGAATCTACATCAAGCGCGATGTCTGCAATTACCGGAAATGCAGCATTAATCAAAAAGGTATATGTACCGAAATACTTATTTGTTATCTCCAGAGTATTTTCAAGTTTTATTAATCTGATGGCTTCATTTACGGCATTACTTCTGGTTATGATGGCTATGCGTTCGGAATTACACTGGACAGTAATGTTGTCGCCAATTCCGCTGATGTTATTAGTATTGTTCTCGTTAGGAGTTGGTATGATTTTATCAGCAGTCACAGTTAAGTTCAGAGATATTATGCATTTGTACTCTGTATTCCTGACAGCATTGACTTATCTGACACCTGTGATTTATCCAATGTCAATTTTACCGGGATGGTTATATAAGATTGTTATGCTAAATCCATTGACAAATATTTTGATGATGTTCAGAGATGTAATGATCAATAATATGGTGTTCAGTATAGGCCAGCTGATTGTTGCAGTTGTGGAAACCGTTGTATTCTTGATTATTGGATTCTATGTATTCTATAGAAACCAAGATCAGTTTATTTTAAATATTTAGGAGTATGACATGGAGAAAGAATTAATTATTAAAGTAGATCATGTATCTATGAAATTTAATCTTGCATCTGAGAAGTTTGACAGTCTGAAAGAATATATTATAAAAAGTTTGAAAAAGCAAGTGTCATATAATGAATTCTGGGCATTAAAAGATGTGTCGTTTGAAGTATATCGTGGAGAGTCGTTAGGTCTGATCGGTTTAAACGGTAGTGGAAAAAGTACAATGTTAAAGACGATTGCAGGAGTATTGAAACCAACTAAGGGATCTGTAAGCGTGCTTGGAACGGTTGCACCGCTGATTGAATTAGGAGCAGGCTTCGATTTTGATTTGACTGCGAGAGAGAATATTTTCCTGAATGGAGCTCTGCTGGGATATTCAAGGGAAATGATGAATTCATATTATGACGAGATTGTGGAATTTTCGGAATTACAAAACTTTATGGATGTTCCGGTTAAGAATTTTTCATCAGGAATGGTATCTAGACTGGCGTTTGCGATTGCGACGATCGGAACACCGGATATCATGATTGTAGATGAAGTCCTTTCAGTAGGAGATTTTAGATTCCAGCAGAAATGCGAAGCGAGAATCAGAAGTATGATGGACAGAGGAACAACAATCCTTTTCGTCTCACACAGTATCGAACAGGTAGAATCGATATGCAATAAAGTTGTTTGGTTGGATCATGGAGTTTTAAAACGATTTGGGGATGCGGAGCCAATTTGTAGTGAATATAAAAATTCATAAAGGAGACCAATAATGAAGAAAATAATGAAATGGGTTATTGGCATAGCTGTAATTATAATGTTTAGCTTTTTATATGCACATATTGCCAAAACGCATATTTTGTATGATAACAAGATAGATACCAGTAAATATATGGGTACCGGAGTGCTTTCGGGAAAAATTGAACAAAAATTTGTGTCGGAAGAGGACTATCTGGATGGAATAACAATCAAATGTTCCATACAAGGAGCACCGGCAGATTCTACAGTAAAGATTTCATTAAAAGATGATGAGACAGGCAAGATTGTAGCAAAATCTAAATTGAAATTAAAAGACATTAAAAATAGTAAGTTTAATGTTTTTGGATTTGACAGGATTTCAGAGTGTAAAGGAAAGACATATACGCTGTATGTAGAAAATCCTGACGGTGATGTAGAGAAAACATTAGGAGTTGGTTTCTCTTACGAACCAAAGACAGAAAAAGGAACTGAACTCTTAATTAACGGTAATAATGTTGATGGTACATTGATTGCAAAAACAGTAACGAACCGTTTTGATATGGAGACATTTTGCGTAGTATTACTGTTTGTGTTATATATTGTATTTTTTGTTAAATTCTTATATAGATTGTTTAAATAGTTAAGATGCATATTCCTGACTTTTCATTGTGAAAAGTCAGGAATTATTTTATAATAGAAATATATAAGTCCGATAAATGGAAAAACATGGGGAGGTGTGGAAACATGAAGAAAAGAATATTTATAATTACGATATTAAGTATAGCAATGTTAACTGCATGTAATGAAAGCGGAAAAACAAATGACATTTCGAAAAATGGACAAGATAAAAAGCAGGCAGAAAAATTAGAAATCAATACGAAGAAGGATTCTGACAAAGAGGAAGAAGCAAAAGAAGAAAAAGAAACGCAGGATAATGATACAACAAGTGAAAGTGACGAAAATAAAGAATCAAAATCAGAAACGGAAACAAAAAAAGATGTTACAATCAGTGTGTTTTACAGTAATGATGATGCAACTGCTTTTACTGCGGATATGGTAAAAATAAAAGAACTTACACCGGAAAATGTATTGAATGCTTTAGCGGATAAAGGAGTAATAGATAAAGATATAAAGATTAATAAATTTGAAGTATCAGAAGTTGATGGAATGCAGAGTATAAACATTGATTTTGATCAAAAATTTAAAGAGTATATTATGTCGTGTGGTTCTACGCAAGAGTATTATGTTGTTGGTGGAATCTGCAATACTTTTATAAAAGCATATCGGGCGGATAGAATAAAAATAACTGTTGATGGAAATTGTTTAGAGACGG
>OLWX01000916.1_pt1 | contig 15902 bp, 16 predicted proteins | sample 1673541 | NCBI WGS metagenome assembly OLWX01 (sample SAMEA103958114, study PRJEB25191) | human gut metagenome | reverse complement strand
GGATATTGATGAATATACGCCAATAGGTTCGGAGGTTTCCTATAAGAATATTTATATAGCGGATTTATTAAATAGAAAGTTTATGTTTTCATCAAGGTTTCATAGAGTGTGTGGAAAAAACGGATTGACACAATACCAAAAATATAAAACAGATTTTTATTTAGCAACAAAAAAAGAAAATGATTTTGAGGCATTTTTTCATGACATAAATATTAATGGGGTTATTTTATATAATTCTGTATTAAACAATTTATATAATAACCCTTCAATAGTTATTAGTGAAAATGAAAAAGAGATTGTTTATAGACAAATACTTAACCCAGACAAAAAAATTATAGAAATAAACAAGAATAATATAGATTGTATAGAGTTTTTGGGAACTTGTAATAGTATCTCAAAAAATGATAACCGAAATATTACTATTGAGTCGGAGAATAAAGCTAAGATTAAGTTGAATCAACCTATAAAATGCGAAGAGGTTTTAAAATATATAAATGAGTTTGATGTAATTATGAATTCCTACTGCTTACTAGGAATACATTCTTATACTACATACATTATTACTACTGACAATAAGTGTTTTGATGTAAAGCATAAATTACTTTGTAAAGATAAGTATTGTGAAAAAGTGTTATACCAGCCGGTAAAAGTGGATTTTTTTGTATATGTTGAGAAAATGTATAAAACATTAGATTATAGGACTACAGCCAATAGAAATAAATATGTCCCCTTTGGCTTTATTTCTCCCACAACATTGGAGGAACAATTTGTTTTTTATTTTAGGTGTATTGACTTATATATGGGAGAATATTTGGAGAAAGAAACAGGAAAGTATCCAAGTAATTATGATAGGTTAAGTACTTTTGTTGATGAGAATATAGACCTATTTAGATATGATGAAGAAGTTAATATTGAAAATTTGAAAAAGGAGTTAAACAGCTTAAGAAACCAGTATATTCATGAAGGATATTATTTATGTAATAATAAATTTTCGGTTACAGAGAAAAAACGAAAATTATATGATAAAGAATTGGATTATATATGGCTGTTAAAGATGGTTAAGATATTTAAGTATGGGGTATACAAAATGTTATATACCAAAATATTAACCTGTGAAATTGACGAAGCTCAATTAAAAAATGTGTTAAAATGTTGGGTTTAATATTGATAATTATTATGCTGATGAGAAGTGAATTTTAAGTCTCTCGGTGTCAGGTGCAAATGAACGAGAGATGAACAAAATATGAATAAGTATGTTCATGTGCACCTGACACCGAGAATGTAACAAAGGAGCGATAGCTATGGAGAATAAATTAGAAAAAATCGGTCAAAATAGTTTTATGGATAATTTTGTTAAAACCGATGATATCTTAAAGGATATGTGTGGGATTATCGAGTCCTCGCAAAAAGCCGCATATCAGGCTGTCAATACATTGCTCGTGCAGAGAAATTGGTTGATTGGTTACAGAATAGCAGAAGAAGAATTAGGTGGAGATGAACGCTCGGAGTATGGGTTAGAGATAATAAAGAAAATCTCTAAAGAACTGACTCAGCGATATGGAAAAGGATATGATAGAAGTAATTTATATCATTGTCTGAAGTTTTATAAAACCTTTCCTGAAATTGTCGACACGGCGTGTAGACAATCTGGTGTTCTGCTTTCGTGGTCGCATTATAGAACATTGTTACAGGTCAAAGACACTGAAGCTCGTGACTGGTATGAGAAAGAAGCCGCAGAACAGACTTGGAGTGTCCGTACTTTGCAGAGGAACATTTCTTCTCAGTATTATTACCGTATGCTCAAGACACAGAAAAGAGAGCTTGTAGAAAGTGAAATGAAGGAACTGACTGCATCGTATCAAAATGATAAGTTGGAGTTCATCAAAAATCCGGTAGTTGCGGAGTTTTTAGGTTTTTCTCAGAATGCAGATTTTACAGAAAGTGACCTTGAGAAAAGTATTCTTTCCAATTTGCAGAAATTCTTGATGGAGCTTGGAAAGGGATATGCTTTTGTGGCAAGACAACAGCACATTCATACGGAGAAGCAGGACTATTATATCGACCTTGTGTTTTACAATTACATACTGAAATGCTTTGTCCTTATCGACCTGAAAACAGAGAAGATAACACATCAAGATGTAGGACAGATGGATATGTATATCCGTATGTATGATGAATTGAAACGCAGCGAGGGCGATAATCCAACAATCGGTATAGTCCTTTGTTCTGATACAGATGATGATATTGCCCGTTATTCTGTTATGCACGGAAATGAACAATTATTTGCTTCCAAGTACAAATTATACCTGCCGACAAAAGAAGAACTGAAAGCGGAGATTGAAACTCAAAAGGCAATGTTTTATCTTCAGCAGCAGGATAATGAAGAAAAGGAAACAGAATAGAATTTGTGCAGACGGGCTGCACACAGGGTGCTCAAGGTGCCAGGTGTACATGAACGGTGGAGCTATGAGTATAGGTGGTACACAGAAGGTTGTGTATGGTGAGTGTCGTGGCGGGATTGGTATGGTTGCGGAGGAGAATAGATAGTGTGTATGTATAAAATCATTTGGTTAGATGGGGCAAGTGGAGTAGGAAAAACAACAGTAGCAAATTTTTTGACAAATGAATTAATGGAACATGGATTAACAGTGGATAATGTGGATTCAGATTATTATTATCAAGAAAAATATTTGTCGAATCCTAAGATTGACCAATCAAAAATAAAATCTCCATGGGCTGATGAATGCTTTTTAAAATATTTTAAAGGACAACTAGTATTGTTTTGTGAAAAAAATGATATTTTAGTGGTTCAAATGGCGTTAACATATGATTACTTCCTATTAGGAACACTGTAAATACAAGGCTTTTCGGAGCCTACAAACCAGAAAAAATAATATTTGATCTATCACATTACGCAAAAAGCCGTCCGGCATGAAAAACGGGCGGCTTTTTTGCGTGGATAGACGGAAAGGAGGCGCAAAAATAACTACAAAATTTTAGCGTTCAAATTTGTGCAACTTTAACGAAAAGGAGGATCGTAAATGGCCGATGAAAAACTGAATACTGGCCCTGCGGAGAATATTTCCCCGGAGGCCGCCGAGCCTATCGCCACACCCGAACAGGCCGCAGCATCTGAACCCCAGCAGGAACAGACCGGGCCTGCCATACCTGAGTCCGGCGATGTGGTTGTGTCCTTTGACAAAATCAATGAACTTATGGCGGAAAAGAGGCAGAACGCCCGCGCCGAAGTCGAAAAGGCGGAAACCCCCAAAACGCCGGAGGCGGCAGCCCCCGGAGAAACACCGCAGCCCGCCAATACGGAGGAACCGAAAAAGCCGCGCCGTGGCCGTCCGCCGAAAGCGGAAAAGGCTGCGACTGAAAATCAGAAAGCGGAGAAATCGGCTGGGGCTCGCAAGAGCCGCCCACCCAAGGCGGATAAGGCGGCCCCTGACAAGCCCAAGCCGTCCAAACGAGACAAAGTGTCCCGAAGCGATGGAAAGGCCCCGGATGCCAAGGAGCCCATTAAGCCCGCACAGGATACGGCACTGAAGGAAACTGCTGCTGTGGAACAGACGGCTCCCGAGCCGACTACACCGCCCCGCCCGGTTGAGGAAGGCAAGCTGGTTTATCTGAAACTTTCCGAGGTTCATCCGTTTCACACATTCCGTCCGCACCCCTTTAAGGTACGGGACGATGCGAAGATGCAGGAAATCGTTGCTTCTATCCGCGTAAACGGTGTAATGGTTCCCGGTCTTGCCCGCCCGGAGAAAGATGGAAACGGCTATGAAATTGTAGCGGGCCATCGCCGTACCCACGGCAGTGAGCTGGCTGGACTGGAGGAAATGCCCTTTATCGTCCGTGAAATGACCGACCACGAAGCGGTACAGGCCATGAAGGACAGCAACAAGCAGCGTGACGGGATGCTCCCCAGCGAATTGGCCGCGCTGCTGGAACTCGAGGTTGAGGACATCAAGCATCAGGGCGGGCGGCTGAAAGATGTTGCGGAAGGCGATGTCGGGAAACGCTCGGTTGAGATTGTAGGCGAGGCGCATGAAATGAACTATAAAAAGGTCATGCGCTACTTGCGGCTCAACTCCCTTGTGCCGGAGCTTCTGGATAAGGTAGACGATAAAAAGATGGGCTTCATGCCTGCCGTGGAGCTTTCCTACATCAAACCGAAAAATCAGAGGCTTATTGCTGTTTCCATTGACGGGGAGCAGGCTTCGCCCTCGCTGGCCCAGGCCAAACGGCTCCGGGAGCTGGATAAGGAAGGCAAGCTCAACGGCGATGTCATTGACGGTATCTTATCAGAACAGAAAAAGGAGGATCGAGGCGTGATTATTTCTACTGCGGAACTGGAAAAGTATTTTGGCAAGGAGGTCACTCCCGCCAAAATGAAAGAACAGATTATGTCCCTGCTGGATGACTGGAAAGAAAAACAGCCGCCGGAGCTGGCAAAAGCCCCGAAAAAGCAGGAACTTGACAAGTAACAACTTCGAGACACTTTGTCCCGAGGGCCCCGCCCTCGCGCAGAGGCTCTGGTGGTATATATCCCCCGTCGCCGCCTGTTTTTTAGTACAGCCGGGAGTGGGCCGTCAAGGGTGCAGCGCACCGCCGTTTTCGGCGGCTCGCCCTTGACGGTCTGCCCCGGCTGTGCTATTTCCCCGGCAAGCGGCGAGGGTATATCCTCCAGAGCCGCCCCCTTTCCCAAGACTGGGAAAGGGCGTGGGGTTTGGGTTGAACTTTCTTATTAAAATATCGGAGGTATGAACGATGAAACGACCCCTTGCTTATATCACCGCTGCATGGCTCGGCGGCGATAGCGAAAACGCAGAACTGGCGGCGCAGTATTGCCGCACCGTGTATGAGGCAGGCTTTTCTCCTATTTGTCCGCCTTTGTACTTGCCCCTGTTTCTCAACGATGCTGTTCCCGAGGAGCATAAAAGCGGCATCGACATGAGCCGTGACCTGCTCCGCCGTTCTCATGTGCTGGTTGTTTGCGGGCACAGTATGACCGAAGCCATGAAAAATGATATTGCCGTGGCCCAGCGGCTGGGAATTACGGCAACAACCCTTGAGGGTATCCTGACCGTCAAGGGGCAGGGCCGTCGCTGATGGCGACCCTGTTTGAAGCCTACGTTACCAACGCCGGAAAGTACAGCGAGGGCCAGCTTGTGGGTGAAACACTGAAATTTCCCACAACCGCCCAGGAGGTGGAGGCTCTCTTGAAACGGATCGGCGTGGATGGCGTCCGCTATCAGGAAATTTTTATTACCTCTTTCGATGGGGATGTGCTGGGGCTCTATGACCATTTGAGCGAGTATGAAAATCTGGACGAGCTTAATCATCTGGCCTGCCTGCTTTCCGAGCTTACCTCATCGGAGCTGGAAACACTGGAGGCCGTCCTCGACAGCGGCGATCACTGTTCTTCGGTGCGGGACATCATCAATCTGACACAAAATCTGGACTGTTACGGCTTTTACCCCGGCGTATCCGATGAGGAAACGCTGGGGCGTATTTATGTGGACGATCTGGAAATGTTGGATGTGCCGGATCAGGTAAAACCGTATTTCGATTATGAGGCGTATGGCCGGGATGCCTGCATCCACGAAAACGGCCATTTTGCCCCGGGCGGCTATGTTGTCAAAGAAAGCGATCATTTCGTGGAAGTGTATCACGGCTTGCAGGATATTCCCAAGGAGCATAAGGTGTTCTCTTTCCCGAAGCTCTCTATCCGGGAGCAAATGGCCGCTTATCAGGAAATCATAGACGGTTCTTCTTTGGAGGGCTACCGTCAAATGCAGAAAAAAGACCGTGGGGATCGGTGATGGCACTTCGAGACAAATTGTCCCAAGGAAGGAGGCGGTGTAACTGATTGATGAAGATATTTCCCGGCGCACGATAGCCATATCCGTAAAAACAACCAAGCTGACGGCGCGGGGACTGGCGTATGTGCTGGGCATGGTGGGCCGGAAGATCCGCAAGGCATACCGTGGGCGGCAAGTACCACATGGCAAACAAAGTGTGCGAAAGCTCATGGCCCACGGCACAGCCACAAACAGCATTGAGCTATCCGGGGATGCCAAGTCCTTTGACCGCGTGGCCCGGAAATGGAATGTGGACTATGCGTTCTATAAAACCGGGCCGGACAAATACCTGTTGTTTTTCAAGGCTGGACAGGCAGACGCAATGACCGCCTGCTTTTCTGAGTATTCCCGGAAGGTGTTAAGCAAAGCAAAATCGAACCGTGTTCCCATCCGGGAACAACTGAAACAGGCGGCGGATCAGCTTTCCAAAGAAAAGCCGAAACAGAAAGAACGTGCAAAGGAGGTGGCCCATGAGGACAGATAAGATTAGAAAATATCTCATTCCAAACATTCCCTATCTGTTCATCCTGTGGGCGTTCCTCAAGCTGGGAACGGCCTACCGGCTGGCGGCGGGTAACGATTTTGCACATAAGCTCACCGGGCTGGGCCAGACGATTGGCCCGGCCTTTGCTGACTTTGCGCCCGGTTTAGTCCCGCTGGATTGGCTTGTCGGTATTGTAGGCGCAGTTGGTTTCCGGCTGCTGATCTATTTCAAAAGCAAGAACGCTAAGAAGTTTCGGCGGGATGCAGAATACGGCAGCGCCCGGTGGGGAACGGAAAAAGACATCAAACCGTTTGTTGATCCGAAGTTTGAAAACAACGTGATTTTGACCGGGACGGAGTTTCTCACGATGAACACCCGCCCGAAAATCCCCGCAAATGCCCGAAACCTGAATTGCTGCATTATCGGCTCGTCCGGCTCCGGCAAAACCCGCTTCTGGCTCACGCCCCAGCTTTTACAGGCTCATTCCTCTTATGTGGTGGTCGATCCCAAAGGCGGTGTGCTGGGGCAGGTCGGGGCTTTCCTGCAAAAACGCGGGTACAAAATCAAGGTATTCAACAGCATAGATTTTTCAAAATCCATGCACTATAACCCGCTGGCGTATATCCGCAACGAGGCCGATATTCTGAAATTCGTGGATGCCCTGATTTCCAACACCAAGGGCGAAGGCAAGGAAGGCGATCCATTCTGGACAAAATCGGAAACGCTTTTGTACTGCGCCCTGATTGCCTACATCATTTTCGAGGGGCCTGCCGAGGATCGGAACATGAATACCCTTGTGGATATGATTTCCGGCATGGAGGTCAAGGAGGATGACGAGGATTTTATGAACGCGGTGGACTATATGTTTGCCGGGCTCGAAAAGCGCAAGCCGGATTGCTTCGCGGTCAAACAGTATAAAAAGTACAAATTGGCCAGCGGCAAGACGGCAAAAAGCATTTTGATTTCCTGCGGTGCGCGACTGGCTCCCTTTGACATCCCGCAGCTTCGTGAGGTCATGGCCTATGACGAATTGGAGCTTGACCGCATCGGAGATCGGAAAACGGCGGTATTCTTCATTATTTCCGATACCACGCAGACCTACAACTTTTTAGTGGCACTTGCATTTTCGCAGATGTTCAACCTCCTGTGTGAACGGGCGGACAATGTTCACGGTGGCCGCCTGCCGCACCATGTACGGGTGTTGTGGGATGAGGCAGCCAACACGGGACAGGTGCCCCAGCTCGAAAAGCTGGTCGCGGTTATCCGCTCCCGCGAGGTGAGTCTGTGCCTGTTGTATCAGCAGTTGGCACAGTGCAAGGCCATTTACGATAAACACGCCGAGACAATCCTCGGCAACATGGACAGCGTGGTGTTCCTCGGTGGCCGCGAAGCCAGCACTATCAAGGAAATCTCCGAGAACTGGCTGGGAAAAGCCACAATCAGTATGCAGACCGACAGCCGCTCCCGTGGTCAGTCGGAAAGCTACAGCCAAAACACCCAGCGGCTGGGCCGGGAACTGATGACCCCAGCCGAGCTTGCAACCATGCCGGGAGACAAATGTATTTTGCAGCTTCGGGGCCTGCCCCCGTTCTTCTCTCCCAAGTATGATCTGAAACGGCATCCGAACTACCGTTATACGGCGGAGGCCGATAAACAGAAAAACGCTTTTGACCTCGACAGGCTCATTAACCGCCGCAGGCGGCCCGGGCTGAACGAGGCGTGTACGATGTATGAGGTGGCTGTGCCGGACGATGCACTCACGGAAGAGGACGAGGACATCCTCAACTATGATGACATCGACGATCCAGACGCCTTTGCATAAACGCTTCGAGACAAAGTGTCCCGAAGTTTGTAACCTGCCGCCTGCATGGGCGGCTTTTTTGTTACCGGGAAAATCCCGGAGAAATGGAGGCTTATATGGCATTTTTCTCATCTGCAATCGACACTTTACAGACCCTCGTTATCGCGCTCGGCGCTGGCCTTGGCGTATGGGGTGTGGTCAATCTGCTGGAGGGCTACGGCTCGGATAACCCGGGCTCCAAGTCCCAGGGCATGAAGCAGCTTATGGCTAATTAAATGTAATAAAAGTGAAGAAAGGAAAAGCACAATCCAGACGGAACCGGCGGTGCGGTCAAGAAATATTGTGGAAACGCAAGATTTCTGCTATAATGGGTACAGAACATTTGACGATGGAAAGAGAGGCGGGAGCCTATGCACATCAGCTATCAACCGCTATGGGACACTTTGAAAGAGCGTGGCATGAGGAAAGAGGACTTGCGGCTGTCCGCCGGTCTGACCACCAATATGATTGCCAACATGGGCAAGGGAAAGCATATCAGTATGGAAACACTACTGCGTATCTGCAAAGCATTGAACTGTGGAATTTTGAATGTGATTGAATTAGAGCATGACGAAGAAGCTGAAATATCAAATTAACAAGGAAGGTTCTGCGAAATGGACAATAGAGAAAGAATTATCAGACTTTGGTTTGATATGTGGCTTACAAAGAAAGATTTAGGTATATCCGATATTTTTTCAAATAATGCCATCTATATTGAAAGCTGGGGGCCGGAATATCACGGAATAAAGAAGATAATACTTTGGTTTGAGGAATGGAATACCCGGGGAACCGTCTTACAATGGGACATCAAACAGTTTTTCCATAAAGACAATCAGACTATCGTTGAATGGTATTTTAAGAATAAAATGGACGACGGTAATGTAGAAGCGTTTGATGGAATATCACTGATTGAATGGACACCAGATGACAAGATTGCCCTCTTAAAAGAATTTGGTTGCAATGAAAATCGATATGACCCTTATAAAGATGGCACTATACCACATTTCAGAGATGAAAACGCAAAGTGGTTTTAGCCGGGAAATTTAGTTGTTGGAGGTAATTATGCAGAATGGATAATTGGTTTACCATTGAGCAAATAGACCGTGATACATTCTCTATTAGCGAATACAAACACTGGGAAGAAACACATTGCTATCTATTATGTGGAGAAAAATGCGCTATTCTCATTGATACAGGCTTAGGCGTTTCCAACATCAGAAAAATTGTGGACAGTCTAACAGAGCTGCCTGTTATGGCAGTTACTACTCATGTTCATTGGGATCACATTGGCGGGCATAAGTATTTTGATAATATCGCTGTATATGAAGCGGAAAAGGACTGGTTATCAGTCAGGTTTCCGATACCGTTGCAAGTTGTAAAGAACAATTTAACAAGACTTCCTTGTAATTTTCCAAGAGATTTTGATATTAACGCCTATCAGATATTTCAAGGTATGCCACAAAGAATCTTGCAGGATGGAGATTTTCTGAATTTAGGCGGACGGGAAATTCAGGTTATTCACACGCCGGGACATTCTCCCGGACATTGTTGCTTTTACGAGCCAGAAAGAAATTACTTGTATTCCGGGGATTTGATATACAAAGGAAGCCTTGACGCATTTTACCCAACTACTGATCCGCAACTATTTTATCAATCCATAAGGCAGATACAGAAATACAAAATAAAAAAAGTTCTGCCCGGACACCACCAGTTGGATATTCCTGTTTCTTTGATAGCTGACATTGAAGCCGGATTTGCAAAATTATCGAGAGCTGGAAAACTCAAACAGGGAAATGGATTGTTTGAGTTTCGGGATTTCCAAATTCATATATGATTCAAAGCTGCCGTTGCAGGAGCCAATCCCGCAACGGCTGTTTCCTACTTCCACGGCCTGCGTCGGAAGTTGATCCCGGAATTTTTAATCAGCGGCGATCTTTTGAACAGCCTTTTCAGGGTTGTTCTTTCCTCGTCTGTGAGCCGCTTGTATTTTAGCTGGAATGCCTTGCAGAAGATTTCCAGAAATTCCTGTATCCTATCGCCGGGGGATTGCATGGCCTTTCGGACTTCCTTTATCAGTTCATCGGCGGGCGTGGTATCCGGCGCACTCTCCATGTCGTTCTCATGGGCTTTGCGTATATCGTGAAGGATTGTGTCCCATGTTTTGTGTGTCACATGGCAGAAAAAATCTTCTTCCTCTATCTGACCGGCTTCCAGAATTTTCAGGGAACGGTCTGCGGCAGCTTCGGGATGTTCTTCCAGTATCATTGCCCGGACAGCAGCCAGCGCACTGTTGATGTCATGGAACCGCATGGTAACCATTCCATCCACATAGATTTCTGCGTCAGCCATCAGCTCCGCAAATTTTTCGTGGGACATCATCTCGCACAGCAGCCGGGTATTGATCCGTCCGCTTTTCAGAAGCGCCACAGCTTCATCGGTCAAATGCAGTTCAGACAGCGGGGTGTTGATCTGCTCCCGGTTTTCTGTCCGGCAGAACAGATAGTCAATGGACACCTCATAAAAGTCTGCCAGTGTGATAAGGTTGCCGTGATTGATTTCCTTATTTCGGTTTTCTTCATTTTCATAGCTGGCTAAAGCAGATTTTGAAATGCCGGTCTTTTCCGCCAGTTCTTCCAGCTTCAGCCCCTTTTCCACCCGTAAATCTTTCAACCGTTCCTGCAAGGAAACATGGTCTTTCATCGGTTTGTCACTCCCTTTCCATGTGGCTTTCGAGCATATATAACCATTATACCATACCGTTCCGAAATCGTGGAAATTTTCGATTTTGGGGCGGTATTCCTACTTTCTGGACATACGGGAAAGGGTTCAAAAATGAGCTATGATTAAGTCAGTTCATCGATGGATTATTTCCAATCGAATGACCGGCCTGATGGGATATGCTCCCCGGCGATGTAGCGCAACGACCTGCGGCAAGGAGTTGGAGGAACCTTGACCGCAGCGAGCGTACCAACGGGAACGAAACGCTGCTGTGAGATTCAGGGGCAGGAACGACATCAGGGAAACCCGGCAGAACTGACACCAAAACGCTACCCAAACATGACGAATCGACGGGGCGTAGTCTGCCCTGTCCATGATACTATGGGGCTTTTTAGGGCGGCTCTATGGCCGCCTTTTCCTTGAAAATCGCCCCGAAACATGACACCAAAAACCGCTATCCGCCCATCTCCACCGTTACGGCTGAAATGGGCGGATTTTCTATGATAGGAGGCACCATGCCGAGAATGAGCAAGAAACGGAAGTTGGAGCTGTCCTTCTTCCTCAATGACCGGGGGCGTGTGACCTACAACGACCTGTGCCGGAAGTGTCAGCATGAGTGCAAACAGAGCTTCCGGGCTGTCGTGATTGACTGCCCCCGTTACCTGTCCAAACGAGCCAAGCGAAAGGAGAAAACCGACTAAATGGATTTTGAATTTATGACCGCAGACACCGTTCTGCCGCCCTGTATGCCACTTCCCACCGCCATACTGCGGCTGCCGGTCAGCAGCACCGCAAAGGTCATGTATGCCCGACTGCTGGACGCCACCTTTGCGGCGAGTACGGAGGATACCAACGGGATATTGTTTGTCCGCTTCCCCATTGTGGAGCTGGCGGCGGCCTTGTCCCGCAGCTCCGTGACCGTCAAGCGTTCCTTGAAAGAATTGGAGGACGCTGGACTAATCCTGCGGGTGCGCCGGGGCGTGGGAGAACCGAACCGCATTTACACGCTGCTCCCCAAGAAGGAGGGCTGCTGTGATGAATGAAAAGCTGAAAAAGCTCAACCAGCAGCTTGCCAAAAGCGAAGCCAGACTGCGGCGGGCACAGCACGAAGAAAAGATACTGGAACACCAGATGAAGCAGCTTACCCGGAAGGAACGGACGCATCGGCTCTGTACCAGAGGGGCTATGCTGGAAAGTTTCCTGATAAGGCCGGAAGTGCTGACGGACGATGATGTGATGGACATTCTGAAACAGGCATTTTCCCAAACTGGTATGAAGGAAGCTGTTGCGGAAAGCGTGAAAGGTCGGGTAGCCGGGGAACCCCTTACGGAGTAAGGGCGCAACTATACACCGGTCGAGCCGGTGCGTTGCGCCCTGCCGGGGGCTTCCTGCGGAAAGCGGATAATTGCCTGCAGCGTTCCGGCTCCTGCCAATCATCACAGGGGACGCTAAGCTTCCCCTGCGCTGGCTGCGCCAGCTACCCCTTTGCGGACTTGCCGCCCGGGAACGCCTTGCGTTGCAAGCTGTTCCCGTCCAGCAAGTTTTACAGAAGCCAGCTATATTTTTCTGGATGAATGAGGTATAATGAAGTCAACGAGAAATTGGAATTTGTGAGGGTAATTATGATAAATTTTTTGAATGATATAAGGAATGCAGAAAATCCAATATCCAATAATAGAAAACTTATAAATACCATAGCGATATTGTTTCTCGGAATAGCTTTGGGAACTTTCTCAAAATATCTGGATTTTCGTCAAACTGAACTTCCAGGTGTGCTTATGGCAATAAATGGAGTCTTAGATATTGGTAATTTTCTTGGGCGTTTTGCAATCTGGATATTGATTGCACTGTGTATTTCTATTTATAGCAATTCTGCAATAAGAGCAAGCATCAATGTTTTTGTATTCTTTGTTGGTATGGTTGCAAGCTACTATTTGTATTCAAACTATATTGCAGGATTTTTCCCAAGAAGTTATGCGATGATTTGGTTTGGATTTACAGCTGTTTCTCCATTATTGGCTTTTGTCTGTTGGTATGCAAAGGGGAAAAGCAAACTGGCATTTATACTATCAGCGCTGATTTTGGCAGTATTGTTCAATATGTGCTTTGTATATGGATGCTGGTATTTTAATGCAAAATCTGTTTTGGAAGTGATAGTCTTTATTATTGGACTTATTGTTTTGAGGAGAGACACATTGAGGAGTTCTGCGCTAATGGGAACGATTAGTATAGTCCTTGCAGTTTTACTTGATATGGTTATTCCATTTCATTTTGGATAAACAACTTCAAGTTTGCCAATCTTTCCATCATCGGGCCAACCTGACCCGAACTTTCAGAACTGAATATCATCCGCCCACCAGCGGACACCTAAGCAGGAAATCAGAAACGGTTTCCTGCTTTTCTTTTGTCCCAAATGAGGTGGTAAACCACCACCCCATCCAATCAACCACAGGAAGGAGGAAGCCGCTATGCCCTGTCCCCACCATGATATAAAAATCGTCCAGCGCAGCAACCGCCAGTCAGCCGTAGCCGCCGCAGCTTACCAGAGCGGCGAACGGCTGTTTTCTGAGTACGACCAGAAGCAGAAATACTATTCCGAGAAACGAGGAATTGTCCACACGGAAATCATGCTGCCGCCCCACGCACCGCCGGAGTACGCAGACCGCAACATCTTGTGGAACGCTGCCGAGACACAAGAAAAACAATGGAACTCCCAGCTTGCCCGCAGGATCGTACTTGCCATACCGAGGGAAATCCCCCGGTCACAGCACGCCGACCTGATCCGGGACTATTGCCGGGAGTTTTTTGTTTCCAAAGGCATGATTGCCGATTTTGCCATTCACGACAAGGGGGACGGGAATCCCCACGCCCACATCCTGCTGACCATGCGGGCAATGGACGAAACCGGAAAATGGCTTCCCAAGAGCCGGAAGGTTTATGACCTTGACGAGAATGACGAGCGTATCCGGCTCCCATCCGGGAACTGGAAAAGCCACAAGGAGGACACCGTAGACTGGAACGACCAGAAGTACGCCGAGATATGGCGGCAGGGCTGGGCGGCTATCGCCAATCGCTATCTGGAAGCCAATGACCGCCCGGAACGCCTTGACCTTCGTTCCTATGAGCGGCAGGGGCTTGATAAAATCCCCACCGTCCACATGGGGCCAGCGGTCAGCCAGATGGAGAAACGAGGAATACAGACCAATATCGGCAACCTGAACCGGGACATTACCGCCGCCAACCGGCTCATGCAGTCTATCCGTCAGATGGTGCGCCACCTGAAAGGCTGGATTGCAGACCTGAAAGAGAAAAAGGCCGTCCTGCTGGAAGCCTTGCAGGAAGCGAAGGAACCCACCCTGCCGGAGCTGCTGGGCAAATATCTGGATTTGCGCCGGGAGGAGCGCATCAGCTGGACGAGCAAAGGCCAGCTCAAAGGCACTGTGAACGACTTCAACAAGGTCATGGACGCTATCCGCTATCTGCGGGAAAAAGAGCTGTCCACCGTGGAGAGTTTGGACACCTATCTGGATACCGTCAGCGGGCAGGCCGTTTCTATCCGGGCAGAGATGAAGCCGAAGGAAAAGCGCATGAAAGAGATCGACACCATGCTTTCCCATATCGCCAACTTTGAAGCCCACAAGGCAGTTCATACAGAATATGCCGCCATCCGGTTTAAGAAGCCAAAGGAACAGTTTGCCGCCGCCCATCGGGGCGAGCTGGACGCATACAATGCCGCTGTCCGCTATTTCAAGGTGCATTTGGAGGGAACCAAGTACAGCACCAAGAAATTGAACGAGGAACGGACACAGCTTGCCGGAGAGGTGGCCGAGTACAGAGAATGCCTGTCAGCGGTGCAGGAGGATGTGAAGATTCTCCGGGATGTGCGCCACTGGCTCAATCAGGTGCTTCCGTCCGAGCAGTACCGCCAGACAGCCGAACCGGGCAAGAAACCGTCCATCCAGCAGGCAGTCAAAGGCAGGGCGCAGCGTATCCGGGAGGAACAGGGCGAGAAACGCCAGCAGCCCCGCACAGAGAAAAAACAGGATATGGAACTTTAACAGGCGCTTGCCATTTTCTTTTCGAGAATGACAGACGCTTTTCTTATTTTCAGGAGGATTTAGTTGAATGTATTTGAAGCTGTCAAGCAGTCTGTTACCACCCGGCAGGCTGCCGAGCATTTCGGAATCCGGGTGGGACGAAACGGGATGTGCGTCTGTCCCTTCCATGCCGACAAAAACCCAAGCATGAAGGTTGACCGGCGCTTTCACTGTTTCGGCTGTCAGGCAGACGGGGATGTGATCGACTTTGTTTCCCGTCTGGAAGCTGTCAGCCCCAAGGAAGCCGCCCTCATACTGGCACAGGCGTTTTCTGTCCCCTATGAGAACAGGGAGCCGCCCCACAGGAGCCAGAGGAACCCCCGGCAGGAAACCCCTGAACAGCGGTTCCGCCGTATGGAGCGTTACTGCTTCCGGGTGCTGTGTGATTACCGAAACCTGCTGTGCCGCTGGAAACGGGATTATGCCCCCAAGACGCCAGACGAGGATTTCCACCCGCTCTTTGTGGAAGCCCTGCAAAAGCAGGACTATGTGGACTATCTGCTGGATGTGCTGCTCTCCCCGGACATGGAGGAACGGGCAGCCCTTATCATCGACTGTGGAAAGGAAGTGAGCAATCTTGAAAGACGAATGGCAGAGCTTGCCGCCGGAGATACGGCAGGCCGCAGAACAGACCATGCAAGAATCACCGCCGCCCCGGAGCGTTGAGGAAGTCAAAGCCATGCTGGAAAGCACCGAGAAAGGCGGCGTCCGCAACAGTATCCGAAACTGCCTGACCGTCTTTCAGAATGACCCGCTACTTTCCGGGGCAATCGCCAAAAATCTCTTGACCGAGCGCACCGACATCATTAAGCCCATCGGCTACAACCGTACCGGCACCGCTATCACGGACACGGATATGAACTATCTGCTCCTGTATCTGGAAGAAACCTATGGGC
>OLWX01000843.1_pt1 | contig 17119 bp, 15 predicted proteins | sample 1673541 | NCBI WGS metagenome assembly OLWX01 (sample SAMEA103958114, study PRJEB25191) | human gut metagenome | reverse complement strand
ATTTTTTATAAGAAGCCGCTAATTCGAAATCTCCGATATAACGATAGATCTCATCCACATCTTCTGACTTCAATCCCTGATACAGCGTCTCATCGGTCGGAGATATTCCGAGTACACGCTCCATGTTCAAAGACCGATAGACAATCTCTCCACTTTTTGCATCACGGATCACAAATGCATCGTCGATACTCTTTGAAAGACTGTCAAACAATGTACTCCGGTTCTGCAGCTCTTTTCGCTGTCTCCACATGATATATTGTGAAAAAATAAACACTGCTAACATGGCAACCATCAGAATAATAGACAGCACCAGCACACGGACCCTTAACTGCTCTACGTTCTGCACATACTGCAGTCCTCCTTCTTCCGCATCCTCTAACATCTCATCGATCATAGCTGTGGTTTCCTGATAAAGCGGCTCTATCTTTTCCTCTTCATAGGCAATGACTTGATCCTGTGGAAAACATTCATCTGCTGAAACATAGAGCAAGAAACCGTTCTGCTGTTTTTTGATCTCATCCAAATTATCCTCTAGATTATCCCACTCTTTATCGCTGCCCTGATAAGCATGCTTTAAACGCTTCAATACCTGATCCGTTTCTTCATATAACTCATCTAAAATTCCCCGGATATATATGACATCATCCATCGTGTTATGTTTATAGAGACGTTCTACCCGTACCTGCATTTTTGCAATACACATCTTTAACTCTCCGCCTGCAACCACCATCTCGAATGGATGGCTCGACATTTTTTCCGTCTGTGCTGCTAAACGTTCCGAATTATATAGCGTTACGATCAGATAGACGATCATCAATACGATGACCGCTACCATATTTAACTTCCATTGTGCTTCACTCATGCCTTCCCGTTTTCGTCTCATATACTCTTCCTCGCCTTTCTCCCTTGTGTTTTCCCTTTCGTCTTTTCTTTTTCGTATTCTTCTCTTAGGAACGCCTTTTTCGGAATATCACAATTCCAAGCACTCCTACTATTACAATTCCTGCTACAGTACACCAGATAACCGGAAATCCTGTTTTAAAACTTCCCAGTTCCTGTTCCCGGCAGCTGTTATTTCCCATATCCTTCATCGCATCTTTATCTAAGATGATCCGATATGTTTTCAGATATCCTAACTCTTCACCATCCGTAAACTTCCGGATCGGTATCCGACAGACAAATCTGCCGCTCTTTTTCTCTTTAAATTCTTCTTTTCCGGTCAGCTCATAGGAATAACTTTTTTCTTCCGACTTCAGATACAGGTGTTTTCCCTCTACAAACCGTACCTTCTCATCTGCCGTGATCTCGATTTTTGCATCCTCCCGCACGGCTTTTGCCTTGGGCGGCGTTAAATCTAACTTTTCATAGATCTTTTCTGCAATCTGAATATGTCCTTCCCGATTCGGATGCGGATCTAGATTAAACTTCTCTAAATTTTCAAGTGTCCCTGCTTTTACATTTGTATATCCGTCTTTTTGAAAAATAGAATAGGCATTGATGACGGTATACTCTTTTGAGGAACTGTGAAACGCTTCATTGATCCTACGGATATAGGTTTCCGTCAATTCCGATAAATTCAGCACCTCGATCGGTCCATAGGTGTAGTTGACTGCAACATAGGGATTGTATACATTATCTGCATAAATCACTACATAGGGATTTTTTTCTTTTATCATACGGATGATCTGTTCAAATTTTCCTTCAAACTGATCGCATATATCTAATACTTCCTGATTCTCCCGAAGCTCCTGTTTGACTTTTCGCAGATCTGCTAACATTTCCGTCATCTCTGCCGGATGCTCTAAATATCTCGCTTTCAACTCCGGATAAATCTGTTTATACTCCGTATGGATCCCAACAGCTCCTGCTGCCTGTATCACACAGTTTTTTAATACATCATTCGAACCGATCGACAATAGGATGATATCCGTGTCTTTGATCTGTTCATCATATTCTCCGGCTTCTAAACGTTCTATTAAGTCCTCGCTCCGCAGTCCGTTGATCCCTTCATTCGTAAACTTTGCTCCCGCTTTTTTTGCTAGAACTGCACCATAGGCTTCCTGCTCTTTATCTTCGAGACCATATCCTAGGGCAATACTGTCTCCTAACGCCAATATATGTAAGGGTTCTTCCGCTTTCGTTGTCATTGGGATACTGCCTGCACATAAGATACCGATCAACAGCCATGCAGCAATCCTGATCATTCTTTTTCTTACCATAAAATGCCTCCATTGCTACATTATAGCTGACTTTTTTATTGAATGCAATAAACAAAAAGCCGCCACCGAAGTGACCGCTTTTTGCTGATTTATCCGTACTGTTTAAAAGGTTTTCATACACTGGCTGTATTTCTGTTTTGCCTCGTCTACCTTCTGCATTTCTGCTGCCGGAGTCGGATAATATCCTTTTCCATGCATGATGTTAAAGACATCCTGCTGGATTGCATGCTCTTTGTCTAAGCAATCTAAGATTGCATTTCTGACATTCTCATGCACACATTCATTTGCAAATGTGTTGTAATGATCCGTTGCTGTTTTTTCTGCTGTTAAAGCATCTGCTAAGACTTCTTTCTCTGAATATGGCTGCTGCATGTTCTCTCCTCCTATTTTAACTGTGCGTACAGGGACTGGAAATGCTCCTGATGCTTATTTGAGATTTCCGTAAATTTTGCTTTTACTTCTGCATCCTCTGTGTGTTCTGAAAGCATTTTGAATTTCTTGATCAGTAACTCTTCTTCTGACAATAATTCATTTAAAGCTGCTAACTCTTTTTCTGAAATCTGATCCATATGAGTTTCTCCTTTCCAAAATACATTGCCTACTCTTTTAAAATCTCCAATGTTACTGATTTTATGCAAAATTTTGTTTTTCTGTTTAGTCAAAAAAACAACAGTGTGCTTCGCACACTTTCACTCTCCAGCTTCTTCCATAGCACAAGTTTTGTTCCGCGCGCGAGCGGTGCTGTATTTCCTATAGAGATTAGGGTGTCAAAAAACCTAAAACCGCCTTTTGACACCCTAATCCTATAGAGCAAAAAAAGTCCCTGTGTAACAGGGTAGTCTTCTTTCACAAAACTACTGCTCTGCTATACAGGGTGATCTTCTCATACAATCTTAGTCTGCAAATAATGGTGTGGACAGGTATCTGTCACCGGAATCCGGTAAAAGTACAACAATGTTTTTGCCTTTATTTTCCGGACGTTCTGCTAAAATAGTAGCTGCTTTTAATGCCGCACCGGAAGAAATTCCCACTAAAATTCCTTCGCTTACTGCAAAGCGTTTGCCCTCTACAAAAGCATCATCGTTTTCGATCTTAAGCACTTCATCATAAACCCTGGTATCTAATGTATCCGGTACAAAGCCTGCACCGATTCCCTGGATCTTATGCGGACCGGATACTCCTTCGGAAAGGACAGGACTGCTTGCCGGCTCTACTGCTACGATCTTTACATCCGGATTCTGCTCTTTTAAATATTCTCCGACTCCGGTAATGGTTCCGCCGGTGCCGACTCCTGCTACAAAAATATCTACTTTTCCATCGGTCTGTCTGTAAATCTCAGGGCCGGTTGTTTTCTTATGTGCTGCCGGGTTTGCAGGATTCACAAACTGACCTAAGATAACGGCTCCCGGAATGCTCTCTTTTAACTCATCTGCTTTTGCGATGGCACCTTTCATTCCCTTGGCACCTTCTGTTAAAACAAGTTCAGCTCCATATGCCTTTAACAGATTTCTTCTTTCTACGCTCATCGTATCCGGAAGTGTTAAAATCGCTTTATAACCTTTTGCTGCTGCTACGGCTGCAAGACCGATTCCCGTATTTCCTGAAGTTGGCTCAATAATCGTTGCTCCCGGTTTTAATGCACCGGATTGTTCTGCATCCTCGATCATGGCTAATGCAATTCTGTCTTTCACGGAGCCTGCCGGGTTTAAATACTCTAATTTTGCAAGAATGGTTGCGTCTTTAATGCCTGCGGACTGGCTGTAACGACTGATCTCTAAAATAGGTGTTTCTCCAATTAACTCTGCTGCACTTTTTTTAATCTCTGACATAATTTTTTCCTCCATGTTTCCAAATATAATGTTTGATTTTGTATTGCTATATTGATTCTATCTTACCGGCATTTAGCCATTGTATTTCTCTGCTCCGTTTCTGCTGCAACAACACATACACTCCATCCTTCTTTTCTTGGTTTTGTAAGTTCTGATTTTTTCCATGTGTGTTCTCCTTTCTTAATTCCTACTTTTTAACTAGGAATATAGCGTTTTAATTATCATATTGGATTTTCCCGGATTTGTCAAGCACAAAATCAGAATAAATTTACTCTTCTGTAAATTTATAACAAAAACTTTTCTCTTTTTTCTTTCTATGTTAAAATATAGCTGTCTTACAGAGGGATGAAACAAACATATGAAAGGAGATTTACAGATCTATGAAGACAAAGAAAAAGTTCTTGAGTTTTCTGCTCATTTTCGGTTTGACTTTGGGAATGATGCCGGCAACGGCATTTGCCGCAAATGCGTCAGAAACATGGGGAGATTATGCTGCTACTGATTTTGCGGGTGGTAGCGGAACGAAAGAGGATCCTTATCAGATTGCTACAGCAGAACAACTTGCAAAACTGGCAAGTGAAGTGAACAGTCATGTCGTTGGTAAGACTCATGCCAATGAATATTTTAAACTGATAGCTTCCATTGATTTAAGTGCTCACAGATGGGTTCCCATCGGCTATGGTAATTCATCCAACGCTTCTTCCTTTAACGGATATTTTGACGGTAATCATCAAACTATCACCGGTCTGAATGTGGATGAACGCGGAAATAATACAGATGCGGGATTATTTGGTGCTGTATCTGTTGCTACGAATGAACCTGTGTTGAAAGACCTTACTATTGAAAATGCAACCATCTATGCGGGAGACGAAACCGATGATGGAACGCTTCAGTATGGTGCCGGAGTCTTAGTCGGTTCGATTACCCTGCTTGGTGGTAGTTCTGCCAAATATGCAGCGATAGAGAATTGTCATGTATCCGGACAGGTGGATTCAAAAATGTATGCCGGCGGTCTGATTGGTGCAGCCAGCTATGGTAAGATTTCAAACTGTTCCGCAGACACGATTGTAACAGGAAATACAGTCAGTGGCGGTTTTACCGGTTACGCCTTTTCCTCTTCCTTTGAGAATAATACGGCAAAGGGAAGTGTAACAAGTACGGGCTGGTCAACCGGCGGTTTTGCCGGCTGGGTCTATGAAGGTGCGATCACTAAATGTACTGCTTCCGGAAATGTCAAGGCAGATAACTGGAATCTTGGTGGTTTTGCCGGATATTTGAGTGGTGCAACAGTTAACGCATGTACAGCCTACGGAGATGTAACAGGCACTGCAACAACCTTTATTGCAAAAGCCGGTGGTTTTGTCGGAACAAATAAAGGCAGTATGATTCAGAACAGTCATGCAACCGGTGTGGTAACCGGCTCTAATCAGTATGGTGCTGCCGGCGGTTTCGTTGCCAGCGATGAAAATGGTACAACAACCGGATGTTCCTTTGACCAGACAAAAAATCCACTTCTAACCTCTGTCGGAAACACTGTAACACAAGGAACCAATGATATTACACCAAAGACTACCGATGAGGTACTTGCCGATATTTGTAATGATTATTTTGGTGGTCATGCATATCAGAAAGCCTGGACAATTGACAAAGAGGCTACCTGCCAGCAAGAAGGAATCAAATCCCATCATTGTGAACGTTGTAATGATAAAACGGATGTGACTTCCCTTGACAAGATTAATCATCAACTTGTGAAAACAGCCAAGAAAGCAGCCACACACATGGCAGATGGTAATATTGACTATTGGTATTGCAATAGCTGCAACAAATATTTCAGCGATGAAGCAGCTACAAAAGAAATTTCTCTGAAAGACACTGTCCTTCCAAAACTGACAGGACATACCCCGGATAAAACCGGCTGGCATTCAGATGAAACCAATCACTGGCAGACTTGCGAATGTGGTGTGACATTAAACAAGTCCACACATACAAAGCAGACTACTGTTACAAAAAAAGCTACTTTTAAAAAAGCAGGAAGCAATGTAACAAAATGTACTACCTGTGGAAAGACCTTATCAACTTCCACAATTCCGAAGGTTTCCAAGGTTACACTTTCTAAGACTTCTTATACCTATAACGGCAAAGTGAAAAAACCGACGGTTACTGTAAAAGACAGCAACGGTAAACTTCTGAAAAACGGAACGGATTACAAAGTTTCCTATACAAAAGGCAGAAAAAATGTAGGGAAATATACAGTAAAAATCACACTGAAAGGCAGCAAATATAGCGGTACTAAAACCTGTACTTTTAGTATTAATCCAAAGAATACCAAACTGTCTTCACAGAGCGGACAGGAAAAGGCTTTTACCGTAAAATGGAAAAAGCAAACCAAGCAGACTAGCGGTTACCAGATTCAGTATGCAACGAAAAAGAATTTTTCAAAGGCAAAAACAGTAACGATTAAGAAAAACAGTATCACAAAGACGAAAATCAAAAACTGTGCTGCAAATAAGAAATATTATGTACGCATACGAACCTATAAGAATGTAAAAGTTAACGGAAAGACTACAAAAGTGGTTTCCTCCTGGAGCAAATCTGCAACAGTGAAAACGAAATAACATCATCGGTTTATATTTTTAAGAAAGAGGGGCTGTCGCACTAAGTGCGGCAGCCCCCTCTCTCACCTTTCATCTGACCTGAGCATTCTTAAAAAAAGAAATAAAAAATTGCAATCATCGCCATTATCACAATAATTCCAAGCGTAACGACTCGTAAAAAATCGTTTTCAATCTCTCTTTCACATAGCCAAAATGTGAAAAGTACCCCCAGCATCAGAATCACACTGTAAAAATTAAACCATATCATTTTTATCCCTCCTTTCTGTGAAAATTTTCTTAGTTTCCTCCTTTCGTAAAAATAGTAACGCGAAAAAATGTTTATCTAAGAATTTGAAATTTTTTTATTTTTTCTTATTTTGATTTTTTATTTTTTACTTTCATTTCTTTTTGGGGAGAATAATTAGGTTACCGAAAAGATATGTTATAATGAGATTTTATGGACAAAAAAATTGTTACATCTTATTTAGGAAAAACCGAAGAAATATGACTATTTCATCAATAAAATTTATTTGTAGCGAATCTTTGTCCACATATGAAACCAAATGCAAATATTATCGAAACGCCTACAAATTCAGACAATATTTCCTTAAATTAGAAATGTTAATGGTTCAAAATTGTGGGAAATTTAAGAAAAGAAAATTTCTATTGATTATTGTTATGCAATCCCCTATCATATATGTTATAAGGAATCCCTCGACTACAAAGGAGTCGTAAAATATGACAAATATATTAATGCAAAAGATATTAACTGAAATGACTAAAAAAATTGGAGGATATAGCAATGCTCAAAGACAAATATTCTTATATTGCACTATTCACTTATGAAGATGCTGGAATTTCCATCGAATTTCCAGATTTGCCGGGCTGCTATCCGTGTGCTGATAAAGACAATACCGATGAGGCCTTAAAAAATGCAAAAGAAGCTCTCGGACTTCATATTTGGGGCATGGAACAAGATCATGAAATCATTCCGAAGCCTTCTGCAGTTACAGATTTAAAACTAAAACCTAATCAGGTATCGGTGTTAATTGAAATTTTTATGCCACCGTTCAGAGAACGTATGAACACAAAAATTTAAGAAACTTAGCAAATAGAAACCGTGATATAGCGGTTTTCTTTTTTTTATTTACATACGTGATCTTACATAGTGCAATGCAAGCATGATAAGGAAAGGATGATGATATGGATAAGTTATTTTATCCTGCCGTATTTCACACAGCAGAGGAAGGTGGTTTTTGGATTACTTTTCCTGATTTTCCAGAATGTCTAACACAAGGCGGAAATATGCAGGAAGCCTATGAAATGGCTGTTGATGCATTAGGGCGCTCTTGACATACCAGCTTATTCACAAATCTTATATCAGTTTTTAACGTTTACACAAAACTTGAAACGGTCTCATTCTTGAATTCACTTGCATATACAATTCCGTTAATTTCAAACATCTAGTGTTCTCCTTCTACTATAATGGATTAATTCTTTCAAAATGTTCATTACGTACCGCATGATTCCAAGCTTCATAAACCTGTTCTTCATAGATAGCAAGCCATCCGTTAATAATCTTTAGCTGTTTTACCGGCATAGAACCGGCAAGCAGTTGTCCATCTATGGCAATAACAGCTTCATAATCTCCATAAAAAGCATGGATGTGTGGTTTATGATGTTGACTGGTATCATTAAAATACATTTTTATAATAATCCCATAAAATCTGCTTGTTTTCAGCATTTCCCCTACAACTCATACGGAGTGACCTGATATACATAATAATTGAGCCAGTTACTGAACAAATTGTTGCTGTTTGCTCTCCACTGCAGCAGCGGACGCTTTGTGGCATCATCATTCGGATAATAATTATACGGCAGGTCAATCGGCAGACCTTTCTCTAAATCTCTATGGTATTCTTTGTCCAGTGTGATCCTGTCGTATTCCGGATGCCCCATGACAAATATCTGTTTTCCTTCATTAGAAAGGCACAGGAATACACCTGCCTCTTCGGATTTTGCAAGAACCTTCAGATCCGGGCAGTTCTCAATGTCTTCGGTTAAGATTGCCGTATGGCGGCTGTTTGGTGCATAGAACACATCGTCAAAGCCACGGACTAACGGCACTTTTCTGTTCAATACCTGGAATGGGTAGACTCCAAATAATTTTTTCGGAAGCAGCACCTTGTTAATACCAAAATGATAGTAAAGTCCTGCCTGAGCACCCCAGCAGATATGCATCGTACTGGTCACGTTTGTCTTTGTCCAGTCCATGATCTGACAAAGTTCCTCCCAGTAATCTACTGTTTCATAATCCAGATGCTCGATCGGTGCTCCCGTAATGATCATGCCATCAAATTTTTGATCTTTGATGTATTCAAAGGTTGTATAAAATTTGTTCAGATGATTCGCAGATACATTCTGCGATTCGTGGCTTTTTACTGTTAAAAACGTAATATCCACCTGTAATGGTGTGTTCGATAGTGCACGCAGCAATTGCAGCTCCGTATCTTCTTTTAACGGCATCAGGTTTAAAATGCACACCTGAAGCGGACGGATGTCCTGATGGATCGCACGACTCTCATCCATCACAAATATATTTTCATTTTCTAATATTTCCTTTGCCGGTAAATCTCCCTGTGTCTTGATCGGCATATTTTTCCCTCTTTTCTGTCTGTAATCTGTTTATCAATAACTATTTTAACATTTCCTGCAATTCTGCTTCCGATATCACGGAAACACCCAGATCATTGGCTTTTGTCAGCTTACTGCCCGCATTTTCTCCGGCAAGCAGATAATTGGTCTTTTTAGAAACAGAACCGGATACCTTGCCGCCATGCGCTTCGATCAGGGCTGCAGCTGCTTTTCGCTCCATCGTTGGAAGTGTTCCGGTAATGACAAAGGTCACTCCGTCAAAACGTCCGTCCTCGCTTCCTGACTCTGCCATTTCCATATTGACACCAGCTTCTTTCAGACGTTCTATGATCTTGCAGTTATTTTCATCCTGAAAATAATTACGGATACAAAGTGCCGTAACCTCTCCGACATCTGCAACCTGTTGCAGACTCTCCATATCTGCCTGCATCAGTGCTTCAATACTGCCAAAATGTTTCAGAATGGTTTTTGCCGCTGCTTTGCCGACATTTGGGATACCAAACCCGGTCAATAACTGGAATGCCTCATTTTGCTTGGATTTTTCAATTGCATCCAGTAATTTATCCGTATTTTTTTCTTTTCCGATAATTCCCTGTTCAATCAGTTCTTCCCGGTGCTGTTTTAAGTCATAAATATCTGCAATGTCTTTGAGATATCCAAGATGTACCAGTTCCATAATGTAAGTGGCACCAAATCCTTTGATGTCCATAGCATCCCTGCCGACAAAATTGATCATATGGCGTTCTAACTGTGCCGGACAGTTTGGTGAGGTACACTTGATATCTGCGGTATCCTTTTCGCGTTCCGTCTTTGCACCACAGACCGGACAGACATTCGGTATCACGAATTTTTTGACACCCGCCGGTCTCTTCTCGTGAATGACTCTTCGTACCTTCGGTATGATCTCACCGGATTTGTATACCACGATCGTATCACCGATCCCGATATCTAATTCATCAATAAAATCCTGATTATGCAGGGTTGCTCTTGATACACTCGTTCCACACAACCGCACTGGTTCAAAAACGGCTGTCGGCGTGATCCTTCCGGTTCTGCCAACTGACAACTCAATATCTAACAGTTTTGTCTCTTTTTCTTCCGGTGGATATTTATATGCCACTGCCCACCGCGGAACTTTAGAAGTTGCCCCTAATTTTTCCCGGTCGGAAAAACGGTTGATCTTTACCACCGCGCCATCAATATCATATGGCAGTTTTCCGCGGTTCTCGCCGATTTTTTCGATCGCTGCCCAGACTTCATCTGCTGTCTTGCAGACCGTATATTCTTCAATGACCCGAATGCCCTGTTTTTTTAAATATTCATAGCCTTCTGTATGCGTTTCAAATGAGATTCCTCTTGCATCCTGAATATTAAAAATAAACATGGACAGTCCGCGTTCCTTTGTCACTGCGGTATCTAACTGACGCAGTGTGCCTGCTGCACAGTTTCTTGGATTTGCAAACAGCTTTTTGCCGAGCAGTTCCTGTTTTTCGTTGACCTTCTCAAAATCAGCCTCTGTCATATAGACTTCGCCACGGATTTCGAGATATTCCGGTTTATCTTTTAATTTCTTTTTGACATCACGGATCACTTTTGCATTTGCCGTCACATCTTCCCCATATTGGATGCCATCTCCTCTGGTCTCTGCTAACTTCAACTCGCCGTATTCGTAACGCAAAGAAAGAGACAGTCCGTCTATCTTGTATTCAACCACAAATTCAGGATCATCTAACTGCTTTTTCATTTCTGCAACAAAATTCTCTACCTCTCCCCTGTCAAAAACATCCTGAAGGCTCAACATCGGTACGTTATGCTCTACTAAGACACCCGCCTCACGTTTTGCACTTCCTCCGACCTTTTGTGTCGGGGAATCCGGAGTGACATATTCCGGGTGTTCTTTTTCTAAACGTTTTAACTCGTTCATTTTCTGATCGTATTCGTAATCGGTAATCTCCGGATCATCCTGATTATAATAGCGTTCGATATGATACTCAATTTCCTTGCGTAACGCTTCTATTTTTTCCTGAATTTCCATTCTATTCCTCTTTCCCACTCTCTGATAGCAGTGCCAATAATCCTTCCCATTCCTGATGTGTAAGATCACGGTATTTTCCCACCGGAAGATCTCCTAATTTAATATTCATGATCCTGACACGGACCAGTTTGACCACCCGATAGCCAAAATATTCACACATTCTGCGGATCTGCCGGTTCAGTCCCTGCGTCAGCACAATACGGATTTTCCGCTTATCTAACTTTTCTACCTTACACTTTCTCGTGATCGTATCGAGGATTGGTACACCTCCTGCCATTCCGCGTAAAAACTCATCCGTAACCGGGCGGTTTACCGTTACGATATATTCTTTCTCATGAAAATTTCTTGCTCTTAGAATCTCGTTTCCAAGCTCTCCATCATTGGTAAGAAGGATCAATCCCTCGGAATCTTTGTCTAATCTTCCTACCGGATAGATACGTTTCGGGTAATGAATATAATCAATAATATTGTTCTTTTCTCTCTTCTCTGCCGTACATACAATTCCTTTTGGTTTATGAAAAGCCAGTAAAATCTTCTCATCCTCTCTCTGTATTTCCCTGCCGTCCACAAGAACCTTCTGTCCCGGAAGGATCTGATCACCAAGTACTGCTACCTTTCCGTCAATAGTCACTCTTCCTTCTTCCACAAGACGGTCTGCTCCTCTTCTTGAACACACTCCTGCTTCACTTAAAAACTTATTGATCCTGATAAATTCCGTTTCCATTCCTATCCTTTCAAAAATGCGGAGACCTAAGCCTCCGCATTTCTTCCTACTGTAATAATTCTGTCTTTATGTAACCGATGGTATCTTTATAATTTACCTTCGTCCATCCTTCCGCATAACTCATAACAACCGTAACCTTGTCACCGGCATATCCTACTGCTACCTTCGTGGAAGTCTCGCTCATGGACTCACGGATATTGATCGTGCCATTTAAGGTAACGGTAGAACCCTCTGACAGGGAAGGTGCTGATGTATCCTGCTGTGGAACTTCTGTAGACAGATACTCGCTCTTGACATAACCGGTTACACCATTATGCTCTACGGCACTCCAGTCGCCTTCTGTTCCGGTCCGCTTCAACTCTGTTCCGAACTCTAACATCTCTACGACATTTCCATCGGTACTTGCAGCATCACGGATATTGACCTTTGTGGTTACATATACAGTCTCGGCTGCCGGCTGCTCTGCCTGTTGTTGCTCTTCCTGCTTGTTATCCTCTTTTTTCTGATTGTCTTTCTTGTCGGATTTCTTTTTACTGTCTTTTTTATCCTCAGATTTTTTCTTTTCTTCGGATTTCTTTTTGCTGTCTTTCTTATCGTCCTTCTTCTTTTGTTCTTCCTCTTTTTTCTTCTTCTCTTCGTCTTTCTTCTTTTGTTCTTCTTCCTGTTTCTTCTTTTCTTCGTCCTTCTTCTTTTGCTCTTCTTCTTTCTTCTTCTGTTCTTCCTCCTGTGCCTTCTTATAATTGTTCAGCCACTTTGGAATTACCTTATCATTCAGCTTATTAACGTATTTTTCTAAGTCTTTATCCGATTTGATCGCTTTGCTGCTTTTTTTCTCGATATCGTTTGCTAACTTTACAAAGTCATCCTGCTCTTCATACTTGTCAATAAATTCTGAAACGCTCGAATCAACGTCTTTTTCATTCGTTGCGATATAATTGAATGTACTGTAGAGATTGTCAATATACAGATTTCCCTTGTCATCCGTTCTTACATAAAAAGTCTCCAAAGACGGGATCATTGTCTTGATCTTCGGGAACTTCATATCCATTGTTACGGATACGATATAGGAATCTTTATCTAATCCCTCTTTTGTATAGCACTTGATGTTCTTATATTTCTCTACGCGTTCGCTGAACATCTTGATATAACTCTGCTCTAATTTCGAGATTGGAGTTGCAATCTCTTTCATCTTATCTACATTACCTTCTGCATAGTATTTGTAATAATTCTTCATCAGTTTGGTAACGGCTTCATTTTCATCTACCTGATAATCCTCTTTCAGCACTTTTTCTGCTCTGGCTTTCGGATCAGCAGATGATGTACCTTTGTTATTGACTAACATAACGATACCGATCAAGATCACGACTAACATGCCTGCCATGATCAGATATCGTCCGTTTTTATGCAAAAATTCCTGTGTTTTTTCTTTATCTATGCTATTTTTATCTGTGCCATTCCCATCTATGTTATTTTTGTTACTTCCATCCTCAGTACTCATAAAAACCTCCTATACTGCTGCTTGTCCTCAGTTATTCTTTACTCTGTAGGACATTGCGAAAACAAACAATCTCCTATAGAGTAAAAAATGCATCTAGCGGGAGTCGAACCCACATTACTGGAATCGGAGTCCAGCGTTCTATCCATTAGACTATAGATGCAAACTTTACATAGCAGAACTTATCATATCATACTCATAGGAAAAAATCAAAGAAAAAAAGTGTGAAAAACAATTTTTTCACACTTTTTTTATACTTCTAGGCTAACGCTTCCTCAAACTGGGAATTGTATAAATCCGCATAGAATCCCTGTTGTTCTAGGAGTTCTTTATGGGTTCCCTGCTCAATAATATCTCCGTCTTTCATGACTAAAATTAAATCTGCATCTTTGATCGTAGAAAGTCTGTGCGCAATGACAAAGCTGGTTCTTCCTTTCATCAGATTGTTCATTGCTTTCTGTATTCTTGCCTCAGTTCTCGTATCGACGGAACTTGTTGCTTCATCAAGGATCAGTATCCTGTTATCTGCTAAAATGGCTCTCGCGATCGTCAAAAGCTGCTTCTGTCCCTGTGAAACATTGCTCGCTTCCTCGTTCAATTCCATCTGATAGCCGCCCGGCAGTGTGGAGATAAAGTGGTGGGCATGTGCTGCTTTCGCTGCCTCGATGACCTCTTCATCGGTTGCATCCAGTCTTCCGTAACGGATATTTTCCATGATCGTTCCTTTGAACAGCCAGGTGTCCTGTAAGACCATTCCAAAGTTCTCGCGAAGCTCACTGCGGTTGAAATCCCTGATATCATAGCCATCAACTTTGATCGCACCTTCGTTGACATCATAAAAACGCATCAACAGTTTGACCATCGTCGTCTTACCTGCACCGGTCGGCCCTACGATCGCTACCGTCTGTCCCGGAGAGATCTGACTGTTAAAATCATGGATGATGATCTTATCTTCATCGTAACCGAATTTTACATGCTCAAACGTTACACTTCCCTGAAGATTCTCATCATGCACCGGATTCTCGGCAAACTGGTCTTCCTCTTCCTCTTCTAAGAATTCAAATACACGCTCTGTTGCCGCTGCCATGGACTGAAGCATATTCGATACCTGTGCCACCTGTGTGATCGGCTGGGTAAAACTTCTGACATACTGGATAAATGCCTGAATATCTCCGACCTCGATCGTTCCTTTGATCGCTAACATACTTCCGCTGATTGCTACTGCAACATAACCGAGATTTCCGACAAACATCATGATTGGCTGCATCATACCTGAGAAAAACTGTGATTTCCAGGCTGACTGATAGAGCACGTCATTATCTTCTTCAAAGGTCTTTTTTACTACCTCTTCACGGTTAAATACTTTGATAACATTCTGTCCGCTGAACACTTCTTCGACCTGTCCGTTGATCTTTCCAAGGTATTCCTGCTGGGTAAAGAAATACTTCTGTGAGTGTTTGATGACCAGACTGATCAAAAGTGCGGAGATCGGAAGGATCACAAATGCGATCAATGTCATTAGAGGACTGATCGTAAGCATCATGATCAACACACCGATAATAGTCGTCACGGATGTGATCAATATCGTCACACTCTGATTCAGACTCTGTCCTAACGTATCGACATCATTGGTAATACGCGATAACACTTCTCCTACTGTCCGTGATTCAAAATACTTCATCGGCATCCGGTCGATCTTTTCCGATATCTCTTTTCGGAAACGGAAACAGAGCTTTTGTGTCACTCCGGTCATGATCCATCCCTGGATAAAGGAAAAGACTGCACTGACTAAATACATCGTCAGCAGGATCAACAGGATTTTTCCGATCTTGTCAAAATCAATGCCTCCGGTGCCTTTGATCTTTGCCACTAAACCGTTAAACAGTTCTGTTGTCGCCTTACTTAAGATTTTCGGTCCGATGATACTAAAGATCGTACTGCCAATTGCAAATACAATGACCGTTGCTACAGCAAACTTATACTTTCCGATGTAAGTCATCAGCTTTTTCATCGTTCCCTTAAAATCTTTTGCTTTTTCACCCGGTGCCATTCCACCATGCGGTCCTCTTGGTCCATGTCTTCTTGTATTCTGCTCTGCCATTAACGGACACCTCCTTTCAGTTCTGCTTCAGAAAGCTGGGAGCTTGCAATCTCCTGATAGGTCTCGCATCCTGCTAACAGCTCCTCATGTGTTCCGATACCGGCAATTCTGCCTTCTTCTAATACAATGATCTTATCTGCATGTAAGATCGTACTGATCCTCTGTGCCACGATCAAAACGGTTGCATCTTTTACTCTTTCATTCAGCTTCTTTCTAAGTGCCACATCGGTCTTATAATCCAATGCGGAAAAACTGTCATCAAATAAGAAGATTTTCGGATTCTTTGCAATCGCTCTTGCAATGGACAGTCTCTGCTTCTGTCCACCGGAGACATTCGTTCCGCCCTGTGCGATCGGACTGTTGTATTTTTCTTCTTTTTCTTCAATAAAATCTACTGCCTGTGCAATGTCTGCCGCCTCTTTCATCATCTCATCACTGACCTGATCTCCTGCGAATTTCAGGTTAGATGCGATCGTTCCGGAAAAAAGCACTCCTTTTTGCGGCACATATCCGATCAGACTTCTTAATTTCTCCTGTGACATTTCCCGGACATCAATTCCATCTATGGTAATGCTTCCGGAGGTCACATCATAAAAACGCGGGATCAGATTTAATAACGTGGTCTTTCCACATCCGGTACTTCCGATAATGGCTGTTGTTTCCCCCGGTCTTGCCGTAAAGGAAATATCACTCAGTGCCTCTTCTTTTGCTCCATCATAGGCAAACCCTACATCGTGAAACTCTAATACACCACTAAAGTCTTCTTCATCACCCTTTGTCTGCTCTGCATCATGGATGCTTGGTTCCGTATCTAATACTTCTTCTATACGGGTTGCTGCCACGCCTGCTCTTGGCAGCATAATGGATACCATCGTCAACATTAAAAATGCCATGACGATCTGCATCGTATAGGTAATAAATGCGATCATATCACCAACCTGAAGGTTTCCAAGGTCTACTCCTTTTGCCCCAAACCACACAATCGCTATCGTAATGGCATTCATGATCAGCATCATCATCGGCATCATAAAGGTCATAACACGGTTCGTAAACAACTGTGTCTGCATCAGATCACGATTTGCTTTCTCAAACCGTTTTTCCTCAAATTTTTCACGGCTGAATGCACGGATAACCGGAATACCGGTCAATATCTCTCTTGAAACCAGATTCATGCGGTCCACAAGGGTCTGCATCTGTTTGAACTTCGGCATTGCCACTACTACTAAGATTCCTACCAGAACAAAAATTGCAATTACCGCAACAACGATGATCCAGCCCATTCCGGTCTTTGTATTGACTACTTTTAAGATTCCTCCGATACCGATGATCGGTGCATACAGTACCATTCTTAGCAATATCGTAGAAACCATCTGTATCTGCTGGATATCATTCGTACTTCTTGTGATCAGGGATGCCGTGGAAAACTGGTCCATCTCACGGTTAGAAAAACTTAATACTTTTCCAAAG
>OLWX01000803.1_pt1 | contig 17563 bp, 14 predicted proteins | sample 1673541 | NCBI WGS metagenome assembly OLWX01 (sample SAMEA103958114, study PRJEB25191) | human gut metagenome | reverse complement strand
CCCGAGACCGGCGAGCCGGTGGGCGAGGGCGAGATGGGCGAGCTCGTGCTCACGCCGCTCGACAAGCAGGCCATCCCCGTGCTGCGCTACCGCACGCACGACCTGACGCGCGTCGTCTGCGAGCCGTGCGCCTGCGGCCGCACGACGGCACGCATGCAGAAGGTGCGCGCGCGTTCGGACGACATGCTCATCATACGCGGCACGAACGTGTTCCCCAGCCAGGTGGAGGACGTGCTCTCCGGCATCCGGGGCGTCACGCCGCACTACCGCATCGTCGTGGAGACGGCGAACGGCCTCGACAGGATGACGGTGCACGTGGAGCTGAAGCCCGAGGCGTTCTCGGACTCGTTCGAGGAGATGGAGGGCCTGCGGCGCGCCATAGAGGAGAAGCTCAAGGGCGTGCTCCTGGTGGGCGTGCGCGTGAAGCTGGTGGAGCCGGGCGGCATCGAGCGCACCACCGGCAAGGCCAAGCACGTGGAAGACCTGAGGAAGTAGGGGGCACCGCATGGCCGCCCCCTCGCCAACCGTCCCCGTCGTCGGGCGTTTTGCGCCGTCCCCGACTGGGAGGATGCATGCGGGCAACGTGTTCGCGGCGCTCGCCGCCTGGCTCGTGGCGAAGTCGCAGGGTGGGCGGATGGTGCTGCGCATCGAGGACCTCGACGCCGAGCGCTCGAAGCCCGTCTACATCGATGCCGTGCAGCGCGACTTCGAAGCGCTGGGGCTGACTTGGGACGAAGGGCCATACTTCCAGCACGACCGCACGGAGGCCTATCGCGCCGCCTTCGACGGGCTGGCCGCGCGCGGGCTCGTGTACCCCTGCTTCTGCACGCGCGCCGACCTGCACGCCGCCTCCGCGCCGCATCGGGGCGAGAAGCCGGTGTACCCGGGCACGTGCCGGGAGCTTTCCGCCGCAGAGCGCGCCTCACGTGCGCTGGAGCGCACGCCCGCCCAGCGCCTGCGGGTGCCCCATGAGGAGGTGGCGTTCACCGACCAGGTGCAGGGCCCCTATGCGCAGAACCTCGCGCAGGACTGCGGCGACTTCCTCGTGCGCCGCTCGGACGGGGCGTTCGCCTACCAGCTGGCCGTGGTGGTGGACGATGCCGAGCAGGGCGTGAGCTCGGTGGTGCGCGGCGTGGACCTCCTGTGCTCCACGCCCCAGCAGCTCTACCTGCAGGAGCTGCTCGGTCTGCCGCATCCCGTCTACGCGCACATACCGCTGCTCGTGGCCGAGCGCGACCGTCGCCTGTCGAAGCGCGACCGCGACGCTGCCCTCGATGCACTGCTCGCGCGCTTCAAGACGCCCGCCGCCGTCATCGGCCATATCGCCGGCATCACCGGCCTCGCTCTCACATGCGACCCTGCAACGCCCGAAGAGCTGCTGGCGACGTTCGATCTCGCCGCGCTGCCGACGACCTTCGACGACCTCGTGCAAGTGCGTTGGAGGTAAGCCTACCGGAGTCGCCCCGCCGCAGCGACTCCGCTGCCGTGGGCGCAAAACGGCACCCATGACATTTTCTTGAGGCTATCCACTGGGAAATCGTATATCGAAAAATTCGCCATCAGGGGTTTTGGTCGACGTCGCGCCCGCACGGCACGCGCAAATTGCCATGGGTGCCGTTTTGCGCCCACAACGGCGAATCGTTCGCCGACCCCCTGTTTTCTCAGCTGAAATTCCCTCACTCACGCATTTTGCGTGAGAACTTTCGCCATAATTCCTCCACATTTCATCCAGAATGCAGATAGTTTCGCCATCGTTCGCTGCCTAAAGTTAGCCCAACGGAGGAATGCAGCGAAGGGGGAGGCGCATGACTGCCATGCAAGATAAAACCGTCGTCGACGCGAAAGCCGTCGAGGATCGGATGGCTGCAATCGAGGACACGGTATGCCGCCATCCGCTCAACCGCGAGGTGCTCTATCGCATGCTCGCGTACTGCGCCGAGGAGCGCGCGTTGGACGACCTTGAGCGCGAAGCAGCATCCTGGCCCGAATTCGAAACCGCTACCCAGAACCAGTACCGCCTGGCCGAGCATCTCGTGCGCGCCGGCGGGCTGGATAGGATCGAGCGAGACGAGCGCGGCGCCATCGTCATGGAGCAGGACAAGGAGGGTCTCGACGAGGACGCCGTCGACGACCTCGTGCGTTCCGTAGCGTTTCGCACCACCGAAGCGGGCGCGCGCTTCGTCGAGCAGCATCGCCCTCAGGCGCGCCTCGTGGAGTTGCTGCAGCTCGCGCCGGAACGCGCCGACGTGTATATCGAGCTGCTGGAGTTCGTCCGAGCCCGTCCGCGCGCCTACAACGACATCGTGGAACTGCTGCGCGGGCGCCCCGTGCTGGAAACCGTCGTCGACGGCGAGCGGCGGCGCATGCAGCCCAGCGTGTTCGTGGACAAGCTGGAGCGCTCGGGCGCTTTGGTCTGGAAAGAAGGTTGGTGTCTGACGGAGGAGGGGGACGCGTTTCTGCGGGATCTGAAGGCAAGCGAGTAGAACCATCATAAGGAGAAAGGTTGGAGAACATGGCTGAAACCACGTTGACACGTCGAAGCTTCGTCAAGGCGTCCGCTCTGGTGGGCGCGACGGCGGCGTTCGGCGCTTCGATGGCCGGCTGTATGCAGGAGGCTCCGCAGGAGCAGGCTCCGTCCGGCGGCGGCGCCGACGAGGGTCTCGTGAGGATGAAGACGTCCTGCCACGGCTGCATCCAGATGTGCCCGGCTATCGCGTATCTGAAGGACGGCGTCGTCGTAAAGCTGGAAGGCGACCCCGACGCGCCGGTAAGTCGCGGAAGCCTGTGCATCAAGGGCCTCAACCAGCTGCACACCATGTACAGCCCGCGCCGCATCCTGCACCCCCTGCGCCGGGCCGGCGAGCGCGGCGAGAACAAGTGGGAGGTCATCTCCTGGGACGAGGCCATCACCGAGGCGGCCACCCATATCAAGGACGCTATCGACCAGTACGGCAACTACGCGTTCTTCGCCAGCGTGGGCGGCGGCGGCTCCTACTCGTTCATGGAGGCCATGACGCTTCCCATGGCCTTCGGTAGCCCGACCGTCTTCGAACCCGGCTGCGCCCAGTGCTACCTGCCCCGTTGGGCCCTCTCGAAGCTCTTCTACGGCGGCGACGACCAGTCCATCGCCGACAACGCCGTCCAGGAGATCTTCAAGGTGAACGACAACAAGACCGAGGTCGTGGTCATCTGGGGCGCCCAGCCCTCCGTGTCCGAGACCGCCGAGTCCGGCCGCGGCATGGCGGAGCTCCGCGCCGCCGGCGTGAAGACCGTGGTCGTCGACCCGAACTTCTCGCCCGACGCCGTGAAGGCCGACGTGTGGCTGCCCGTACGTCCCGGCACCGACACGAAGCTTCTGCTCTCGTGGTTCCGCTACATCTTCGAGAACAAGCTCTACGACGAGGAGTTCACGAAGTACTGGACGAACCTGCCCTTCCTGATTGACCCGGACACGAAGCTGCCCGTGAAGGCGCAGGAACTGTTCCCCGACTTCAAGCAGACGACGCCCGAGAACACCCCGGCCTACGTGTGCTTCGATCTGAAGACGAACGCCGTAGCGCCCTTCGAGTACTCCGCTCCCGCCGATTCGGCCGTGGATCCCGAGATCTTCTGGGCCGGCGAGTTCAACGGCAAGCAGTACAAGACCGCCGGTCAGATCTACAAGGAGGAGGCCGATCCCTGGACGCTCGAGAAGACGGCCGAGGAGTGCTGGCTGCAAGCGGATAAGATCGAAGAGGCCATCAAGCTCTATGTTGAGAACAACGGCGGCATCGCCAACGGCGTGGCCTCCGACATGACTGAGTCCGCCTCCCAGGTGCCGCTCGGCTGCATGGGCCTCGACTCCATCATGGGCCGCATCAACAAGCCCGGCGTCACCATGACCCAGAAGGGCGGCGGCTACTTCGCCACCATGACCGACACCGGTGAGACCAAGCTGGTGCGCCCGGTCACCTACAACAACGGCTTCGGCGGCATGTTCTCCGACATGTACGGCGTCGGCGCGGTCATCGGCATGTCCGATGCCGAGAACGAGGCGCGCATCAAGCAGCTCGGCGAGGCCATGCCCGACTCCCAGCGCATCCTGAACAAGCTTCTGCAGGATCGTCTGGGCATGAAGGATCACAAGGGCCTCTACGCCTGGTGCCACTCCCACATCCCCACGGTGCGCAACGCCATCGCCACCGGCGAGCCCTTCAAGCCGCGCGTGTGGTTCGACATGTCCGGCAACAAGCTGGCCATGCTCGGCAACGCGAAGTCCTGGTACGACGTGTTCCCCGAGGTGGACTACATCATCGGCCAGTACCCGATGCTCACCTCCTTCCACATCGAGGCGTGCGATCTGGTCTTCCCGCTGCGCGAGTGGCTGGAAGAGCCCATGGTGAACATGACCCAGCTGGACACCCAGTGGCTGCAGAACGAGTGCGTGCACATCGGCGAGACCGTGTCGCACTCCATCCCGGCGGCCCAGGTGGTGGCCAAGTGCCGCGAGATGTGGGGCGGCCACATCCCGAACGGCCTGGAATTGGGCGATGGCACGGCTTATCTGGGCAGCGCCACCGAGGCCGAGGTCAAGCAGGGCGTTGCCGACACGCTCGGCGCTCCCGACTGGGAGACCCTGCAGGCGAACACCGACGAGTACGTGCCGTTCGTGACGCCGGACTACTGGAATTACAACCAGCACGAGCAGATCGCCGACGACGGCCTGCCCTCCGGCTTTGCCACCGAGTCCCGCAAGGTGGAGACCTACTGCCAGATGCTCATCCGCATGGCTCGCAACGGGTACCCGTACTGCTATCCGGAGCCCCAGGAGGCCTGCGAGGACTACAGCCCCATCTGCGTGCCCATCGAGCCGGTCGAGTCCCCCTACGAGGGCATGCCGGGCTACGATCCCGAGTACCCGTTCGTGCTCACGAGCGGACGTGTGCCCTACTTCCACCACGGCACCATGCGCCATGCTCCCTTCAGCCGCGAGCTGTTCCCCTGCGCCGAGATCCGCATCAACCCGGCCAGCGCCAAGGAGCTCGGCATCGAGCACATGGACTGGGTCAAGGTCACCAGCCGCCGCGGCGAGGTGCATGCCCGCGCCTACCTGACCGAGGGCGTCCACCCCAAGACCGTGTGGATGGAGCGCTTCTGGAACCCCGAGTGCTTCGACGCCTCCCAGGCCAACCCCACCGGCGGCTGGCGCGAGTGCAACGTCAACGTGCTCACCAAGAACGACGCCCCCTTCAACGAGGTCTACGGCTCCTACACCAACCGCGGCTTCACGGTGAAGATCGAGAAGTCCGAGCGTCCTGCCAACATTTGGGTGGAGGCTGAGGAGTTCGAGCCCTTCATGCCCACTCAGGAAATGCTCGCTGAAGCCCAGACGAAGGATGTGTTCTAATGAAAAATACGCTTGTCATCGACCTGGACCGCTGCTCGGGCTGCGACTCCTGCGTGGCCGCCTGCAAGATGGAGAACCAGATGAACCTGGGCGTGGTGCGCAACCACGTGTCCGCCATCGGCCCCACCGGCACCTTCCCGGACATCGAGATGTACTGGCTGCCCATGCAGTGCCAGCAGTGCGAGAATCCCGGCTGCATCGAAGTGTGCCCCACCGGCGCCTCCTACCGCGACGAGGAGACCGGCATCGTGCTCGTGAACGCCGAGGATTGCATCGGCTGCGAGAGCTGTCTGACGGGCTGCCCCTACGGCGTGCGCCAGCTGAACCCGAAGACCAACACCATCGAGAAGTGCACGCTGTGCTTCCAGCGCAAAAACGACGAGAACTGGGTGCCGGCCTGCGTGCACAACTGCTGCTGCGGCGCTCGCACCTTCGGAGACTTGGACGATCCGAACTCCGAGGCCGCGAAGGTCGTGGCTGCCGCCGGCGAGAACGCGCACTACCTGTTCGATCCGGCCGACCTGCATCCCACGACGGTCTACATCCTCTCGGAGAAGACCGCCAAGTGGCAGGAGGAGCCCGTCGAGGTCACCCGCTACGAGAAGAAGTAGCCATTTTGCGTGAGGGGTGCGCTTGCACCAGCCCGTAGGTGCGCCCCTCGGTTTTCGGTTGCCCCGACCGTCGCTCCCTCCCTTTTGGCGGTCGGGCGCTCTTGCGGGTTCGCAGTTTGAACCCGCAGGACGGGGGCTGCTGCTTTGGTGCGCCGGTGCGCCGCTTTTTCGAGGTCGCAGTTCCTGTCCTGCGGAGCGCTCTGGCGCTACGCGGTTTGTGCCCAACGAGGACGGGCGAGTCTGAGAGGAGAGGGGATACATGGTAGATGAGATGAGCGTCGCTGCGGCCGATGAGGCTGTGGTGACGGAGGACATGATCGCGGCCCTCAAGGGTCGCGCGGCGTTCTACGACCTTTTGGCGGCCATCTACTTCCGGCCGTTGACGGCTGAGCAAATCGATAACATCGCCGAGATGGATTGGTCGGAATATGCCGATGTGAACGAGCTGTTCGCCGACGGGGTGAACGATATCACGCGCTATTTGCGCAAGCGGAACTCCGGCACGCGCCAGGCGCTGGCCGTGGACTTCACTTCCGCCTTCGCCGGAACCTCCTCGTGGAAGGGCCGCTACGCGGTGCCCTACGAGAGCGTGCACACGAGCGAAGAGGGGCTCATGTTCCAGGACGCTTACCACGAGGTTTTCCAGCTGTACAAGGCCAACCACGTGGCCAAGGCCGAGGGCTACGACTTCCCCCACGATCACCTGTCGTTCATGTGCGAGTTCCTCGTGGTGCTCTCAGATCGCATCATTGCCGCCCTTGAGGCCGGCGACGACGCGGAGGCCCTGCGTCAGGTTCGCACGTCCCGCGCGTTCCTCGCCGACCATATCCTCTCGTGGTTCGACACGTTCCAGGATCTGGCGCTTCTGCTTTTGGAGACGCGCTTCTATCGGGGCGTCTTGAAGATTTCCAAGGGTTTCTTCCTCGAGGACGCCGAGCTTTTGGATGCTATCGCCGTCGAGCTCGAGCAGCGCCTCGAGGTGCGAGAGGAGAGGTAACATGGACTTCGCGATCATCCTTGCAGTCACCATCGTCGGCTGCTTCGCCCTGCGCAACCCCTTGAAGGCGCTTCCGGTCGCGTTCTACGCCGCCGCCATCGCCATCGACGTCGTCTACGTGTACGGCGTGTTCTTCGGGCTGCCGCGCGCCATTTGGAGCCCGCTGTTCGTCCTCATCCAGAAGTGCGAGCTGTCGCTGGCCCTGTTCGTGGTCGTCATGTTCATCGGATGCCTGAACCGGGACGGCCGCGCCTATCACTGGCTGAAGCCCGTGCGCAGCGAGCTGTCCATCGTGGCGTGGTTCCTCTCGCTCGGGCACATGGCCGTGTACCTGGAGAGCTACCTGCCGCGCCTTCTCGGCGGCGGCGAGATCGGGGGCAACGTCATGGGCGCCTTCGTTTTGGCGGTCGTGCTGCTCGTGCTGCTCGTCGTGCTCGGCGTGACGTCCTTCGCCTTCGTGAAGCGGCAGATGTCCACGGCCTCGTGGAAGAAGGTGCAGAAGCTGGCCTACCCGTTCTTCGGGCTGGTGTACGTGCACCTGCTGCTGATGCTTTTGCCCTCGGCCCTGCACGGCGGCCTCGCCGCCCAGGCCTCGGTGGTCGTGTACTCGGTGGTGTTCGTCGGCTATGCCCTCTGCCGCGTGGGCCGGGCGTTGGTCGACCGGAGCGCCGAGGATGCCGTGTCCGCGTCCAACGACCCGACTCCCGCCATCTCCGACGAACCGGAAATGGTATCGTAGGCCAATCGGATCACATCGAGGAGCGCTCGGCTGTCGCCGGGCGCTCCTTGCGCTAGGGAGGGCAGTGATGGCCGAGACGAAAAACTTCATGGCGAAGCTCGTGCGCGCGTGGCCGGCATTGCCGTACATGGCCTTGGGGGCCCTGCTAGCTTCGGTCTATATAGCGAGCTCGGGAACGGCGTGGCTGTCTGATAGCGAGATCAACGGCGGAAACCTTTCGGTGCTGACGGTGACCATGAGCCTGTCGGCCGGCGGCCTCATGCTGTTGTCCACGTTCGCAGTGCCCCGGGTGCGCTCGTGGCTCGAGCGCCCGACGGCGTGCCTTTGGGCGGGGGCGGTCTCCTCGCTCGGCGCCCTCATCGTCATACTTATCGGGCCCTATTATTTGACGCCGATGCTGCCTTATCCCGTTATCCGATCGCTTTTCTTCATCGGCGGCATACTATTCGGCGTGGGGCTCGGGGCGATCGCCCTGCGTTGCGGGCAGCTCTACGGCGCGCTGCCGCCGCGCCAGGTCATCCTGTACGTGGCCTACTCCCAGTTCGTCGTGGGAGCCTCCTTCTTCATTGTGCTGGGATCGCCCGCCTGGGCGCCGGTTCCCGGCGGTCCCAGCTTGGCGGGCATGGCTTCGTTCGTGCTGCTGCCTTTGGCGGCCGGCATCTTGGCATCGTTCTCCCGCCATATCGAGCAGCCGACGCCCACTCTTGTGCGCGACCATTCGCGCCGGTCGCTGCCGAAGTCGTTCTGGAAGCTTCTGGCCGTGGTCTTCGTGTTCTCCTGCATCGTGTCCTCGGTGTACGCATCCACGGTGGCGGTCTCCTCCATCGAGACGACGCTGTCCGGGTCGCGTCTCGTCATGCTCGCGCGCATGCTTCTGGCGTTGGTTTTGGCGGTGGTGGCCGTGGGCATCGAGGGGGATCGACTCAACTTCGGGAAGCTGTACTCGGTGGTGATGGTGGCCTCCGTGGCGCTTGTCGCCTGCCTGCCCTTGGTAACGGTGCTGCATACCGTGCTCGCCCAGGTGGTGTCGCTGTCCAGCGTCGTGTTCGAGCTGTTCCTGTGGTGCATTCTCGCCTTCATCGTCTTCCAGCGGCGCACCTCCGCGGTCATCGTGTTCGGCTACGGCTACGGCGCCTACCAGCTTGGCAACGGCATCGGCTGGCTCTTCGGGGCGCAGCTTTTAGGGACGCTGTTCGGTGCCGTCGGCGAGGCCTTCGCCTATATGATCATGGCGCTCATCGTGCTCGCTTGCGCCTTTCTCATCTTCTCCGAGCGCGAGTTCGACCGATTGTTCGCGCCGGGGGAGGAGGGCGCCCCCTCGCTTGACGAGCTGCTGATGAGGGATCTTGCCGCCGAGAGCGAGGGGCCGGCCCGCGAGGACGAGCCGGTGCGCAAGGGACGCTTCGGTCTGGCGATCGAGGCTTTGGCCGCAGACTACCAGCTCTCTCCCCGGGAGACCGACGTGCTGCGCTGTCTGGCCATGGGCTACAACTCGTCCACCACGGCGAGCAAGCTCAGCATCTCCTGGAACACGGTGCGCACCCATACGCGCAACGTCTACGGCAAGCTGGGCGTTCATTCCCAGCAGGAGCTGATTGCCATGGTGGATGACGTCACGGCGGCCGAGGGGTAGGATATCTCGCGGCGCTCCTCGATGCGGATTGCGGTTTATTTCGAGTTCGATATAATAAGCAGTCAAAACACGTTGCGAGGGGTGACTTTGAAAGACTCACACGGTCGTACTATCGATTATCTGCGCATATCGCTGACGGATCGCTGCAATTTCCGCTGCGTCTACTGCATGCCCGAGGAGGGCGTGTGCGCGATGTCCCATGACGAGATCCTGCGCATCGAGGAGATCGAGCGGCTGGTGGCCGTGGCCGCCGGGCTCGGCATCCGCTCGGTTCGCCTCACGGGCGGCGAGCCGTTGGTGCGCAAGGGCGTGGTTGAGCTGGTGGACGCCATCACCGGCATCGAGGGCATCGAGAACGTCTCCATGACCACCAACGGGGTTCTTCTGCCCCGCATGATCGGCGATTTGAAGGCAGCGGGGCTTTCGCGGGTCAACATCTCGCTTGACACCCTGGATCCGGTGCAGTTCCACGAGATCACGCGCACGGGCCGTTTGGAGGACACCCTCGCCGGCATCGACGCGGCGCTCGCCGCAGGGCTCAATCCCGTGAAGGTGAACGCCGTGGCCGTGCGCAGCCTTGACCAGGACTTTTTGGAGTTCGCGAAGCTCTCCATCGATCGGCCGCTGCACGTGCGCTTCATCGAGTACATGCCCGTGGGCGATACAAGCGTCGACGCCGGCACCGGCTGGGGCAAGGAGGATGTCATCCCCTCCGAGGAGTTGTTCGACATCATCAACGAGCGCGCCCGTGCGGCGGGGCTGCCCGAGCTGCGCCCGGCCGGGGCGACGAAGCCTCTGGGCTGGGGTCCGGCGCGCTACTTCGAGTTCCCCGACGCGCTGGGCACCGTGGGCTTCATCAGCCCGCTGTCGCGCCACTTCTGCAGCGAGTGCAACCGCCTGCGCGTGACCGCCGACGGCAAGGTGCGCCCGTGTTTGTTCTCTGATACCGAGTACGATGTGCGCACGGCCCTGCGCGAGGGCGATGACGCCGCAGTGCGCGACGTGCTGCTGACGGCTCTCGGCGCCAAGCCCGACGACCACCATGACAAAGTGGGCACCGACCGCAAGATGAGCCAGATCGGCGGCTAGCTTTCTTCCGGGTTGTCCGGGTTCGCGCTCGGGGCAAGGGCTCCGTGCTCAGACAGTCCTCGCTTGGTGGAACAGCCCACTGGGCTGTTCCAGTCGCTGCGGAACTCCGCGCGGACCCTCGCCCCGAGCGCGAACCCTCCTCTTCCAAGAATGCCTTCCGAACCTGCTAGAAAGGAATTGCAATGACCGAGCAGCTGACCCATATCGACGAGAACGGCGACGTGCGGATGGTGGACGTATCGCAGAAGGCCGACACCGAGCGCGTGGCCGTGGCCGAGGGCTTCATCTCCATGAAGCCGGAGACGTTGGCCCTCATCGTGGAGGGCAAGGCGGCCAAGGGCGATGTGCTCGCCTGCGCCCGGGTGGCCGGAGTGATGGCCGCGAAGAAAACGAGCGAGCTTATCCCCATGTGCCACCCGCTGAACATCACCAAGGCCAAGGTGGAGTGCGCGCCCGTGCGCGAGGGCGAGCGGGAAGACGGGCGCGTGGGTATTCACGTGACTACGATGTGCGGTGTCACGGGCAAGACCGGCATCGAGATGGAGGCGCTCACGGCGGCTTCCGTGACGTGCCTGACCGTGTACGATATGTGCAAGGCCGTGGACCGCGGCATGGAAATTTCCGATGTGCGCCTGCTGAAGAAGGACGGCGGCAAGACGGGCCTCTGGCTGCGGGAGGAGTAGATTTCCGCAGTTTGGAGAGGTTGCGACAGGAAAGCCCCCGGCCGGGGAGGGACGGCCGGGGGCTTTGTCGATGATCTGCGGGAGCCGGGAGGGCGGGCCCCGCAGCGGGAAAGGCATTTCGGGTGAGACGGGCGCGGCCAGCGGCGGCACCCGTCTCTGCCGTTTCTAGCCGAGGAATTTCGCCACGGACTTGCCGCACTCGCGGCCGAGCACCAGGGCGAAGGCCAGCGAGCAGCCGGGGATGGGGGTCACGTACTCGGTGCCGAAACGGCGGCCGCAGTCGTTGCCGGCCATGTACAGGCCGGGAATGGGCTCGTAGTTCGCATCCAAGGCGTTCTGCTCGCCGTCGGTGATGATGCCGCCCATGGTGACCATGGTCTCGCCGAGCACCGGGTCGAAGGTGCAGGCGTAGAAGGGGCCGTCCTTCACCGGGAAGAGCACCTCGGCGGCGCGGCCGAACTCCTCGTCGACGCCGGCCTCGCAGTAGCCGTTCCATCGCTCGATCTGGGCGACGAACTCCGTGGCGGCGTCGCCGGAAAGTCCCATCTGGCCGGCCAGGCCCTCCAGGGTGTCGTCGGCGATCCACTCCACCTGGGTCATGGGGCCGCCACCGCCCGGGCCGCCCTGGCCCTCTTCCTGCTCCGGTTCCTCGTAGGTGCCCTTGAACTTCGCGTAGGCCTTGTCGAGCGAGTCGCGCAGGGAGGCGATGTTCTCCTCATTGGCGGTGAAGCCGGCGTGCTGGGGCAGGGTGTACTGGCGGTACTCGGTGAAGTTGTTGTCCACCACGGCGTACTTCGTCTTGCGGCTCATGAACACGGTCTGGTACCCGCGCTGCTCGGAAGTGGGGTAGTACTCGTTGGCGAAGCGGCGGCCGTTCTCGTCGATCCACACGGCCTGGGGCAGGCAGTTCATCTTGCCGGGAACCGACAGGCCCTTCATGTTCATGCCGGCAACGGGCGTGGTCTCCAGGTGAGCGCCGGCCCAGTAGGCCATCTGCACGCCGCGGCCGTCGTTGGCCGACATGGAGGTCAGCGCGTCCTCGCCGGTGAGGGCCTGGGCCATGTCGGGCATGAAGTAGGCCATCATCTCGGGGTTGCCGCCCATGCCGCCGCAGGCGCAGACGACGGCCTTGCAGTTGATCTTGATGTAGCCGTCCGCGTCAGAGGCCACAAGACCCGCCACGGCACCGTCCTGCATGATGATGTACTCGGCGGTGGTGGCGAAGTGGAACTCGGCGCCGGCCTCCTCGGCCGCGGCCTGGTTGTACATCTGGATCTTCGTCTGGTTGCACTCGCCGTAGAACGAGCACACGCTCGGCCAGAACTTGATGCCCGACAGCTCGCCCATCTGGTGCTCGGTGGGCGGGAAGAACGCCGTGGTCATAGTGGCGAAGTCCTCCTCGGTCAGGCGGTCGAGGTACCAGTTGGAGTTTTCCTCGGAGTTCTGTGCGAACTTCATGACCAGCGAGGGGTTGGGCATGTTGGAGGTGATCTTCATGAAGTTCTGGTAGAACTCCACCGGATCGATGTGCGGCACGCCGCGCTCCTGGAGGATCTTGGCGTTCAGCGAGGCGAACTCGTTGCCCACGGCCTGGTAGGAGTCCTCGGGCTGCTTCTCGATGAGGATGACCTTCTTGCCCTGCTCGGCCAGCTCGCGGCAGGCGGTGATGCCGGCGAAGCCGTGGCCGCAGACCACCGCGTCGCAGTCCCATTCCTGGGCGAAATCGGTCACCTCGGCCGGCGGCGTCATCCAGCTGGTGTCGGTGACGTTGTGGATGTGCACATCGCTGGGCGCGGAGCTGCCCGCGCTCTCGATGTGGCCGCCGTCTTCGGTCTTGGCGGTGCTGTCGCCGCCTGCCGGCGCGCAGCCGGCGAGCCCGGCGGCTCCGGCGGCCATGGCGGCCACGGCGCCCATGCCGATGAACGAGCGGCGGGACATGCCCTTGGTTGTCTTCTCCATAGTTCCCATATCCTCCCTTGGTATCGGGGCGTATCGGTCGGCGTGCACCGAAGCTCGGCGGTGCGGCCGGCGGGGCGCTCGGGGCGACTCCCCGGCCTTCTCGTCGCTCGCCTTGGTGCGGCGCCGGGGCCCATGATGGCACCGCGAGCGGCCCGCGAGGAATCGTCAGCTTGGGGGATTTCCCGGAAAGCGCCCTCGCGGAAATGGGGGAGATGGAAATAAACCGCAGGTCAGCGCCACAGGGCCAGAATGACGGCTCAGTAACGCCGTGGCAACTTCGGAAAGTTTCGCTATACTGGTGCCCGACGAAGCCGCGACAAGCCAGGGAGGGTACAGGTTGCCGCTTTCCAAATACTTCAGGCTCGAGGCGCTCACGCTCATAGCGTTTCTGGCCACCATTCCCATCTACTCGCCGAACCATCTGCTCTTCGAGACCGGCGTCTTCGACGTGCCCACGTTCATGGCGCCCTTCGCGAACACGATGCTTTTCTCCACACTCGTATTGGGCACGCTCGCCGCGCTGGCCTCGGGGCGGCGCTGCCCCGAGAGGCTCTTGGGCCGCGGATGGGTGGTGGCCGGCGTGGCCGCTTATCTTACGGGCTACGGCCTGCTTATAGCCGCGGCGGCGCTGCCGGGCGTGGGCACGGGGGCTGTGGGGGCTCTTTCGGGTTTTCTGTTGGCGGCGGGCACCGTGGAGCTGGCGGTGCTGTGGGGCAGCTACATGGCCGCCTACGACCTGCGCCAGGCGCTTTTGTGGTGCGCCCTTTCCGTGGGCTGCGCGGCGCTCGTGGGGCTTCTGCTGTCCTCCACCACCTTCGGCGTGGGGCTCATCGTGTTCGTGGTGCTGGTGCTGGCGAGCTTCCCCGTGCCCTGCCTGGCGGCGTGGAAGCGCCCGCGGGGCGGCGCGCGCCCGGGAGATCTGGGCGGCGGGGCCAAGGCGGCTGGTGCGGCATCATCCGTGCAGGAGGCGGCGGAATCTCCGGCCCCCACGCGCCGGGCGCGGCTGGCGTCTTTGGCCTCGGTGCCCGGCATGCCGCTGGCGGGCCTCATGGTGTTCGCCTTCATGATGGGGGCGCGGAAGTTCATCCTGTTCGACGTGGTGAACATGGAGCTGCTCGGCTGCGCGCTGGGGGCCGTGGTGGCGCTGCCCATCTGCCTTCTGCGCACGAGCCGGCCGCTCACCACGCTCATCTACCGGATGCTCGTGCCGGCGTTCGCCTTGGTGCTCATCGTGCTGAACAGCTTCCCCGGCACCACGATGCCGATGTTCTTCGCCGCGTGGCTCACCTACGTGTTCTACGGGGCCGTGGCCATCCTCGCCCTGGCGAGCCTGGCGGCCGTGGCCCATGCCCGGGAGTTCTCGGCCGGCTCGGTGTTCGGCACGGCGGTGGCGGCCTTCGCGCTGTTCTCGCTTCTGGGCCTGGGGTGCGCGCCCACCGCCCCCTTCCAGGAAGAGGGCGGCGGCCCGGCGCTCTTGGTGGTGAGCACGTTCTACTTCGTGGGCGTCATCGCGGCGGCGCTCTGGGGCTTTTGGCGCGCGGGCGCGGGGGAGCGCGCGGCCGACGACGGGCTGGGCGCGCGGGATGCCGGCGCGGGGGCCGACGCGCAGGCCCAAAGCGTGCAGGCGCGCTGCGAGGCCTTGGCCGACGAGGCCGGCCTAACGCCGCGGGAGCGCGAGATTTTAGGGTATCTGGGGCGCGGCCACGGCATCGCCTTTGTGGCCGCCACGCTCGTCATCTCCGAGTCCACCGTGCGCACCCACGTGAAGAGCATCTACAAGAAGCTCGGTGTGAACGGCCGCGAGGAGCTGCTCGCGAAGGTGGACGAGGGATAGGGCCAGGGCTAGGGGTGCCCGCGCGGCTTCCCGGTAAGTGCCCGCACGGCCCCTGCGATCTCGGGGGCCGTGCTCACCAGGACGTCCGCCCGGCTGAGCTCGTCTGCCGTTCCGAATCCGTAGGTGCACCCGACAAAGGGAATGTTTCCGTGCACGGCCACCTCCTGATCGTGGTGCCGGTCGCCGACCATGAGGTGGGGCTTCGGGTAACGTGCGCAAATCTGCCGGTAGATCTGCCACTTCTCCAGCCCTTCGAAGTCTTCGGCGCACCAGGCGCCGGTGAACAGGCCGCCGAGGCCGAATGCGGCAAGGTGCTCGTCGCGGTAGGAGCCGCTGCAATTTGAGAGGAACACGAGCGTGCATCCCTCCTCGCGCAGGGATTCCAGCATGGCCTTCGCGCCGGGGTACAGGCGCCCTGCGCCCGCCGCGAGCAAGCGGCGCATCTCCTCTCCGATGGCGGCCGATGCGCGCTGCCAAATCGCTTCGGGCAGCTCGGGCATGAAGGAGGCCCACATGGCGGCAGGGGAGTATCCGAGCCACGAGGCGATCTCCTCATCGGAGAACGTACGCGGGGCGGCCCAGCCATCGGTTACCAAGGCAGCATAGGCGCGGCGAAACGCCGGGCCGTACAGATGCATGGAATCGTGGAGCGTGCCATCGTAGTCGAAAAATACCGTGCCGCCCATGGGCCCCTAGCCTTCGATCTCCCGCAGAAGGTTGACCATCTCGATGGCCGACGTGGCGCAGTCGAATCCTTTGTTGCCCGCCTTGGTGCCCGCACGCTCGATTGCCTGCTCGATCGTGTCGGTGGTCACGATGCCGAACATAACGGGCACCCCGCTTTCCAGCGATACGTGGGCGATGCCCTTGGCGGCCTCGTTGCAGACCAGGTCGTAGTGGCTCGTGGCGCCGCGGATGACGGCGCCCAGGCAGATGACGGCGTCATAGCGGCCCGATTGCGCCATCTTCTGCGCGGCAAGCGGCGCCTCGAAAGCGCCGGGTACCCAGGCGATGTCGACGTCCTGCTCGCGCACGTTGTGGCGCAAAAGGCCGTCCATGGCGCCCCCGATCAGCTTGGATGTGATGAACTCGTTGAAGCGGGAGGCCACGATGCCGACCTTGATGTTCTCCGATACCAGCTTCCCTTCAAATACCGTCATGATGATCCTTTCCCAAACGTTGGTTTCCTTAGTCGAGTTGTACAGGCGCTAGGACGCCTGGCGCTCCTCATCGAAGTACAGCAAATGCCCCATCTTCTCCTGCTTGGTGCGCAGATAGAACTCATCGTGGCTGGTCAAAGGCATTTGGATGGGCACGCGTTCGGTGATCTGCAGCCCGAAATCGCCCAATTGGTACACTTTGTCGGGGTTGTTCGTAAGCAGTCGCATGGTCTTTACGCCCAGCTCGTGCAGAATTTGGGCGCCGATGTAGTATTCTCGCAGGTCGCCCGCGAAGCCCAGGGCCAGGTTGGCCTCCAGGGTATCCATGCCGGCATCTTGCAGCTCGTAGGCGCGCAGCTTGTTCACAAGCCCGATGCCGCGCCCTTCCTGGCGCATGTACAGCACCACCCCGCGCCCCTCGGCTTCCACCTGGGCCATCGCTGCAGCCAGCTGCTGGCCGCAATCGCAGCGCAGGCTGCCGAAGGCATCGCCGGTGAGGCACTCGGAATGAACGCGCACCAGCACATCGACGCCGTCTCCGATGTCGCCTTTCACCAGGGCCACGTGGTGCTCGCCGTTCAACTTGTTCACGAAGGCGTGGGCGCGAAACGCCCCGTAGCGCGTGGGCATTGCCGTATCGGCCACTTCCACCACGTGGCATTCGTGCTTCTTGCGGTAGTCCTGGAGCGCTTTGATGGAGATGAACTTCAAATTGAATTGCCGGGCGAGCTCTATCAGCTCGGGTGTGCGCATCATGGTGCCGTCTTCGCGCATGATCTCGCAGCACAGACCGCACTCCTCAAGACCGGCCAGACGCATCAGATCCACTGTGGCCTCGGTGTGGCCGTTGCGCTCCAGCACGCCGTTGGCCTTTGCCATCAGTGGGAACATATGGCCCGGCCGGCGGAAGTCGGACGGGCGGGCGCCGGGCTGCACCACGGCGCGCGCGGTCAGCCCGCGCTCTTGCGCCGAGATGCCCGTTGTGGTGTCGACGTGGTCGATGGACACGGTGAAGGCGGTTTCGTGGTTGTCGGTGTTCTCGGTGACCATTTGGGGAAACGCCAGCTTTTGGCACAGTTCGGCGGACATGGGCATGCAGATGAGCCCCTTGCCGTGTACTGCCATGAAGTTCACGTTCTCGGTGGTGGCGAACTGCGCTGCGCAGATGAAATCGCCTTCGTTCTCGCGGTCGGGGTCGTCGGTGCACAGAATGATCTTGCCCGCGCGCAAATCATCCAGCGCCTCTTCGATCGTGCTGAACTGGAATGACTTGTTCTCTTCCATGGGGTGCTCCTTCGTTAGAATCCATGCGCTGTCAGAAATGCTTGGGTGATACCGCCGCTCTCGACCGTCGCGGATGGAGGGGGGAGGGGGGCGCCGAGGAACCGTTCGACGTACTTCCCGACCATATCGGTTTCGAGGTTCACCTCATCGCCGACGCGCTTGAGGGAAAGGGTCGTCTCGGCCCGGGT
>OLWX01000800.1_pt1 | contig 17579 bp, 11 predicted proteins | sample 1673541 | NCBI WGS metagenome assembly OLWX01 (sample SAMEA103958114, study PRJEB25191) | human gut metagenome | reverse complement strand
GTGCACCTCGCGCAGCAGAAACACCTCGGCCGCCCCGCCCGTGCCCCGCTTGGCACCGAGCAGGCGCGCCGGCATGACCCGCGTCTCGTTGGCCACGAGCAAATCCCCCGGCCGCAAGTAGTCGATGATGTCCTTGAAGATGCGATCTTCCACTTCCCCGCCAGCGCGATCCATCACGAGCAGCCGGCACTCGTCACGCACGGCCGCCGGCTCCTGAGCAATCAGTTCTTCGGGCAAGTTGTAGTCGAAATCATCGGTTCTCATGAAAAGCGCTCCTTAGAATGCATGCAGGCGCTATACTACCATGACCCAACTCAACCCGCGTCGTCCGGGTGCCGAGGGGGTGCTCGCAGCCCGCTGATCGCTTTATCCCCCTCCGAACGCGATAACAGAATCAGCGAAGATGACGCACATCAGTCGGTACCATCCCGGCATCGCTGCTGCTGAAGTGGAAGCTGATTCTTAACAATCGCGTTCTCCGGGGGGCGATCAGAGGTCTGCGAGCACCCCCTCGGCACCCGGACGCCCATAGATACGTTTGAACAGAAGGAGCGACTTTGGCACTCTTCGATTGCACGTGCGACGCTACCAGCGGGCACGCCCGCGCGCTCACCTACACCACCGCCCACGGCGATTTCCACACCCCGATGTTCATGCCCGTGGGCACCTCCGCCACGGTGAAGGGCATCACGACGAGCCAGCTGCGCGAGCTGGGCAGCCAAGTAGTGCTCGCGAACACGTACCACCTGGCCATGCGGCCCGGTGCCGACCTGGTGGCCGAGGCCGGCGGCATCCACCGCTTCATGAACTACGACGGCCCCATGCTCACCGACTCCGGCGGCTTTCAGGTATTCAGCCTCGCGGACACCGTGAAGCTCTCCGACGACGGGGTCACGTTCCAGTCCATCTACGACGGCAGCAGGATCCACTGGACGCCCGAGGAGAACATGCGCATCCAGGAGCTCATCGGCGCCGACATCGCCATGCAGCTGGATCAGTGCGCTCCCTACCCCGCCACCCGCGAGTTCGTGGCGCGGGCCGTGGACTACTCCAGCGCTTGGGCGCGCCGCTGCCTGGCCGCCCACAAACGACCCGATCAGACGCTCTTCGGCATCGTGCAGGGCGGCATGCACCTGGATTTGCGCTTGGAAAGCGTACGACGGCTGCGCGCGATCGAGGACGAGTCGCTGGCCGCGGGCGGCCGGCGCTTCGGCGGCTACGGCATCGGCGGCTACTCCGTGGGCGAGGATCACGAGGTCATGTTCGAGACCTTGGGCGAGGTGGCCCGCGCCTGCCCGGACGACCGGCCGCGCTACCTCATGGGCGTCGGCAACCCCACCACGCTCGTGCGCGCGGTGCGCGAGGGCGTCGACATGTTCGACTGCGTGCTGCCCACCCGCACGGCCCGCATGGGCACCGCGTTCTCCAGCGCCGGCCGCATGAACATGCGCAACGCCAAATACGCCCGCGACTTCACGCCGCTCGATCCGGCCTGCGACTGCCCCACCTGCAAAAACCACACGCGCGCCTACATCCGGCACTTGGTGAAGCAGAACGAGATGCTCGGCGCCATTCTGCTGTCGGTGCACAACCTGCACTTCCTGCTGGATCTCATGCGCCGCGCGCGGGAAGCCGTGCTCGCCGACGTCTACGAGGAGTTCTTCGAGCAGTGGATGGAAAGCGACGCGGCGGCGGACTACTAGGCGCCCGTTAAGCCCGGCGGCTCCGCCACCACCGTCAACCGCCGTCGGAGTCGCCGACGCCACACCGCGCGGCAACCGCCGGACTGATGCCGCGCTCCCCTTGGAACCAGTTTCCGTTTCGGCAGCCTGACGTCGGAAAACATTGTTGACGAGCGTCAATACCACATATCGTCCGCACTTTGGTGACGGTTTGTCAAAATTCATATTACAGCTTGCTTACAACTGGCTACGAAACGGAAACGAGTGACCCGCTCCGCTGACAGCTTCGTGACGTGCGACTACACTGAGCAGCAGTTTTACTTAACGCGACTGCCGTCCAAAGAAGAGGAGAGAGGGCCGCGGGCGCTGGAATAGCACGGGAAAGGACCGATCATGACCGCTCAGCTCGCAGACAAGCTTCGCCCCTTCGGCATCGACTACGTGGACGCCATGGACCGCTTCGGCGACAACGCCGAGCTGTACGAGCGCCTGGCCCTGAAGTACCTGGACGACGGGCATTTGGTGGCGCTTCAGGCCGCCATGGAGGCCAAGGACTACTCGGAGGGCTACAGCCAGGCCCATGCGCTGAAGGGCGTGGCGGGCAATCTGTCGTTCAAGGATCTCTACGAGTGCGCGGCGCTCGTCTCCGACGCGCTGTACGCCGGCGAGTACGAGGCCGCCGCCAAGCACCTCCCCGAAGTGGAACGCGCCCACGCGCTCGTCATCGAAGGCTTGGAAGACTGGCGCGACGACACGCTGTAGGCGCTCGGCACAACCTCCTGTGAGCTAAAACCCCGGCGATGGAAGTCGCCGGGGTTTTTCAATTTGGAGCATGGAGCGAGTGTAGCACCCTCCGTAGGGGGGGCGACCTTGGCCGCCCCTCGCCGCAAGCGAGACTCCCCCACTCGGGAGGGCCGACCAAGGTCGGCCCCTACGGATGGGACGCAAGCAGCCCGTTCTCAGTTGTCCTTAAAACCGGCCTGATCGACGCGGCCGGAATAGTCGCGCGGGGAGCGGGCGTTGGCGGCGGCGCCGAGATCCTCGTCGCCGACCTGGGGCTCGGGGATTTCCGCTGACTCGTCGGCGGGATCGAGCCCCGCATCGACCCGCTGCATCATGGCGCGCCACTCGTCGTACATGACACCGACGTAGCTGATGCCGCCCTCGCCGAAGGAGTAGCTGGGGCAGGCAGCCGAATACACCGTGACGCCGGCGTCCTTCAGGGCGAGGGCCGTGTCGGCCAGCTCGGCCACAGTGTAGTCGGTGGTCACGCAGGCGGCGAGCGAGCCCACCAGTGAGGGCATCTCCGTCGGCGGCGAGGCGAGCACTTCATCGGCGATGGCGGAGATGATGGCCCGCTGGGCGGCGGCACGGCTGAAGTCGCCCGAGGAAACGGCGTGGCGCTCGCGAGCGAAGGCGAGGGCCTCTTCCCCGTTCAGCGTCTGGGTACCGGCGGCCAGCGTGATGCCGCTCGTGTCGGAGGTAAAGCCCTCGGGCACGTCCACGGTGACACCGCCGAGGCGATCGACCAGCTCCACCAGCTGTTCGAAGCGCAGCTCGACGTAATGGGTGATGGGCACGCCGGCGAAGGCCGACAGCGCCCGCACGGCACCGGCCGGGCCGCCGAAGGCCAAGGCGGCGTTGATCTTCTGGGTGCCATGGTCCTCGATCTCCACCATCATGTCGCGGGGCACCGAGACGAGGTGCACCGTGCCCGTCTCGGTGTCGACGCGGGCGAGCATGGTGACGTCCGAGCGGGCGATCGTTTCGTTGGGGCGCGCGTCACAGCCGAGAATGGCCACGTAGTAGGCGGAGAAAGCCGGCTCGTCGGTTTCCTTGGCAGGCGCATCGGGCGCGGCGGCCTTGGGCTTCGGCGGCTGCAGCGCCTCGGCGAGGTCGTCCTGCTGGGCGGCGTCCATGCCGCCGGTAAGGGCCAAGTCAAGGGTATGCAGATACAGCGCCGCCGCGCAGCCGAGAGAAAGCGCCGCCACGACAACGCCGACCGCCACCGCCAGCGCGATCTTCTTCCGCGTCCATTGAACGGGGATGTAGCCTTCGGCGGAGTCGCTCAAATTCTTCGGCCCCTCCACCGATTCCGCCAACTCCCCCGATGCCAGCTCCTCTTCCATAGGGTCTCCTTGCGCGCGCTTCGCCTCATTGACACTTTGACAAACAATTATAGCGCGCAGGGAAAGACTCGAGCGCAGCAGGCGGAGATCAACTCATCGGGCCCCGGAAACCTCCGTAGGGGGCGACCTCGGTCGCCCCTCACCGCAAGCGAGACTCCCCGCTCGGGAGGGCCGACCGAGATCGGCCCCTACGATGGGCTTGCAGGCCCGTTGCAGATCCATGCAAGGAAGATGAGCGGCGCCTTCTACAGTTCCACGCGCTCGAACATCTCGCGGGGAGCGCCGCAGATGGGGCACATGTAGCCCTCGGGCAGGCCGTCCGGGTAGCCTTCTTCGATGTAGCCGCAGATGGTGCAGCGCCAGGCGATCTTCTTGCCGGCTTCGGGCGCGCCGGCAGCCGTCTCGGTGACCCCGGGGACCGCCGCCTCGTCGCCGTTGTTGTAGGTGGCGGCCTTGGGCGGGGTCTTGCCGCCCTTCACGGCGTGGTAGTAGGCATAGGTGAGCGGGTCGCCGGCGGAAAGCACCTCGGCTTCTTCCACGACGCCCACGAACAGGTAGTGGCTGCCCACGTCGATGGTCTCGGTGACGGAGACGGAGAAGCGCGCCAGGCCGTGCTCGGTCACGTAGGGCACCTCCGCGCCGTCGAGGGCGCTCGCGCAGGCGGCGAACTTGTCAGTGTCGGCGGAAGTGTGGAAGCCGAAAGTGCCGATGAGCTCCATGGGCGTGTCCTCGGCGAGCACCGTGGCGGCGAAGCGGCCCGACTCCAGGATGGCGGCAGTGGTGGCGTTCTCCTTGTTCAGCGACACCGACAGCGTGGCCGGCTCGCTCGCCACCTGCACGAGCGTATTTACCACGCAGCCGCAGCGCACATCGCCCGCCTTGGCCGTGATGAGGTAGAGCCCCGAAGACAGGGAGCGGAATGCCTTGCGATCAATCATGAAACGTCCTTTCTGCAAGCCCGAGGACTGAACCTGAAGGCCATCCCGCGGGCATTGGATACGATGACTCGCTCGATTATACTTCGTCTCGCCGGCAAAACCGCCCAAGGAGACCTATGCGTAACTCAAACATCGAACTTCTGCGCATCGTGAGCATGGTACTCATCGCCATGTTCCATTTCAGCGTGCACGGCACGTGGCCGGAAGGTGGCCCACTTGCCTCCGACACCGCCGTAGAAATGCTGAGCTTCGGAGGAAAGATCGGCGTGAACTGCTTCGTGCTCATAACGGGGTACTTCATGGTGCACAGTCGCCTGAAAGTGCAGTCACTGCTGCGCGTGGTGCTGCAGACGTGGTTCTACTCGTTCGCGATTCTTGCGATATTCGCCATCGCCCAGCCCGACCTCGTCACGCCCGATCGCCTGCGCAAGGCCGTGACGCCCATCACCTCGGGAGAATACTGGTTCATCACGTGCTATCTGGCGCTCATGGTGGCGAGCCCGTTCCTCAACGTTCTGTACCGGCATCTGAGCGACAGTGGACGCAGAAATCTCATGGTCATCGGCTTCGTAGTGCTATCCGCCATCCCGACGATCACCACCTACAACCCCATCGGCAGCGATCTCGTGTGGTTCTTCTACCTGTACCTCATGGGCGGCTGGCTGCGCGACCGCCCGCTATGGACGCGTCGCGGCAATGCCTGCGCCCTCGCGGCCGGCGTGCTGTTCGATGGCCGCGATCGGCTGGGCGCAGCGCGCCTTCGGGTTCGATTACGTGCTGCCCGACTACTTCATCTGGCAGTACATGGTGCCGACCTTCGCCGCGTCGCTGGGCCTTTTCAGCCTGTTTGCCGAGTGGAAAATGCCGCCCATCCGCTGGGTGAACACCGCTGCGAAAGGAGCACTCGGCGTCTACCTCATCCACGACAACCCCATCATGCGCGCCTGGCTGTGGCCGCATCTGGCATGGGCGTACGCCCTGGGCCCGGCGGCGATCCTGGCCGTGGGCGTACTGTCGGGTGTCGCGGCATACGCCATGGGCGCGACCATTGACCTCGCAAGAATTCGACTTCTGGAAAGACCCGTGATGGGGTGGGTCTCGGAAAAGTTAACTCAACCGCTGGAAAAGGGGAATCGCTGGTTAGCGGATCTGAAAAGCTCCCGATAGAGCGCACCGAAAAGGAGAGCGCTGTCCAGAATCCTCGCGCCCGCAACGACGACGATAGGCTGCCTCCGGTTTACTGGGCCCAGTTCTCACAAGCTGTCTTCGCTTGGGCGATTATCGGTAGCAGCGCGCTCTCGCGTGAGCTCAAGCACGAAAGAGAAGTCGCGCCTTGGCGATACAGTTCTTTGGGAACGCCCCAATCGAAAGCCAGTGCAAGCGCTTGTCCGATGCGACATGGTCTTGTATTTTGCAGTCGTCAAAGCTCCTCTTCTTCGAAAAGCAACCATTGCAGTCCATTCGTTCCCGAAAATGTTCAATTTTCAGATTACTTTAGAGATATTGAACACTTTGATCCAAAATTGCTCTATGATGCGTCCAGCATCGTATTCGAAGAATCGAGGTCACATCTTGTCGCTCAGCAAGAACGAATTTCTGGTATTGCGGGAAATCGTCCTGCACCCGGGCTGCGCCCAACGCAAGATCGTGGAAGCCACGGGACTCTCGCTCGGCAGCGTGAACAGCGCAGCGAAATCGCTCTCCGCGGCCGGTCTCATTGCGGACGGGGAGCCCACGGAAGCAGGCGCGGCAGCGCTCGAGCCCTATCGCGTGGAGAACGCGATCATCCTGGCCGCGGGCCTCTCGTCCCGGTTCGCTCCCATCTCCTACGAGAAGCCCAAAGGCCTGCTGAAGGTGCGCGGCGAAGTGCTCATCGAACGCCAGATCGAGCAGCTGCTGGCTGCGGGCATCACCGACATCACCGTGGTCGTCGGCTACAAGAAGGAGTACTTCTTCTATCTCGAGGACAAGTTCGGTGTCTCCATCGTTGTGAATCCCGACTACGCCTCGCGCAACAACAGTTCCTCCATCAAGCGCGTGGAAGATCGCCTCGGCAACACCTATATCTGCTCCTCGGACGACTACTTCACGGAGAACCCCTTCGAGCCCTACGTGTGGAAGGCCTACTACGCCGTGGAATACGCCGAAGGCCCCACACCTGAGTGGTGCGTCCAGACCGGCGCTCACGACCGCATCACCGGCGTGACCATCGGAGGTGCGGACGCATGGTACATGATCGGCCAGGTCTACTTCGACCGCGCCTTCTCCGAAACCTACGTCCCCCTACTGGACGCCGTCTACGACAACCCGGCCACGGCGGACAAGCTGTGGGAGCACATCTACCTGGACAACATCAAGAAGCTCGACATGGTCGCCCGCCGCTACCCCGCTGGCACCATCTTCGAGTTCGACAGCCTGGACGAGGTTCGCCAGTTCGATCCCCTGTTCCTGGAGAACCTCGACTCCGAGGTCTTCGACAACATCGTGGCCGTGCTCGGCTGCGAGAAAAGCGCCATCCACGATGTGTACCCACTGAAGCAGGGGCTCACGAACCTCTCCTGTCACTTCGCCACCGCCGACGGCGAGTACGTCTACCGCCACCCCGGCATCGGCACCGAGGCCATGATCGACCGCACAAGCGAGAGCGCGGCGCAGAAAATCGCCCACGAGCTGGGACTCGACGACACCTTCGTCCACGAGGATCCCCGCGGTTGGAAGATCTCGCGGTTCGTTTCCAACGCCCGCAACCTCGATCCGCGCAGCGATGCAGAGGTGGCTCGAGCGATGAAGATGGCGCGCCTCATCCACGAGTCAGGCGCCAGCGTCGACAACCGCTTCGATTTCTATGAGGAAGGCTGTCACTACGAGGCGCTGCTGCGCGAGAAGGGGCCCATCGATGTGCCCGGCTACCATGAGATGGCCGCCATGGCCCGCCGCGTGAAGGAGTATGCCGAAGCCGATGGGGCGCCCGTGTGCCTGACCCACAACGACTTCTTCTATTTGAACTTCCTCATCGACGGCGACGACCACCTCTACCTCATCGACTGGGAGTACGCCGGCATGGGCGACTACGCCAACGACTTCGGCACCTATGTCGTGTGCTGCGAATGCTCCGACGAGGAAGCGCTGCGGGCGCTGGAGCACTACTTCGACCGCAAGCCCACCTTCGAGGAGGTGCGCCACAACTTCGCCTACGTGGCCCTGGCCGGGTGGTGCTGGTACGTTTGGAGCCTCGTGAAGGAGGCGGAGGGCGACTTCGTGGGCGAGTGGCTCTACATCTACTACAACTACGCGAAGAAGTATCTGGCCAAAGTACTGCGTTGGTACGACGAGAGTTTCTACACGGAAGGATAGCTCATCATGAAGTACGGACTTTTCAGCGGGTGCCTCTGGGGCTTGGACACGGTGATTCTGGGCATCGCCCTCACCATGGTGCCGTTCATCGGCACGGCCGAGGCCTTGGCGCTCGGCGCCATCGTCAGCTCGGCGCTGCACGACGTGTGCTGCGCGCTGTGGCTGCTTTTGTACATGGGCGTGCGCGGCCGCCTGAAGGACACGCTGGCGGCGCTGAAGACGCGCAGCGGCAAGGTGGTCATCCTGGGCGCGCTTTTGGGCGGCCCCATCGGCATGACCGGCTACGTCATCGCCATCAACAACATCGGCGCCGGCTACACGGCCATCATCTCGTCGTTCTATCCGGCCTTCGGCACCCTTATGGCCGTGCTTCTTTTGAAGGAGAAGATCACCCCGGGCCGCGTGGTGGCCCTCATCGTGGCGCTGGCGGGCATCATCGCCATGGGCTACCTGTCGGCCGACACCACGGTGACGGGCGACCCGATCATCGGACTTCTGGGAGCTCTCGCCGCTGTGTTCGGCTGGGGCAGCGAGGCGGTGCTGTGCGCCTGGGGCATGCGCGACGACGCCGTGGACAACGAGACCGCCCTGCAGATCCGCGAAACCACGTCGGCCCTCGTGTACCTCATCGTAGTGTTGCCCATCTTCGGCGCCTGGGCCTTCACGTGGAACGCCATCCCGAATCCGGGCACAGCGGTAGTGGCCCTGGCGGCGCTCGCCGGCACGTGCTCGTACCTGTTCTACTACAAGGGCATCTCGGTCATCGGCGCCGCCCGCGGCATGGCGCTGAACATCTCGTACTCCGCCTGGGCGGTGCTGTTCGGGCTCATCCTTCTGGGCACCGTGCCCGGCCCGGTGGAGATCGTCTGCTGCATCGCCATCCTCTGCGGCACGATTCTGGCCGCCTGCGACTGGGGCGAGCTGTTCGGCACCAAGAAGGCGGAGGCGTAGAAAGCACGGACGTCCTGTCCACTTGCTCGAGCATTCCCCCGCAATGCAAGCGCCCCTCGAATACGAGGGGCGCTTCTTCGTTGAACAATTCCGTTGTTAAGCGCTATCAGCGCGTTTTATCCCACAGACCGGAGGCGTTCACGTGGTAGCGGCCGATCCAGGCGCTGGTGGCCATGGCGCCGGAGCCCGTTACGTAGTAGTTGCCGATCCACCGGTTGGCCTGCATGGCCCCTGACGAGTTGGAGTAGTACCATTTGCCCCCCACTTTATACCAACCCTTGGCCATGGCGCCGGAACTCTTGAGGTAGTACCACGTGCCGCCAAGTTTCTGCCAACCCGTCGCCATCGCACCCGAGCCCTTGAGGTAGTACCACGTGCCGCCCACCTTCTGCCAACCGGTGAGCATGACGCCGGAGGCGTCCATGTAGTACCAAGTTCCCCTCACCTTTTGCCATCCCGTAAGGTTGCGGCCAGACGAGTCCTTGAGATACCAATGGCCGCCCGAGCTCACCCAGCCCGATACGCCCGAAGCGCTCGCGCCCGTATTCGCATTGCCCGCTCCCCCTTCGATAAGCGCGCCCGAATCGTCGAAGCGGTACGTCACGCCGCCGATGGTCTGCGTGCCCGTGACCATCGCGCCGTTGCCGGGCGTAAGATAGTATCGCTTGCCATCAACCGTCTGCCAGCCCGTGAGCATCCTCCCCGACGACGGATCGAGGTAGTACCATTTTCCTCCGCTTCGGGCCCAGCCGGTTTTCATGGCGCCCGAGCCACTCAGGTAGTACCAAGACCCCTCGTAGCTCACCCAACCCGTCTGCATAACACCACTGGCAGCGAGGTAGTAGCGCTGCCCATTCACCACCTGCCAGCCAATCAGATTGTTTCCACCCGAATCGCGCAGATACCAGTTCGAGCCAACCTTAACCCACGTCTTTCTCACGGGGTTGCTTGCAAAGGCCCCGTCGAACTCAAGATCGAGATCAACGTTGCCGACAATACCATCGACCTTCCCCGACGCAGAGCACTGCCACAAACGATAACTCCCACGCGTATATGAGCACTTACTATTGTACTGAGCCACCCAACGCTCCCACTGATCGAAAACAGGGTCAGTCAAATAGTTGTTCCACCAGTTCGTGTTCGCGTAGATTCCGGGAGTATAGCCGGCTGCCGCGATCTTGTCGCAGAAGGCACTCGCCATGTTGGCAAGCAGCATTCGATTGCTCGTGCTTTCAAGGCTCTTCTCCTCCAGATCAAAATAAACCGGATAGGTCGGACTGAAGCCCTTCAGCGTGTTGATGACGTGATCAGCCTCGGCCTTGGCGGCTTCAACGGTTTTGGCATACGAGTAGATATAGACACCGTAGGGAATGCCGATACGTTCGCACTCCTGGGCGTTTCTCTTCCATTGCTGATCAACCTGAGGGCGCCCTAAGGTTTTGACGTAGCCGCAACGCAAGATCGCGAAATCGATGCCATCAGCCTTCGCTCGTTCCCAGTTGATAAGGCCTTGCCAATAGCTGACGTCCATGCCACGCTTAACAGCATTGACCACATTGCCGTCGTTGCTTTGATAGCCGCCCTCTATCTTCGGCCAGTTCCAGCCTTCCTGATATGACAAAACCATGACATCGCCCTGTGGCTCTGGCTCCGCGAAAATCCACTCGCCTTTGTCATAGCGCCAGCTATCGGGAACATCATCGGCAGCCGCGCCCGCAGGAACACCGAACGCCGCAGAGGGCACCATCCCCAACGCCAAGACCGCCGCCAATACGGCTGCAACTGACTTTGAACGATGCGATTTCGACATAAAGAGCACCTCCTGGAAAGAGGCATAGCCGGCGCAGATGCGCAGAAGAGGGCCATGCGTACGGTTCTGGTTCGTTTGAAGCCTTCTTTTGAAGCACAATAGTAGCATCAGAAAGTCATGCGTTAAAGACCCGATATTGACGGGATGGCAAAAAGACCCGTTCTCCTATATCCAGGCACCACTCGCGCTGAAGCGATAAGTCTTTCCCCCAATCGTTATCGCCTCGTCGGCCACCATGGCCCCAGAGCCTCTGAAGTAGTACCATGTTCCGCCGATCTTCTGCCATCCGGTCCTCATAGCGCCAGATCCGCTGAGGTAATACCAGGTCTTCCCTAGTTTGAGCCATCCCGTCTTCATGGAACCCGAACCGGGATTGAGGTAATACCAAGCTCCGGAGACCTTCTGCCAACCCTCCGCCATGGCGCCGGAGCCCTTGAGGTAGTACCAGGTCTTCTCCAGCTTGAGCCACCCTGTTTTCATGGCGCCCGACCCATTAAGGTAGTACCACGTTCCTCCTACGCTTTTCCATCCCTTGGCCATAGCGCCGGAGCCGGGGTTCAGGTAATACCAAGAACCGCGAACCTTCGCCCATCCTTCCGCCATGGCGCCGGAGCCCTTGAGGTAGTACCAGGTCTTCCCCAACTTGAGCCAGCCGGTCTGCATGACGCCGGATCCGTTAAGGTAATACCAGGTACCGGAAACTTTTTGCCAACCAGTAAGATTTTTACCTTCAGGGCTGCGCAGGTACCAGGCACCGCCGCTCTTCACCCATCGAGGGGTGGTGTTCACGACCAGCGCGCCCGAGCTGTCGAAGGTATACACTTTTCCACCGATTGTCTGTTTGCCCGTCACCATAATGCCCGAAGAGGGACGCAGGTAGTAGTCCTTGCCGCCCACTTTTACCCATCCGGTGGCCATGGCACCGGAGCCGTTCAGGTAGTACCAATTGCCTCCCTGCTGCAGCCATCCGGTTTTCATGCGTGCGGATTCGGGATCGAGATAGTACCAAGAGCCCTTGACGTGCTGCCATCCGATCTTGTTCCTGCCATTCTGGTCGCGCAGGTACCAGGCGTCCCCCGTTTTCGCCCAATACCCCTCGAGCGTACCCGCCTGATTGAACGACAGCTTTCTCCCATCGATGGTCTGCTCGCCGCGGAACATGATACCGTCGCTGCCGAAATAATAGGTATTGCGCCCAACCGTCTGCCATCCAGTCTTCTTGTTGCCCGCGCCGTCCAGATAATACATGTCTCCGTTTATCATCTGCAGCCCGGTCTTGCTCGCTAGATGTCCCGAGCTGTTGTTCAACTCGTAATTGAGATCGACTCGCCCGTTGTTTCCGGAGAGGCCGGCTAGATAGCCGTCGGACGTGCATTGCCACATCTGGTAGGTGCCCTTATAGGTGCAGACGCTGTTGTATTGGGCCACCCAACGCCCCCATGCGTCGAACACGGGATCAGTCAGATAATTGTTGAACCAGTTCGTATTGGCGTACACAGCAGGCGTGTAACCAGCGCGACTCACTTCCGAGCAGAACGTGAAGGCCATTTCCGCCAGCAACGGCACCTTCTTCGAAGATTCGAGCGAGCTCTCCTCCAAATCGTAGTAAATGGGGAACTCGGGCTTGCAGTTGCTCTCCCGCAGCAAGCGAATAATATGGCCCGCTTCCCCCTTCGCCTTCGCTACCGTATCAGCATAGGAGTACAGGTAGACGCCGTAGGGAATGCCCGCGGCGGTAGCTCCCCGAACATTATCGAGCCAGCGATCATCATGCTGGCTCTCGTGATCTTGGCCGTAGCCGCAGCGAATGATCGCAAACTCAACACCCGCCCGCTTTACGGCCTGCCAGTCGATTCTTCCGTTGTGCTCGCTCACATCGATGCCGATGCGCGTAGCGCCGACGGGCCTACGAACGTAGCTCGGTATCGTAATGCCCGTACCGGGAACGACCGTATTAGCATAAAGCGAAATACCCGGGTTTTCGCCCCCAAGACCATCGTCTCCCGGGACATCTTCCGCATCTTCGCCGGCAACAAGCTCCTCCCCTGGAAAGGCAATGGGCTCGCCATCGTCGAAACGCCAGCTGGAGGCTGCATCGTCGGATTCCGCCAGCACGGCAGCCGCATCATCGCTTGCAGCTGCATCCTGGGTCGTCGCGGCAGCCCCATCGGCCGCAAAAGCCGCGGCGGGCACCATGCCAAGCGCCAAAAGCGCTGCAATCGCGAAGGACGATGCGCTCCTCGCTTTTGCGAAAAAAGTCATACTTTACCTCCTGAAATAAATCCAAGCTAACGGGGCGCCCCGCCGCCCAACCTCTCATAATCAATTCCATGCCCCTCGGAGCTATTGGCCGTTTATGGTACCATCAGCGTTACGCAAGCAGCAAGGTATTGACGATACGACAAGGAACATTTATATCTGATCCATCAGGTATTTTTCAGAAGGAGAGTCACATGAGTTCGATCCACTTCTTAAAGCCTGCCAGCGCCTTCGGTCTCGCAGCGCTGCTCGCTTTCGGCGGAATACCCGCATCCGCTCTTGCAGCTGCACAATACGCCTGGGCAGACGAAACTGCACCACAGACCGCCAGCGCGAATACAGGCGCGGAGAACAGCGCAGACAACGATACCTCGGGGGACAGCCCCTCTACCGACACACCCCAGATTCCCGATCCCACACCGTCTCCGGAGCCCGAGCCGGAACCTGAACCTGAGCCCACCCCCGAGCCGACCAAGCCCGCTCTCCCCGCCCTTAAGACAGGATGGAACAAGCTCGGCAACGCATGGTACTGGGGCAAAAGCGACGGCACCCCTAAAACCGGCTGGCTGAAAACGGGCGGCCAGTGGTACTGGCTCAACCCCGACGACAACGGTCGTATGGCCAAAGGCTGGGCGCAGGTGGACGGAAAATGGTACTACCTGAACGGCTCTGGGGCCATGCGGTCAGGCGGCTGGATGAAACTCGGGAAGACTTGGTATTACCTGAACAGCTCCGGCGCTATGGCCGAGGGGTGGAAGAAGATCAAAGGAACCTGGTACTATCTTAAACCTGAAAGCGGCGCCATGGCCACAGGATGGGTGCACGACGGGTCGCACTGGTACCGCATGAGTGGTTCGGGCGCCATGCTGACCGGCTGGCAGAAAGTCGGTGGCAAATGGTACCTCCTCAAGAACTCAGGCGCCATGGCCGAAGGCTGGGCAAAAGCATCTGGAACCTGGTACTACCTCATGCCCGGCTCTGGCGCCATGAAGACCGGCTGGCTCGACCTGAACGGAACCTGGTACTACCTTGACGGGTCGGGCGCCATGGTCACCGGCAGCCGCACTATCAACGGAAAGACAAACTTGTTCAGCAAAAGTGGCGTTTGGCAGGGACTTGACAAGATAGACGAGCTCTTCACGAAATGGGCCCAACCAGAAAGCAGCGCGACAAAATGGCTCATCCTGGTCGACACCAAACGCTGCAAGGTCGGCGTATTCTATGGCTCGAAAGGCAACTGGAATCTGCAGCGCATGATGGACTGCGCTCCGGGCAAATCTTCCACTCCTACGAAGAAGGGCCGATTCACCGTAGGGAGCAAGGGCTACTACTTCGATTCCGGCTCTGCACGCTGCTTCTACTTCACCCAATTCAGCGGCAACTACCTGTTCCATTCCGTGCTGTACTCCCAAACCTCCTCCCCTAAGTACGTGACCGACGGCACTATGGGTCGCCCCGCCTCCCACGGCTGCGTGCGCCTGCAGCTTTCCAACGCCAAATGGATCTACAACAATGTTCCCCGCGGCAGCAAAGTCTACGTTTGGTAAGCAAACGCCCTCCTGAAGCAAAATGGGCCGCTTTCAAAGCGGCCCATTTTTACGCTCATTTCTTAGGCGGACGACGTCTCAGGGGACGCTAGCGCGTCTTGTCCCATTTGCCGCTAGCGTTTACATGGTAACGGCCGATCCACTGGTTGGTCGCCATAGCCCCTGAGCCCTTCAGGTAATAGTTGCCGATCCAGCGGTTGGCGCCCATGGCTCCGGAAGCGCTCGACCAGTACCAGTCGCCTCCCACCTTGTACCATCCCACAGCCATAGCCCCAGAGCTCTTGAGGTAGTACCAGGTGCGCCCCTGTTTGAGCCAACCGGTCTTCATAGCGCCTGAAGCGGAGAGATAGTACCAGGATCTGCCAACTTTCAGCCAGCCAGTCTGCATCCAGCCAGAACGATCGAAGTGATACCAGGAGCCGTCTATAAGCTCCCACCCGTTGCGCGTATAAGAGCCGTTGTGGTGCCGGTACCACCACCGCCCCCCAGACTTCTTCCAAACCCCCGAAGGCTTTGCCGCTGCAGGCTTCGAGGATGCCGAAGATGAGCCAGAGCTAGAGCCACCAGCTCCGCTGCTACCCCCTGTCGCGCCTCCGGTCGACGATCCATTTCCCGTTCCGCCTGAACCGGATCCGGCAGAAGAGCCGCCTGCACCGCCGGAACCAGATCCCGCTGACGAGCCCCCCGTACCGGAAGAGCCCGAACTACCCGACCCGCCATCGCCGGGCACTGTCGTTCCAGCTCCGCCACTACCAGAGGGAATATCGGGCTTGCCACCCGTTTCAGACGGCAGCACAAAACTTCTTAGTCCAACAGGCGAGTCAAGCGTGTCCACTGTGGCGCAGAAAAGGCTCGCATCGCGCACTGTCAGGCCAACCGCCGTGGCAGAAGTGACGACAATGCCCCCAAGATGCTCCCATTGCGTGAGGTTCGACGCGGATGCCTTGTAGACACGAACCAATTGCGTTCCCGACTCTATCACAGCTAGATATAGCATGTTGTTTCTAGCGGCAACAGCAACACTGTAAGGCTTCGGGAAAGCTTCAGTCACCTCAGCCGTAACAAAGCCATCTGCCGTAATTGACGAGATGCTTACATGTTCGCCATCGGAACTCGCTATATAAGTGACGCCATTGCTCTCAGTCGTCGAGATCGACGACGAAGTTCCCGAATGAAGCACGCTCTCTTTCCATGCTTCCGCCGCCGGCCATGCCATCTTCGTTTTCGATCCGCTGCCAAAAACTACCGCAGGAGAACCCGCTCGATCGATAATTCGCGGATTGTACACCCGATCGATAGCCAATGCGGATCCGACTTTCGACAATTCACCAGCCCCAACGCGATACAGCGACCCTCCGCTGCCAAAATTATCGACATACAGATAGACGCTACGCGCAGCCACCCCCAAGACGGGCGTTGTCGCAGGTACTGTAACCTCGTCTACCACCGACCAACTCGATCCCACGCGCCTCCAAACCACCGTACGGACGCCGTCCGAACCGCACAGGTACACAACCCCGTCGCAAACGGCTAAATCGACAGCATAGAAGCTTTCAGAACAATCGCTCGGTGCGCCCAAATCGGAGCGGGTGGATCCTTCGAGGCAGAAAACTCGAGGGGCTTTTCGGAACGCCGAGCAAAGCTGGTACACTTTTCCATTCTCAGACACAAGCTTCGTGTCGTAATAGCCGGATGCCGGCAAAGCAACTCCCGCAATCTCTGGTACTTTCCACCCTCCCTCGTCTTTCGCTACGGACAGCTCGAACGTCAGCGATGCGTCATCATTGCTGACCACGCGCACCATAAGACCGGAATTTGCACCGTTGGACAAGGTGATGGCGCCCTCGCCAAGGCTGTCCGCCAAATCAAGCGAGCCGAGAGATCTTGTGCCCGCAGCCGACAGCTGGGCGTGCTTCAAATCGCCCTCACCATCCCCCCGCACACCACCGGTCACCGTCTCGTTCGGTCGAAAAAGATAAACGTAGTCTTTGTCCCCTTTATTGCCAGCATCCTTAGCTGCGGGATTCACGCGGTAGACGACTAAGCCCGTCCCGCCAATTGTGTACGTAAATCCATCGTACGCCGTGTCGAGAGCTGAGAGATTCCCTATATCCGTATTGGCAGAACGAAACTCCGCAACGAAGTACTCGGAATCAGAATAGGGCGATTTGAACTTCACTGCCGAGCGCCCCGACGCAGAAGGCGCATTCAAAGTGTGCGTCCCGGGCTCAACCTCTTCAATTTCCGCCCATCCACAATCCTGCAGAGTGATAAACAACGGCCGCATCAAACGCGATCCGCTGTTCATGGCCATGATGTCCCACATGCCGACAGCATGATTGGACAATTGCACGGTTGCCGCCCGATACAAGTCCTTCGCACCGAATGCGTGGATAGCCTCATGGACGATTGTTCCCGTATGCAGAACGTGCGTGGTGTCGACAATCGTATAGGAGCCTACCCGAGCGGCCTTGCCTTTGGCACCCACCCACAGCTCGCCGGGGTAGTCGTCCTGACGCGGCCACAGCGTCGTCCCCACCTCGGGGACGACATCACCCGTCTCGGGAATTACGAGCACGTTGCTTATATACCCTTCGCCGTTGTCAGCCAATCCGCTGAGATCCGTCTCGGGATAGCAAGCGTTGAACGCGTTCACGGCAGCTTCAACCACAGAGCTATGGGCCACATAGGAATCGCGGGATCCGGGCAACGTGAGGTAAGTCACCGTTCTGCCATCATCGCTCATCTGCGGTACGATGCTCTGGATACGACAGCGCCCAGCAGATACCTCCTTGAGATAGCTGTAGAGCGACGGGGAAGCATAGCGCGACAGCGGCTTGCCGTTCAACGAGGTGTAGACGCTCTGCCAGTTCGTGATCGAGCTACCCGTAGACACAGCGTTAAGCCCA
>OLWX01000769.1_pt1 | contig 18036 bp, 29 predicted proteins | sample 1673541 | NCBI WGS metagenome assembly OLWX01 (sample SAMEA103958114, study PRJEB25191) | human gut metagenome | reverse complement strand
TGGGGTTTTTCAAAAACGATGCTCAGGTGGCATCCGAGCATGTTGAAAAATTCTGGGCAAAGGTCCCGGGGATCTATATCGTGATGGAGACCCTGGAGGATGAGTGAAAAGTGAAACAAAGGAGAAAAGCAATGCTGTACGTAGGAGATTTAGTAAAAATCATAAAGATTGGCAATCCGAATTTCGGAGAGCTGGGAAGAGTAAAAGAGCTGCGAAGCGCCGTGGATGACAAGTGGGCATTGGTGCAGACGAAAGACGATGAGGATTATTACCGGATCAGTGAGCTGGTGATGGAACAGAGACATATCCCGGTAGAGGGTGTGATGGAAGGAGGAACGTTATGATCGTACTAAAAAAAGAACCTGGGAAAGATCCGGTGCTTACTGCTGTCGAAAATACATTGTCAGCGTTACAGGAAGCTGTTGACGGATATATTGAAACTGTAACTATGGCAGATGATTTTGTGGTGATTTGTAATGAGGAAGGGTGCATCCAAAGCTTGCCGTATAACTGCACATTGCTTGGCGATATTGATCTTTACGGAACGATCCTTATCGCAGGAATGAAGGATGATGAATTTACGGATGTATCGATTATGGCAGTAAAAGTTGCGGAGGTTGTTCTGGTGGATAAGCATGCGTAGAAGACTGATAATCATAGCGGCAGCCGTAGTCGCGCTGGCAATTCTGTGGATCGGGATAGGGCTCGGTGCAGTATCAGCAGATAAGAAGCTGCCAGAAGCTATGAGCAGTAGTGAGTTCCAGGTAGAAATCGACGAGGATACGGGTGAGGTCATCATCTATACAAGCGTTGATAACCTGAAAACCATCGATGGATACTTGGTGGTGAAAGGAGAAGCAGAATGAACAAAATATTTAGTGCTAGAGTTGCTCTAAGGTGGGATCCATATCACGGGAAATATAGGCCTTACGTTCTTCCAGAAGATGAGCTGAAGTGTTCGCTTCTGGAAGACAGTGCAGAAAAGATTATCGCCTGCGCTGGATGCGGAAGGCCAGTAAAGTTCGGAGAAAGCTTTACGTCGCTGGAGATCCATACAGAATCAGGATTTGGATTCATGGTATGTCATATGTGCATCGATCAGGAAACGGAGCGTGCTAAAGATGCAGAAGCAATGCGACAGGAGGAAGAGTAATGCTTTATATGGCAGTAACAGCAGAACGAGCTTCCATGCGTGGTTAAGGATACGGCCAATCAGCTTGCAACAGCATATGGGATAAGTGACAGTAATCTGCATCAGAGTATGAGAGATGGAAGGGCATACAAGAAGTTTGGTGTGAGGTTTGTGAAAGTGGAGGTTGGAGATGATGGATAAAAAGCAGTTAGAAAGCTTGCGTATGTTGTACATAGAAGTGGACGAATTAGCAGGGGATATTATTTCTTTAAAGCCTAAAGTAGTCATAGACTCTGTTACTGGATGTACTCCTGAGAGAACTGACAAGCACGTTATACCGATAAAAGGCATTGACATGGAGGAATATATCCATTTGCAGAAAAAACTCGCTCAAAAGACTCGAAAACTCCTTAAGCAAATAGATAAAATGGAGAAATGGATTGATTGTGTTGAAGATAGTGAGCTAAGAACAATATTTAGACTCAGATACCAAAAAGGTAAAACATGGGCAGAGATAGGACAATCTTTAGGATATGACAGGAGGACTGTGGCGAGAAAATGTGATATGTTTTTTGAAAATTAGTATATTAGAATTAAAAAACAGGGTGTATAATGCGGATAAAATAAAACCACCTTAGTCGGTGGTTGAGTGGACATTTTTATTCCGTTGTGATTTGAGGAACTCGATATATTGTTTGACTTGCTCTATTTCGTCATTGGTAAGGTCGGAAACGTCAAGTGGTGCATTGTATGAGATGGAGGGTTCAGCGAATAGCTGCAAACCAGAGAGCTTATTATTATTTTTTGAACCGTTATTTTGATATTTTGCAAGCTCTTTATCAAAATAATCACTCACTTGCTTATAAATTGCTGAATATAAATTATTGATATATACAGTCTCATTCATTTCAAATTCTGATATATCGATATTCAATGCATTTGAAATAGCAAGAACATCTCCTGGTTTAGGTGTGCTGTCACGGCTAATTATTGAGTATAAAGTAGTTCGTGGAATGCCAGTTTTACGAGAAAGATCTGCAACAGATACACTTTTTTCGTCAAGCAACTGTTTTAATTTTTTACCAAATCCCATAATTAGTAGCCTCCTTTATAGTATTAATAATATTAAACCATATTTTTGTTAAAAACTCAATGCGTAAAGCATTAAATACTAAAATCGTAAAAAAATGCTTGACTATTTTCGACAAAACCATTATAGTAAAAATACGAAATGCGTAATGAAGGGAGGATAAGTTTGAAAACGTTAGGAATAAAAGTCGATGATGAATTTCACAAGAAAATGAAAATTAGAACTATTGAGTTGAACTGTAGCATTAAAGATTACATAATTCATCTAATCAAAAAAGATTTACAAAAAGAAAAAGAGTAAATACCGTCCGCTAAAACAGTGTATTTACTCACAGTCAAATCCAGAAAGGATTCTAAGTGAATTATAACAGGTCTCTTTCTGGATGTCAAAAGAGAAAGAGAGGAAAAATGAATAACTTGCAGATTTTTAAGAATGAAGAGTTTGGAGAAGTTAGAGTTATAGAGCAAAATGGCGAACCGTGGTTTGTCGGCAAAGATGTGGCCGACATATTAGGATATACAAATTCCAGAGATGCTTTAGGAAGCCATGTTGATGATGAAGACAAGAATACCGTAGCAATTTCCGACGGAAAAAGAGGCAATCCAAATCAAACCGTTATCAACGAATCAGGCTTATACAGTCTCATACTCTCCAGTAAACTACCACAGGCAAAACAGTTTAAACGCTGGGTAACAAGTGAAGTGCTTCCATCAATCCGCAAACATGGTACATACATGACACCTGAAAAGATAGAGGAAGTACTCCTTAATCCAGATACAATTATCAGTCTTGCTCAGGAATTAAAAGACGAAAGAGCTTTAAGAAATAGATTACAAGATAAAATTGAAAAAGATAGACCAAAGACTATATTTGCCGATGCCGTAGCAGCTTCAAAAACATCTATTCTCGTTGGAGATTTAGCAAAACTGATAAAACAGAATGGTGTTGATACAGGGCAAAAAAGGCTGTTTCAGTGGTTAAGAGAGAATGGATATCTTATCAAAAGAAAAGGTGCTGATTGGAATATGCCAACGCAGAGAGCAATGGATAAAGGGCTCTTTGAAGTTAAAGAAACAGTTATAACTCATGCTGATGGACATACTTCAGTAAGTAAGACGGTTAAGGTTACAGGTAAGGGTCAGCAGTATTTTATCAACAAGTTTCTGGAGGTGGCGTAAAATGGCAACAAAAAGTTTTTTTAGATTGGAAAATTTAAGTGTCAGAGCTGATGGATTAAGCAGTATGGCGCACGCTCTAAGGGATTGTTTTGTTGAAGGTCCTAATGCCCCTGAAACATATAACGATGCAATAGATTTATTATCAAACTTAATGTATGACTTTAAAGAAGAGCTAAATGAGGTCATAGGCGAGATGTACAAGGAACGTAAAGAGGCTAAAAATAATATGTCGTAAAGTAAAATTGTAGTAAATTCAAGTTGCCCACAATGCCCATTTTTTCTGATGTATAATGATATCAAGTAAAAAAGGCTTTGTTGAGACAATGCTTAGTACTCCTTTGTTTATATTTTGCAACCAAAAACTCCCTCTCCCCGGACGATGGGAGTTTTTTGGTTGAGAGAACATTACAAATGTTGTAAACTGATGGCATATAGAGTTTGAATAGAAAGGAATATGCCATTATGGATATTAAATGGACAATAATTACAGCAATTTTAGGTAGTGGGATATTGAGTACTTTAATATCTCACTTGCTTTATACTCAAAAGCTAAAAAAGGAGCAGCTTATGAAATCCGAAAATGGCATAGGAAGAAAAATGATAACTGCCCTAGAGTCGGCGCAGGAACTTATGGAAGAACTCAATTTTATAGAAATCTTTGAAGCAGAAGATAAATTTAAAGATCCTAATTTTAGAGCTGTGGACGGTGATGTTCTTTACCCGGCAATAATGGGAGATAGTGAGAGTTTACAGAAATTCCATACAGCGATAAGGCAATTTCGCGAAAAACATGAACGATATATAGATTGCAAGACTGCGTTATATATTGTTTTATTAGACCGATATGTAATGCAGTTACTATTGTTTTCAAGTCAGTTTGAAGAAAAGTACTGGCCTAGATTAGGTACAATATTTATTGTTGATTTTAAGCGAATCTCACATAAATGTGAAAAGAGACTGATTAGAAGAATCAATAAACAAAAGTATAAAATGGAATATCACAATGGCATTAAGTGGAAGATTCTTAGAAAATTCGCATTGGTAAAAATGTGGGAAAAAACGATATTGTTCCATCTCCTTGAAAATAAACCATTGAAGCGAATTGAAGCGGCAGAGGTAAACGAAGTCTTTAGCGAAATTGAAAGTTCTTTAGAAGATGCAGAGGTGAGAAAAAATTAACAAAGCAAGAACCCCACCCCGGGTTCTTTTTTCGTATGTGCAAAACCGACGAATGAGAGGTGGTGATGTGGATTTAAAGAACTACGAACTGGCCGAGCAGGATTATATGGCCGGGATGAAATATAAGGAAATCGCCGAGAAATATGGCGTGACACTCAATACGGTGAAGTCCTGGAAGACGCGGTACAAGTGGTCTAAGGACGGCAAAAAAGGTGCGCACACAAAGCCAGAAAAAAGTATGCACACAAAAAGAGGTGCTCAGCCGGGCAACAAGAACAGCTCAGGCGGACCACCCGGAAACAAAAAAGCAGAAAAATACGGTTTCTTCTCGAAGTATCTTCCGGAAGAGACCGTTTCTATTATCGAGGAAATGCCAAAGGATCCGCTGGACATCCTCTGGGATCAGATACAGATTGCCTATGCAGCCATCATCAGGGCGCAGAAAATTATGTATGTGAAAGACCGGGAAGATAAGACCGTTGAAAAGGTGGAAGAAAAGGACGGCAACGTGATTGGTGAACGTTGGGAGGTTCAGCAGGCGTGGGATAAGCAGAGTAATTTCCTGCAGGCTCAGGCAAGGGCGCAGAAGACGCTGGAGAGTATGATCAACAAGTACGACGATCTGCTGCATAAGAACTGGGAGCTGGCGACAGAAGAGCAGCGTGCCCGGATCGAGCGGATCAAGGCAGATACAGAAAGAATCAAGGGCGGTGAGCAGGCATCCACGGAGGATAAGGTCGCCAAGCTCTTTGATGCGATAGGGGCTGAGCTCGATGCTGAGTAAGATTTACACACCGAAGCAGATAGAGATCCTCAAAGCCTGTCGAAATTCTGACTGGTTCATGCTTATAAACCACGGCGCCAAGCGTTCCGGAAAGACGCAGCTTGATAACGATCTGTTCCTGGCAGAGCTTCGGAAGGTTCGCCAGACGGCAGATCAGCTGGGGATCGATACGCCGCAGTATATCCTTGCAGGGTATTCGCTGGGAAATATTCAGGATAATATCTTGACGGAGCTGTCCAATAAGTACGGTTTCGAGTTCAAGTTTGATAAATACAATAACTTCAACCTGTTCGGCGTGAAGGTGATCCAGACCTCACATGGATCCATATCGGGTCTTGGCCGGATCAGAGGTATGACAGCTTTCGGAGCATACATCAATGAGGCGTCCCTTGCCAATCAGGAAGTCTTCGATGAAATCAAGGCAAGATGCAGCGGTAAGGGTGCAAGGATCATCGCAGATACCAACCCGGATCATCCGGAGCACTGGCTGCTGAAAGACTATATCAAGTCGGGAGCATCCGGGATCTTGAGCAATCACTTTTCCCTGGATGACAATACCTTCCTGGATGAAAGGTATGTCCGGGAGATCAAAGCGACGACCCCGAAGGGCATGTTTTATGATCGGGGCGTTAAAGGCCTGTGGGTTTCCGGAGACGGGGTTGTTTATCCGCAGTTTGATCGGCAGAAACATTCCATCACCGCTGATCAGGCACGGCGGATCAATTTCGACCGGATCATCGCCGGTGTTGACTGGGGATGGGAGCACTACGGAGCAATCGTTGCGATCGGCGTAAAAGGGAGAAGCTACTGCGTGATCGAGGAGGATGCAACAAAGCATAGAGACATAAATGGATGGATAGAAGCTGCAAAGGGGATGATTACCAGATACGGCAATATCCCTTTTTATTGTGACCCGGCAAGACCAGAGCACATTGCAGCTTTTCAAAAGGCTGGCATCCAGGCTTATTTCGGAAACAACAGAGTGCTTTCCGGGATCGAGGCTGTGGCCACGCTGATGCAGAATGATCTGTTTCTGATCGTGTACGATGAGTGCCCGAGATTTCGGGAAGAGATATTCAAGTACATCTGGAAGAAGAACTCGGCCGAGCCGCTAAAGGAAATGGATGACGTGCTGTGTGCGATCCGGTACGGGATCTACTCAGATATGACTGTCAGCACCAATCCAGAGCCGGACAAGCAGATGGATCAAGCGAAGAAACTGAAAGGAATGATTTAGTATGGATAAAGTAAATGAATTTGAACATGGCGAAGATCGCCGCCCATATAACGTGTCTAAGAGCTTTCAGCAGCTCTACGGACCAGAAGCAAACTTTTCGTACCGGGCTCACACGGCAGATGAGATCCTGTCAGATGTGAAGAAGCTGCAGGAGATGATCCAGGATCACTATGAAAAACAGTGCCCGCGGCTTGCCGCTTTGGATGATTACATGAAGGCGAGAAACACCGGGATCTATAACGATGAGAACCGGCGGGTCGAAGAAGGTAAGGCAGATCACCGTGCAGCCCACAATTTTGCAAAGATCATCAATGTGTTTGATGTAGGTTATAACACCGGAATCCCGATCAAGAAATCCAGTGATAATGAGAAAATCAACGAGATGGTCACCGAGTATGACAAACTCAATGACGTAGAATCTCTGGATTCGGAACTTTGGCGGGACTTCAAAAAGTACGGCAGGGCATATGAGCTGCAGTATAGAAACAGAGCCGACGAAGATCGATCGGTGATCAGTAACGCCTTCGAGACGTTTGTTTGCTATGGTCTGGACGTAGAGCGAACCCCGCTCTTTGCAGTGCGATATCCAAGATATCGGATCGGCATCCGGGAGGAAGTGACGGTCAGTGTTTACACGGACAAGGAAATCATCACATATCGGCCGACCACTATGGCAGCGCTGAAACTGGTAGAGGAGAAAAGAGAGCGGCATTACTGGGGAGAAGTCCCGATCACGGAGTACTCCCCGGATCGATACCGGCAGAGCGGATTCGAGGATGTGATTCCTCTGATCGATCTTTACGATGCTGCACAATCCGATACCTCGAACTACATGACGGATCTGAATGAGGCTACGCTGGTCGTTTCCGGTGACCTGGATCTGTCAAAGTACACGGTAAAAGAAGTTGTCGAAATGAAGAAGGCAAACCTGCTGCTGCTTGCCAACGGTGTCAACCCTGACGGCAGCAAGTCGCAGACTGACGCCAAGTACATCTACAAGCAGTATGACGTCAGCGGAACGGAAGCCTACAAGGAGCGGCTGCAAGGCGATATTCACAAGATCTCCTTTGTGCCAGATCTGACCGATGAGTCCTTTTCCGGAAATCAGTCCGGAGAAGCTATGAAATATAAGCTGTTCGGATTCCAGCAGACTGCAAAGGACAGCCAGAGGGGATTCAAGAAGGGTCTTGTGAGACGGTACCGGCTGCTTCTGAATATCAAGAAGTTTGTCAACGAAGCCAGTAACGACGATTTGGGAAACTTTACAGTAACATTTACCCCGAATCTACCAAAGGCGGTACTGGAAGAACTGAAAGCCCTGGTGGATGCCGGAGCAGAGTTCAGCCAGGAAACGCTCCTGGAGCTGGCGTCGTTTGTTGAGAATATCAAGACTGAGCAGGAACGGCTGCAGGAGGAAGCAGAGGAACAGAAAAAGGATCCTGTGATGAGAGACATGTTCGGCGGTGACGGCGATGGCAACGAGTAGTGAATACTGGAAAAAGCGGGAACAGGAAAACCTGCGGAAGAACCTTAAGTCTGAAGCGGAGTATGCGAAAGAGATCCAGCAGACGTATAAGTTTGCTATGGACCAGATCCAGAAGGAAATAGATTCGTTCTATGCGAAATATGCAAAGGATGAGGGTATAACTATCACCCAGGCAAAAAAGCGTGCATCCAAGCTTGACATGGAGGAATACTCCCGGAAGGCGAAAAAGTACGTCAAGGAGAAGAACTTCTCCAAGCAGGCCAATGAAGAAATGAAGCTGTACAATCTCACTATGAAGGTCAACCGACTGGAGCTTCTTAAGGCGAGCATCGGACTTGAACTTGTCAGTGCTTTTGATGAGCTGCAGCAGTTTTATGAACAGAAGCTTACAGACCGGACAATGGACGAGTTTAACCGGCAGGCCGGGATTCTGGGATCAACTGTTCCGGATAATGCGGCGGTGCTGGCGGCGACTATTGTCAATGCATCGTTTCATAATGCAAAGTATTCCGAGCGGATCTGGATGCATCAGGATCTTCTTAGGAATGAGCTGGGAAAGCTGCTGACGAGGGGAATGGTTCAAGGGAAGAATCCACGGGTACTTGCCCGGGAGCTTCGTAAGACGTTTGATGTGTCCATTTACAATTCCGAGAGGCTGATGCGGACGGAGCTTGCCAGGGTGCAGACGGAAGCCCAGCTGCAGTCCTACAAGGAAAACGGATTCGAAGAATATGAATATATGGCATGCCATAACAGGGATGTATGTGCGAACTGTAAAGCGCTGGATGGCAAGATCTTCAAGATCGATGACGGGATGCCCGGAGAAAATGCACCGCCGATGCATCCTTCTTGTCATTGTGCAACTACGGCGCATATGGATCTGAATGCTTACGAGAAGTGGTTGGATGGTTATAGTGAGCACGGGATGAGCTTTAAGGAATGGCAGGAAAATAAAAATGACGCAAGGACAAAAAAGCGTGGTATAATAAATAAAGCGAAAGCGAACACAGTATTTACATATTCGAGTCTTCCGGCCAATAGCGATATACGAGCGGAGAGCATCTTCGACGAGTTAAACAAGACTAGGATTGGAAAAAGGGCAATCCAGTATATGGATGAGAAAGGATTGCACTTCGAGTTGAGTTATCGCCCGGAGCCAAGCGGGGATCGCGCCTATAGTCAAGGCGACTTTATGAAGTTGCATGTTTTAAATAATGCAAATGAACGTTATGCGGCCGCAGCAGTTGTTCATGAATTGACCCATCACTATTACGATACCGGCGGGTGTCAGAGAGCGGAAGTATTATGTTATATGAATGAGCTTAAACAAATGAGAAATATTGATTCGCTGACCATTTCAGATATGCGATATGTTATAGGTGTTGTAAAAGAGGCATATGGTGAGTTTGAGTGGAGAAAAGGAGGCTATTTCAATGGGAAGCCGTATTGATAGAGATATATCCATGGAATTAAGAGAAGGTACAAAGGTAACATGCCTGAAATGCGGCAAGGGAATTTATAAACCAGCAGGGGCAGATTACAAGACCGCACATTCGTTTTTGTGTGATAAATGCAATGACGAAGTCAGGTTTACGCCAAATGTGACAGTAGAATAAATAAAGAATATGCGGTAATACTCGATAGCACGTAGCAATGCGTGTTATTTTTATACTTGTTGTAAGAAGGTAAGGTGATATGAGTGCAAAAGTAGAAGAGTTCAAGAAGAGATGTGCCAGCAATAGTCAGGATGATGAATACTGGCTTGAGCTTGAACGTGATCTCGAAGAGTTTTGGAAAATTGCAACACAGGAAGAAAAAGACGAGTGGCTCGAAGACTGGGGTTGCGGTGAAATGCTCCATATGATGTGCTCAGGTATTCGATATAAACGAGAACAGGAGGAGAAGCATGGCAAAGGATGATATTTTTAGAATCATTTATGTTATTTTGAAAGAATTATACGAAGCCCAGAAGGCAGGAAAACGAATCGATCCTGATGTTATAAGCTCGGAAAGATTTCAAATTCCGTCAGGCTATCTGGCAGATATAGTTACTGAACTTATTGATAGAGGCTATGTCCGGGGAGTTTCATATCGTGAGACGAAGTCGGGCAGGATCTTCACTCCGTTAGAGGATATGTCTATAACACTGGAAGGCGTTGAGTATTTGCAGAGCAATTCGATGATGAAAAAGGTTCATGAGCTGCTAAAGGACGTGAAAGATATTATTCCAGGAATATAACAGCGAACGTACTCGGGTGTCCTTCGGGCCCCGGGTCTTTTTATGCAGCAAGTTACAGGCAAGTTAATCTATCAACTACCGATTAATTCTGTAATCGTTGATTTTACTGGGAGTCACAATGGAAAATCGATGATGGATAAGTGAAATTTTGCGTAGATTAACTCAAATCAGCAAATTAAAACTCAAATTGAAACTTAAATTAAAACAAGGAGTTGATATATTGATTGAAATAACAGTTGATGAAACCAGGATCAGAGTGGAAGGACATGCAGGATTCGGTCCGCCGGGACGGGATATTGTGTGCGCCGGGGTAAGCGCTCTGTTTCAAACTCTGGTATGGTCTATCGAAGATGTTACAGGTGATATAATCGAATATGGTTTTGGAGAAGGAAATTCTTTTCTAAAACTTGAAAAGTGCGTCTCGGAAGAATGTAATCTTCTGATACGTTCTTTTTTTATTGGCATCAATGCGATCCAGCAAATGTATCCGGATTTCGTTCGGCTTACATGGATCGGTAAGGATAAAAGCAATGGACTGGGCGCAGAAGTGAATGGTCTGGGGCGGAAAGGATGAAAGATATGGTGGAAGTTTTAACAAATGAAGGAAAAAGAAAAATACTGTTGCAGCTGTTTGGCGAAGGTGACGGTGGTGGGTCCGAAGGCGGAAATGGCGGTGGCACCGGCAGCGAAGGCGGCAATGGTGGATCAGGTGACGGTAAAGGTGGATCTGGCGGTGAGACGCTGTCCTTTGAGGAATTTCTGAAACAGGAAGGCAACCAGGCTGAATTCGATCGCCGGGTAGATAAGGCGGTACAGACGGCAGTTGCAAACGTGGAAGAAAAGTGGCGGACACTGACTGATGACAAGCTGTCTGAGGCAGAAAAGCTGGCCAAGATGACAAAAGAAGAGAGAGCCGCTTACAAGACAAAGAAGCTTGAGGAAGAGCTGGCGTCGTTGAAGCGAGAAAAGGAAGTCGCAGGGCTGGCATCCGAAGCCAGAAAGACTTTGTCCGATGATGGGATCAATATCCCAGATGAGCTTCTGGCAAACCTGATCGGAGAAGATGCGATTAAAACGAAAGCTAATGTTGAGGCATTCACGAAGTTATTTAATGAGGCTGTCAATGAGATCGTAAAGAAAAAGGCGCAGCAGGATTCCCCGCTGGAAGGTGGCGGTCAGGGATCTGGCGGCGGAAGCAAGACGAATCTCGCTGAAATGGCAGCAAAAGCAAGAATTATCAAATAGGAGGAACTTATGAAGAATAAGAAAATGAAACTGCAGTTATTTGCACAGTCGTGGAATCCGGATGATGTAACGGTCTTTGAACACAAAGACGGGACTATTCCGGATAAGTACAATGAGCTGATCCTAAAGGATGTCATGGAAGGCAGTAAGGTGATGCAGCTTGCCAAGTATGAGGAGATGGATTCTAAAGAAAAGAAGTTCGAATACTTCGCGAAGGGTCCAGGGGCTTACTGGGTAGGTGAAGGTCAGAAGATCAAAACTTCCAAGCCGCAGTGGCTCAATGCAAAGATGGTTGCTAAGAAGCTGGGTGTAATCGTGCCATGCTCCAGAGAATTACTGCATTATAAGGTCTCTGACTTCTTCGACAAGATGAAGCCGAAAATTGCAGAGGCTTTCTATAAGAAGTTCGATGAGGCGGTCATCATGAACCTGGATAACCCGTTCCCGCAGTCCCTGGAGGAATCCATCATGGAGAGCGGAAACTCCATCAGCACAGGACTTACGTATGATAACATCCTCGCCCTGGAAGATATCCTGTCCGACGGCGACTTTGATGTTAATGCTTTCATCTCCACAAAGAAGAACAGAAGCACGCTGCGTAATGTCCAGAAGATCGAAAACGGCGTCGTTGTCGAGACTCTGTACGACAGAGCAAACAACACGCTGGATGGCTACCCGGTAGTAGACCTGAAGTCTCTGGAAAAGGGCACGCTGTACGCAGGGGACTTCGATTACATGTATTACGGCATTCCGTATGGCATGAGCTACAAGATCTCCGAGGAAGCGCAGCTGTCTACTCTGACCAACGAGGACGGTACTCCGGTAAATCTGTTTGAGCAGGAACTGGTTGCCCTCAGAGTAACGATGGATGTAGCATTCATGATCGTTAAGGATAATGCCTTTGCAAAGCTGGAAACGTCTTCTAAGCTGGGTACGCTGACAGTAACCTCTGCAGCAGGTACAGCAACCGGCGACACGAAGGTAACGATCTCTCCGGCAAAGGGTGAGGGAAATACGTATAAGTACAAGGTCGCTGAGGCAGCAGTCGAGGTCAAGTATGGCCAGAGTGTGAAGAACTGGACCGCATGGGACGGATCTAAGGATATCACTGCAGAGACCGGAAAGAAGATCACCGTCGTTGAATGTGATGCGGAGTTCAGAGCTGTTAAGGCTGGAGTTGCAACAGTAACAGCGAAGTCTGCATAGGAGGATCGGTATGTATAAGGTAATCAAAGCCTTTACCGATCTGCACGACGAAGATTACCCGTACAGCGTGGGAGATTCTTTCCCACGCGTCGGGATCAACGTCACGGAAAAAAGGCTCAAAGAACTTTCTGGATGTGAGAATAAGCAGGGTATGCCGCTTATTGAAAAGGTCGCAGACGAAGCACTGCCGGCTGCAGTCCGGAAAGCTGTAGGAAAGAAATAAGGAGGCAGATATGCTGGAAGATCTGAAACGGATCCTGGGGATAGCGGTAGAGGATACCGATCTTGACGATAAGCTTAACTGGATCATCAGTTCTGTAAGATCCAGATTAAAACTGCTGCTGGGCGGAACAGATCCGCCAGAAGAAATGAATTTCATTATAGTAGAAGTGGCCGTGGTGCGGTTTAACAGGATCGGATCAGAAGGTACTGCTTCCCACTCTGTCGAGGGAGAGAGCCTGACATTTTCTGATTCGGATTTTGATGCATATATGGCGGAGATTCGGAGCTTTAAGGATTCTCTTGGTCAGCAGGGAGCGAAAGGAGGCTTTAAGTTTTTATGAGATACGATACGCCAATTTACTTCCAGCTGATCCGGCAGGGAATATACGATCCGAAAACCGGGGATTATGCTGATAGTGATCCAGTGGAAACAAAGGTGTATGCCGATGTGACGGATACTTCCACCGACACAAAACAGATCTTGTACGGTGACATCAAGCGTAACAGCAAGGTGATCAGGTTGCAGCAGCATTATACGAAAACCTATAACAGGATCAGAATCGGCGAGAAGCAGTATATCGTGGATTTTGAACGAAAACTGCGTACTAAACAGATCCTGGTAGTATCGGAGGTGTAAAATGGGCGGAACGGTAGTATTTAAGGGACAGGCGGAGTTATCTGCGGCATTGATGAGAAAAGCTGGTTTGGATGCCGTCAAGACGGTCGTCAGAGCTAACGGAACACGGCTGCAGCAGTGGACAAAACTGCGGGCACCGGTTGATACCGGCACATTGTTCCGATCTATCGACCTGCAGATCAAAGACGGCGGCCTGTCTGCCGTAGTGCAGCCGCATACCGAATATGCAGCCTACGTTGAATTTGGAACGCGGAAAATGGCGGCACAGCCATACGTCAAGCCGGCATTCAACACCGTCAAGGCTCAGTTCATCGCAGATCTGCAGAAACTAACGAGGTGATAGCATGGATCCACAACAGGAATTATTCACAGCATTGCTGTTACAACTGAAAGAGGCGTTTCCGGGCAAGGTCTATGATGGATTTCTGCCGCCGGAAGATACGCCCTATCCGTTTGTCTATCTGGCAGACAGCCAGCTGATCGACACAGAAATGAAAAACGCCGTGACCGGGACGGTTTACCAGACCATTGACGTCTGGCACAGCACCCCGGAAAAACGGGGCACAGTTTCGGTCATGCTGCTGCAGATCAAGGGCATTTGCAGGAAGCTGGAGCGCACAGAGAATTTTGCCTGGCTGATCCGCAACGTCGAACAGCGGATTTTGCCAGATACATCCACAGGAAGATCATTGCTACACGGTAAGCTTGAAGTGGAATTTAAATTTAGTTAGGAGGAAATCATGGAAGATAAGATGAAAATGCACGCTATGCAGCTGCAGTTATTCGCCGAAGCAGTTTCCGGTAAAAAGATCATGTATCTGTACCGGATCCTGAAGGATGCAGCTACAGATGATGCGGTTGCGATCGCATTCACAACGGAAAATGAAACAAACATCACAACGGATGCTGACACCACAGCGACCAAGGATGGCCCGATCAGAACGCCGAATGTGCCGGAAATTGAAATTTCGGCCACGTCGGTACTGGCAAAGGGCGATACGATGTACGGCAAAATGAAAGCGGCTATGCTGTCCAATGAGTTGATCGAAATCTGGGAAGTCAATCTGGCCGAACCGGTTGCATCCAAAGAAGGTAAGTTCAAGGGTACGTACTATCAGGGTTACCTGACGGAATATACCCTGACGTCCAGTGCTGAAGACCACGCCGAGGTTGAAACGACGTTCGGCATCAACGGTACAGGGGCTACTGGCGAGGTTACTGTCAGTGACGAACAGCAGGAAGTGGCGGCCTATGTCTTTGCAGATACGCAGAAGACAGGGGCATAGTCTAAATCTTAGTCTAATATAGTCTATTTTAGTCAATCGAGAGGGCGATTTTTCGCCCTCTCATTTCTATTTTTGGAGGAATACACATGTTTGAATTAACGATAAATGATAAAGTTTACCCGTTCAATTTTGGAGTTGGATTTGTCCGGGAGATTAACAAAACGGTCAAGGTAGAAATGTCTGGAGTTACTGAAGATGCAGGGCTGACGATGGCACTGACGCATATCTACGACGGTGACGTTGTCGATTTGGTAAACGTGCTGGACATGGCCAACAAGGGGAAAACGCCGCGGATCACAAAACAGGAGCTGGAAGCCTACATTGAAGATCCTGCTACGGACATTGACAAGCTGTTCGATGATGTGATCGGTTTTTTCAAGGAATCCAATGCCACGAAAAAGAAAGCCGTGAAGCTGTTCGAGAGCCTGGAGACAGCGACGGCCGAGTAACGAGCTTCGAAGAAACGTATCAGGAAATCGCGCTGAATTGTTTCAGGTATCTGGATTTTAAGAGTTTTGACCAGGTGGATCAGCTGACTATCCCGCAGTACACATTGATGATGAAGGCGGCCATGCTGAAACAGGTTGATATGGATTACCGAAACCACCTGCAGGCCTGGTTGACCTTTGCAGCAAAGGCCGAGAGAAAAGCAGGCAGGGGCAAGACACGGCCGGTGTATACCACATTTCAGAAGTTTTTTAACTACAAGGAGGCCGTGGCATCCGTTTTGAAATCACCGAATCCGAAGCAAAAAACGCGATTTCGTGGCATTGAAAAAATATTGAGGAAAGGGGGTAAGGACGATGGCTGAAAGCTATGCGGTGCAGGCGTTATTGACTGTCAAAGACCATATGTCTGCGGCGCTGAAAGGAGCGGCGTCTGCGGCTGATTCCCTCAATGGTGGGTTTAAGCGAACAATAGGCACAGGCGCACTTTTGCAGTTGGGAATGCGGGGCGTCAATATGGCGCTGGATACCATGAAATCCCATGTTGGCAGTGCGGTCGACAGGTATGACCAGCTGAACAATTTCCCGAAGGTCATGAAGAACCTGGGCATTGCTACCAATGATACCAAGAACGCCATGAAAGAACTGGACAAGGGCATTTCGGGTTTGCCGACCACCATGGACACAGCGACAGCAGGTGTTACCAGATTCGTTTCTAAAAACAACGATATCAAGAAATCCACCAAGTATTTTCTGGCTATGAACAACGCCATCACGGCGGGCGGTATGTCTACACAGGTACAGTCTGCAGCCGTTGAGCAGCTGTCTCAGGCGTATTCCAAGGGCAAGATGGACATGCAGGAATGGCGATCTATCCAGACGGCCATGCCGGCACAGCTGAATCAGGTAGCAAAGGCTATGGGAATGTCTACCGATGCGCTTGGTGAGGGTTTGCGTAACGGTACCGTATCTATGGATGAATTCATGGATACCATGGTCAGACTGAATGAAGAAGGTATCGATGGCCTGGCATCATTTGAAGACCAGGCTAAGAGTGCAACCGGCGGCATTAAAACAGCGTTCACTAATCTGGGTACTGGTGTAACAAAGGGAATGGCAACCTGTATCGGTGCTATTGATAAAATGCTGCAGAACAACGGCTTGCCAACTATTGCCGAGTCTGCGAACAAGGCGAAGGAAAAGATCATTTCTGTGTTTGACAAGCTGGCCAAGGGAATTGAGCAGATCAACCTAAAAGGCATTATCGCCGGTCTGACCCCGGCATTTGAAACCCTGAAAATGGCGGCGTCAGGGGCAGGTAAAGTCATAGGTGGCGTCTTAAAATTCATGAATAAGCATGCCGAGGGCCTATCCAGTATGATTCCCCTGCTCATTGCGGGCGTCGGAGCATTCAAGGCATACAAGAAAGTTTCCAGTTGGCTGATGCCATTAAAGACTGCTTCCGATACGTTTGAGCAAGTTGGAAATAGTGGTAAGAAAGCAAGCAAAGCTACCATAACGCTGAAAAAAGGCTTAGGATCATTAGCCAAGAATGCTGGTGTTGCGCTTGTTATTGCATCGCTGGCGGGTCTTGCATTAGCCTTGAAGTCGCTAGGATCGTTAGGCCCATCTGCGGTAGCACCACTATTAACCTTTGGAGCTGTTGTTGGAGGGCTTGTAGTTATTTTCGACAAGTTTGGTAAAAAGCTGAAAAACAAAACTGTTCAAAAAGGAATGATTGTTTTTGCAGCCGCTGTTTCTGCGATGGCTTTAGCGATGGCACCAATGGCTACCACTGGCGTTCAAGGTGCCGCAGCAATGCTGACCTTTGGTGTGGTTGTCGCTGGACTTGCAGGAGTTCTTTCGGCAACAGGTAAAGCGATGCAGACAAGTATGGCTGGCTTGATAACCTTTGGAGCAGTAGTTGCTGGTACAGCTTTAGCGATGGCGCCACTTGCAGCAACAGGTAAAGAAGGCGCTGTAGCAATGGCAGCATTCGGAATTGTCGTTGCTGGGCTGGCTGTTGTCTTTGCAGTTTTGGGACCCGCACTTGAAGTGGCGGCTCTCGGAATGATTGCATTCGGAGCGGCAATCGTCCTGATCGGTGCAGGAATGCGTCTTGCAACGCCGTTTGTGCAGGCGTTAACGGTAATGATCAAACAGCTGGGCGACACCATAGCCCAGATCGTTCCGGTTATCGCAAATGTGGTCAGCCAGATCGTTACTGTGATCGGCGGGACGTTGTGTAACATCATGCGGACTGCCGGGGATGTAATTTCCCAGGTCGTTCAGTCTATCTGTGACGGATTTTCGACCCTGGCCGACGGCGTAGCTACCGTGGTCGATGCGATCAGCGGCGGTTTTGCAACTGCTATGGATGCAATCGCCGGGGTGATCGAATCCGTAGGTACATCCGCAAAGAATGCCGGAACTGGATTCAAGTCTGTAGCACAAGGCATTCAAATGATCGCAGGATTATCCTTGTTTGATATAGCAACGGCTCTGGCAGCAGTAGCAACGGGAATAGGTACGATCGCTACTAAGGGAGCAAATCTTCCACAGGTTGCAGCGGGGATGATGGGACTCATGATGGCGATCACAATGGGAGCTACCGGCATTACCGCATTCAATGCAGCTCTGTCAGCGTTATCAGGTATGATCGGTGGCGT
>OLWX01000745.1_pt1 | contig 18535 bp, 15 predicted proteins | sample 1673541 | NCBI WGS metagenome assembly OLWX01 (sample SAMEA103958114, study PRJEB25191) | human gut metagenome | reverse complement strand
GTAGTCCAAATCGGGTTAATCTTTCTTTGTTTATTGCAAAATTCATAACTCTTCGCTGACACACATAAAGATAATTATTTCTTGCAGTTTTGATGTGTCACCAAATTAATCATTTAATTATTTGTTCATTATTCTTCCAATGCGCATAATGTGCTATCATGCATTCCTTCTCGGATATACTTATTCTGCTCTACATAATAAGCATAAATAATATCGAGTATAATCAATATCGGAAATTGTGGCGAAATCACATTACCATAGTTCAAATGTCTTAAAGAGGAAAGTGCTACTACCTCCGAATAGTACTCAGAAAACTTTTTTCCATTATTTGTGGTAAATAAAACCGTTTTAGCACCTTTGTTATACGCTTCCCGCAATAAATAGGTAACTTCTTCTCTTTCTCCACTTATACTAAAACCAAATATAAGACTTCTTCTATTCTGAAAAACAGATGCCATCTTTATCATATCTGAATCTGTCATCGAATCAACATCTATACCAATTCGCATAAAACGAATTTCCATCCAGTTCTTTTAATGTCGATATCGCTTTTCCTTTACTACATTTTAACAAATCCATTATGCTTTCCAACGAAAAGTATATAAATACTTTCCCATCACTATCTTTCCATCCATTTTCTATGGATAATTTTAAACGGTCCAGCATATAGGCATATAGTAATATCGCCTCTATTGTTAATTGTTTATATCTGTTATCAAAAAGCAATTCTTTCGGAACACATAAAAAGCCATGACCTTTCTTTTCATTTTTGTAATCTTCTTTTCCCATATCTGATCTCCTCTCAAAAGTATCTTACATAATAAGTGTGCCAGAAACGTTATTACAGCTCGTTTCTATATTGTATAGATTAATCAATTATATTTTTGGATATATCTCTACCGCACTAACGTTTCTATCACTCTACTAATGAGAAATTTTTTTCAGAGAAAGTAGGGTAATTCAATGCAAAAAGAGATAAATAAATTTGAAAATGAAAGAAATGAAATAGAAAGATGTTTGTATTTTTTGAATGGAAATGATAATCTAAGTAATGAAGAGGTCGCATTTCTTGAAATGCATATTACACAGAAAAAAAGAGAATTAGTAAACAAAACATTTAAGGAGGAACATCCACGTGGAAAAATATGCAACAAAACCAAGCGCGGCTACTTAAAGCCAACTGGAATAAATATATTTGCCACGACAGAAGAAGAATTATACGAAAAACTTTATAACTTTTATTTTCCTAGTTATGCAACATTAAATGATATTTATGTGTCATGGATTCACAAAAGATTGGAAAAGAATAAAACTATAGGAAAACCTTCTGCCAAAACAATTCAAGAAGACATTGGATACTGGACTAGAATTTTAAGTAAAGAAGAACTTGTATCTATGCCTATAAATAAAATTACTGCTGCCGATATTGATAATTTATATACGAAATGGACTGGAAATGGGAATATTACACATAAAGAATTTTCAAACAGAAAATCTTTATTAACTGCCCTGTTCTCTGAAGCAGTTATCTTAGGTTGCATTCCCGATTCCGGCTTCGTAACCAGCATCAAATGCAATGCATACAAATTTAAAAGCCCACCACGTAAAAAATATGTCTATACGGTTGAGGAAAGGCAGCGTCTTCTTAATTATTTGGAAGCCTTAGATGAACAGGATGGATATACACTGGCAATCCGATTCATGCTGCATGCTACCATAAGAGTCGGCGAAGTCAAAGGACTGCTGAAAACAGACTATGATGAGCATTTTTTCTATGTCCGTCAACAACTTGTAGATGAGCACGAATTTGAAGTCACGCAGGACGGCGCTACAATGGGGAAGCGGTATCGACGGATCAAAGATCCAAAAGGAAATGCAAATTATTCTATTCGTCCTATCGAGCTTACACCCTATAATAGAAACATTATTGAACAAATGTTAGCTTTGCACGAACCATCCCCTTATCTGTTTACTTGTCAGGGACGGCCGTTAATTACAGACACATTTAATAAGAGATTGAAAAAGTACACGGCCGAGATTGGCATCCCTTATCTGTCTACACATAAACTTCGATTCACAAGTGCATCACTGGCAAAAAATCAGGGACAGTGTGAACAGGATATTCAACACAACCTTGGCCATTCAAATATTCAGCAAACGCAACATTATGATTCACATGCTACAACTGAATACAATTATGGTATGGCTGCAGATATCTATGATAAGAAATATAATGTAACCAAATGTAACCAAACTTTTGAACATAAAAAAATCGCCCCAAACCTTGATAAACTCAAGGCTTGAGGCAACTCATTCTAATGCCGCAGACCGGAATCGAACCGGTACGAGAGGTTAGTCCCGCAGGATTTTAAGTCCTGTGCGTCTGCCAGTTCCGCCACTGCGGCATACAAGGTGAATCGCGCCGATTCCGAAGGAATCGTGTGCATCGATGCGAAGCATCGCGTCACATTTCGTGATTCTAATACTTGCGAATCGTGACAAACTATTATCACGAAATGGGACCAATAGGGCTCGAACCTATGACCCTCTGCTTGTAAGGCAGATGCTCTCCCAGCTGAGCTATGATCCCATATGTTCGTCCGTTTTACAACCGACTTCGTTATTATACAATTATCTACTTCTAAATGTCAACTATTTTTTTCATTTTTTTGTTTTATTTTTACCATTTTTCATTCGATGCCATTGAACAGACAAGCGCTGGAAAAAGAATCGTTTGGATTCTTTTCCCAGCGACCGCCCACACAACCTATATCATTCAACATTTTCGCATAAATCAGAAAAATCTCCGGATTGCTCCGAAGATCTTTCTGATTATATTTTACATAGAGGATATGTCTTATACAATTCCCTGAGCCTGCATTGCGTCTACAACTTTTTCAAATCCGGCAATGTTAGCACCTACTACATAGTTTCCTTCTGCTCCATAACGTTTTGCTGCGTCTGCTGCGTTATGGCAGATATTTACCATGATGTTCTGAAGTTTTGCATCAACTTCTTCGAATGTCCAGCTGAGACGTTCGCTGTTCTGTGACATCTCAAGTGCTGATGTAGCAACACCACCTGCATTAGAAGCTTTACCAGGTGCGAATATTACACCGTTCTCCTGCAGATACTGTGTAGCTTCCAGTGTGGTAGGCATGTTAGCTCCTTCTGCTACTGCAATGCATCCGTTTGCAACAAGCTGTTTTGCATCTTCAAGATGAAGTTCGTTCTGTGTTGCGCAAGGAAGAGCGATATCAACTTTTACTGACCATACACCGCGTCCTTCATGATATTCTGAATTTGGACGGTAATTCTTGTATTCTGTAAGTCTTGCTCTCTTCACTTCTTTGATTTCTTTCAGTGCTGCAACATCGATTCCTTCCGGATCATAAACCCATCCTGTAGAGTCGCTGCATGTTACAACTTTTGCACCCAGCTGCTGTGCTTTTTCAATTGCGTAAATAGCAACGTTACCGGCTCCGGAAACAGCAACTGTCTTGCCAGCGATGTCTTTTCCTGCAAGTTTGAGCATTTCGCGTGTAAAATACAGAAGTCCGTATCCTGTAGCTTCTGTACGTGCAAGGGATCCACCGTAGCTGAGTCCTTTACCTGTAAGAACACCTTCTGATAATCCACGGATTCTCTTGTACTGTCCGTACATATATCCGATCTCTCTTGCACCTGTTCCGATATCTCCGGCCGGTACATCTGTGTCTGCTCCGATATATTTGCAAAGCTCTGTCATAAAGCTCTGGCAGAATGCCATAACTTCACGATCTGATTTTCCTTTCGGATCGAAATCTGATCCACCTTTACCTCCACCGATCGGAAGACCTGTCAGAGAGTTTTTGAAGATCTGTTCGAATCCAAGGAATTTGATAATTCCGATATTTACTGAAGGATGAAGACGCAATCCTCCTTTATATGGTCCAATTGCACTGTTAAACTGTACACGGTATCCTGTATTAACCTGAACCTGACCTTTATCATCTACCCACGGTACGCGGAATTTGATCTGTCTTTCCGGCTCAACGAGTCTTTCAAGAAGAGCGTCTCTTCTGTATTCTTCTTCATGAGCTTCTACAACTGCACGAAGAGATTCCAGAACCTCTTTTACTGCCTGATGAAATTCTGGTTCATCTGGGTTTTTCTTTACTACAAGTTCAATTACTTCATCAACATAAGACATACTACTCAATACCTCCTGAATGTTCTTTTACAAAAATGTGACTTTGCACACTTCTTTGCTAAAAAAAGAGGGACAAACAAATGTCTGTCCCTCCGGAACACCTTTGTTCTTTAACAGAGTAAAGCATTCAGGCGCCTGTGTCAAGATTTTTTTGCATATTTTTCAATTTTTATGAATTTCCACTACATTTTTGTTTCAAATACAGCTGATTTTCATTTTTTTTCTTGATACTTCTTCTCTTTTTTGCAAGTTCGTGTCGACAATCTTGCATTTTCGTCTCATTCGAAGCATTTTATTCCAGATTTCCCGTCTTATTTGAAATATTTCACACCGGATTCAAAGATCTTCATATCCTGTTCACCATAAATATTGATTGCCACGGAATCTGCACGACGTTCTGAATGTGCCATCTTACCAAGCACACGGCCATCCGGACTTGTGATACCTTCAATTGCGCGATAAGAGCCATTGACGTTCCATTCTTCGTCCATAGATACATTTCCATCAAGGTCACAGTACTGTGTTGCAACCTGCCCGTTTGCAAAGAGCTTGTCAAGCCATTCTTCACTTGCAACAAAACGTCCCTCTCCGTGGGATGCCGGATTGGTATAAACTCCGCCAAGCTCTGCTCCCTGCAGCCATGGTGACTTGTTGGTAACAACTTTCGTGTAAACCATCTTGGAAATATGGCGTCCGATGGTATTGTAGGTCAGTGTCGGAGAATCCGGTGTCTGTCCCACAACTTCTCCGTAAGGAACCAGGCCAAGTTTAACCAGTGTCTGGAATCCGTTACAGATACCAAGTACAAGACCATCTCTTTCGTTCAGAAGTTTTTCTACTGCTTCTTTGAGTTTTGCATTCTGGAATGCAGTTGCAAAGAATTTTGCTGAACCATCCGGTTCGTCACCGGCTGAGAATCCGCCCGGGAACATGATGATCTGGGATTTTGCAATTTCTTTTTCAAATGTATTCACAGAATCTACGATATCTGCTGCATCCATGTTACGGAATACTTTTGTGATGACCTTTGCACCTGCTCTTTCAAATGCTTTTGCACTGTCATACTCACAGTTTGTTCCCGGGAATACCGGAATAAATACAGTCGGCTGTGCAATCTTGTGTCCGCAGATCACAATGTCTTTTGTATCATACAGCGGAGATTCTACCTTTTCGTCAGAAGCTTCGTCAGATACCGTACGGAATACCTGTTCCAGAGTTCCTGTCCATGCATCTTCTGCTTCTTTCAGTGTGATTTCTGTATTTCCAAATGCGAATTTCGCATCATCTGTCACTTCACCGATCACAGTGTAAGAAATGGAGAGTTCCCCAACCTTGTCTGCCGGAACTTCTGCTACGATGTCACCGAATGCAGGTGCAAAAAGTTCTCTTGCATCCATGCTGTGTTCGATCTTCACACCCATTCCGTTACCGAATGCCATCTTGCTGACAGCTGCGATCACTCCATGGCGGTCAAGTGCGTAAGCCGATACGATCTTTCCGTTGTGGATATCATCAGCGAACTTACCGTACTGATCCATTACCTGTTCATATACCGGCAGCTCATATTCATCTTTTTCAATCTTCATCCATACAAGTTTATTACCTGCTTTTTTCAGTTCCGGAGTAATGATATCTCCTTCTTTGGCAATGTCAACTGCAAAGGATACCAGTGTCGGCGGTACATCGATATGTTCAAATGTTCCGGACATGCTGTCCTTTCCTCCGATTGACGGAAGTCCGTAAGCAATCTGTGCCTTATATGCACCAAGCAGTGCTGCAAATGGCTGACTCCATCTTTCCGGATCCTCTGTCATTCTGCGGAAATATTCCTGGAATGTAAAACGGATCTTGCTGTAATCTCCACCACAAGCCACGATCTTAGCCATAGACTCTGTGACAGCATAGACAGCTCCGTGATACGGACTCCAGCTTGACAGATACGGATCAAATCCATAACTCATCATCGTAACGGTATCGCATTTACCATGCATAACCGGAAGCTTTGCAACCATACTCTGCGTCTCTGTCATCTGGTATTTTCCACCGTGAGGCATGAAAACCGAGCCTGCTCCGATGGATCCGTCGAACATCTCAACCAGACCTTTCTGCGAGCATACATTCAGATCTTTCAGAGTATCCAGCCATTTTTCTTTTACATCGCCAACCTCAACCTGTTTCTTAAGGATGGTATCTTCTCTTGAAGGAATATCAACTTTAACCGTTGTCTCCTGGTGTGCACCGTTGGTGTTCAGGAAGGCACGGGAAATATTTACAATCTCTTTTCCTCTCCATGAAAGAACAAGTCTCGGATCTTCGGTAACAACTGCAACCTTTACCGCCTCCAGATTTTCTTCTTTTGCATAGCCAAGGAATTCATCTACATCCTTCGGATCTACCACAACAGCCATACGCTCCTGGGATTCAGAAATTGCAATCTCTGTTCCGTCAAGACCTGCATATTTTTTCGGTACTTTGTCCAGATTGATCTGAAGACCATCTGCAAGTTCTCCGATTGCAACAGATACTCCGCCTGCCCCGAAGTCATTACACTTCTTGATCAGCTTGCTGACTTCTTCTCTGCGGAACATTCTCTGGATTTTACGTTCGGTCGGCGCATTACCCTTCTGAACCTCAGCACCACATGTCTCGATGGATTCTTCGGTATGAACTTTGGAAGAACCGGTTGCTCCACCACAGCCATCACGTCCGGTACGTCCGCCAAGAAGAATGATGATATCTCCCGGATCCGAATTTTCACGGATAACTGCACGTCTCGGAGCAGCACCCATAACTGCACCGATCTCCATTCTCTTTGCCACATAATCCGGATGATAGATCTCTTTTACCAGTCCGGTTGCAAGTCCGATCTGATTACCATATGAGCTGTATCCATGTGCTGCACTACGCACCAGTTTCTTCTGCGGCAGTTTTCCTTTCATCGTCTCTTTTACAGATACGGTCGGATCTGCTGCACCGGTTACACGCATTGCCTGGTATACATAAGTACGTCCTGACAGCGGGTCACGGATTGCTCCACCAAGGCAGGTAGCTGCACCACCAAATGGTTCGATCTCGGTCGGATGGTTGTGCGTCTCGTTCTTGAAGTTGACAAGCCACTCTTCTTCCACACCATCTACTTCAACCGGGACAACGATACTGCAGGCATTGATCTCATCGGATTCTTCCTGATCCTGAAGTTTGCCTTCTTTTTTCAGCTTCCGCATTGCCATCAGTGCAAGATCCATCAGGCATACAAATTTGTCTTCGCGTCCTTTAAAGATCTCACTGTGTGTCTGAAGGTATTCTTTATAAGTATCTTCCATCGGCTTTTTGTAATCGCCATCACCGAAGGATACTTCTGTAAGTTCTGTTGAGAATGTAGTATGACGGCAGTGGTCAGACCAGTAAGTATCCAGAACACGGATCTCTGTCATAGATGGATCTCTGTGTTCCTCCCCTTTGAAATAATTCTGGATGTGCTGGAAATCCTTGAATGTCATAGCAAGTCCAAGAGAACTGTATAACTCTTTCAGTTCCGCTTCCGGCATATCTTTGAATCCGTCAAAAATCTTTACATCTGCAGGTTCCTCGAATTTCGTAACCAGTGTCTCTGGTTTTTCAAGTCCTGTCTCTCTGGAATCTACCGGGTTGATGCAGTGTGCCTTGATAGCTTCCATCTCTTCTTCGCTGATCTCACCTTCGATCACATAAGTGGTCGCTGTCTTGATAACCGGCAGCTCATCCTCTTTGATAAACTGTACGCACTGAACAGCAGAATCTGCTCTCTGGTCAAACTGTCCAGGAAGAAATTCTACAGAAAAAATGTGGTCACTTTCTTCGCGCGGGAAGTCCTCTCTGTAAAGCACATCTACCGGTGGTTCTGCAAACACACCGTTGCATGCTCTTTCAAATGTTGCATCAGAAAGATTTTCCACATCATAGCGGATCAGTACACGTACATTCTTCACCGTCTTAATTCCAAGATAACTCTTCACCTCATGGCGAAGTTCTTTAGCCTGTACTGCAAATTCTGGTTTTTTCTCCACATATACACGTTTTACGCCCATAATTTCCTCCATTAGCTTTGGTAGTAATATTGAAACCGCATGCCTTGATCCGGCATAACGGCAGTTTCCTCGATTTTTATTTTACCACATCATCTTTTATAAGTACAATAAATATAACTAAATCTTTTTATAAGTATATCTTATTTATTACAATTACCGTGAATCGCATCTCTTATTTATCTTTTTCTGGACAATACTACAGACAAAAGATACGATTAAAAACACAGCAAAAATACTTCCGATCCTCATCACCATATCATAGAAAAAGCCCTCCGGAAGCATCCGGATCATATAGTCTTCTGCCGGATCAAGGATCCATAAGTTATTGTTAAAGAAAATATGATGAAAGATCACGAAATATTTGTTAAAGTCTCTTGAAAACAGAAATCCTGCTACCGCGGTAAGTGCCAGAAATACCGCCAGCACCCGCTGATACATCTGCGGGATCAGCCTCTTCCAGTCTGCTTTCATAAGCACAAGTGCCGCCATTGAAAAAAGCAGTACGATGATCGCTCCCCTCCGGATTGCAAGTCCGCCAAGAAAAAGTCCCTGCACATCTGCCATATGAAGCCGGTCCTTCTCATTGAAAAAATCCTGTATATTTCCTTCCACTTCCGTCTCAATACTCAGTTTCTTCTCGTTGCCCCGCAAATAAGACATCATGAATTTTGTCACCTTCATGATATCCGGCATCTCCATATAAAGTTCATCCGCTACCTTATATTTTTCATATTCTTTTTCATAAAAATTCCAGTCTCCGTATGCACCGATCTCAAAACTGCTGATCAGCAGAATCACAATCAGTGAAATACTCGGCAAAATCGCCAGGATTTTATGCAGCCATTTCTTTTTTGCCATCCTTTTTCTCCTTCTCTTTTTTGTCTATAGTTTAGCAACCCTGTCTTCATTTGTCAAAAATGGTTTTCTCTTGAAATTTTATTTTTTATCACTTATAATACTAATAGGTTTTATAAGGAGGACTAATAATGGATATCAACTATGAATTATATAAAGTATTTTATTATGTTGCAGACACGCTCAGCTTTTCTGAGGCTTCCAAGCAGCTCTTTATTTCACAGTCCGCTGTCAGCCAGTCCATTAAAGCACTGGAAAAGAAACTGGATCAGGTTCTTTTCATCCGAAGCACAAAAAAAGTTCAGCTCACCCCGGAAGGCGAGATCCTTCTGCGTCATATCGAACCGGCGATCAATCTGATCAAGCGCGGGGAATCCCAGATCATGGAAACAGCCTCTACCGGCGGCCAGATCCGCATCGGTGCCAGCGACACCATCTGCCGGTATTTTCTGGTTCCTTATCTGGAACGTTTCCACAAAGCTTTCCCTAACGCACATATAAAAGTGACCAATGCCACTTCGATCAAGTGTACGGAACTTCTGGAGAACGGTCAGGTAGATCTCATTGTCGCTAACTATCCGAACGTTTACCTTGGCAGTCTTGCCTCCTTCCGAAAGATCCGTGATTTTCACGATGTCTTTATCGCAAACCAGTCCTTTGCGGAACTGCAGGGGAAAAAGCTTTCCCTCAAAGAACTGCAGCGTTATCCGATCATCATGCTGGACAGAAAAAGTACAACCAGTGAATTTCTGCATTCTCTCTTTCAGCAGCATCAGTTGGATCTGGTTCCTGAAATCGAGCTGAGCAGCAACGATCTTCTGATCGATCTCGCACGGATCGGACTTGGCATCGCTTTTATTCCGGACTACTGTGTACCAAAGAATTCCGACCAACTCTTTGTCGTCCAGACCGAAGAACAACTTCCAAAGCGTCAGCTGGTTGCCGCATGGAACGGACATGTTCCGGTTTCCCGCGCGACACAGGCATTTCTGGATTACTTTAATGCATAAAAAGTTTCTTAATTATCCGTCTGTTTTTCCCAGAACAGACGGATTTTTTCTTCCACAATGTCTAACCGGCATCTTTCACAGTCCGCCCATTCTTTCGGGAAAATCTCTTTCCCCTTCTCCCTCTGAAAACGCTCATCCAGAAGAAGTATCACTCCGCGGTCATCCTCTGTGCGGATCACCCTTCCTGCCGCCTGCAAAACCTTGTTCATCCCCGGATACCGGTAAGCATAGTCAAATCCGTAAAGTCCCTTCTGGTCAAAATAGCTTTTCAGGATTTCCCGCTCATTGCACACCTGCGGCAGCCCTGTTCCGATGATCAGTGTCCCGATCAGCTTCTCATTTGTCAGATCGATTCCTTCTGAGAAAATCCCGCCAAGAACTCCAAAACCGATCAGACTTTTCTCTCTTCCCATTTCAAATGCACGCAGGAAATTTTCCCGTTCTTCTTCATCCATGTGCTTCTGCTGAATAACCAGTTCCATCTCTTCTTCATCTGATGCAAGAAGCTGTGTAAATTCCTGATACACATCTTCCATAAACCGGTAAGACGGGAAAAAGATCAGATAATTCCCCATTTTTGCTTTCACTACCCGGAAAATGTATGTCGCATATCGTTGATACATTTCCCTGGAACGCATGGTGTAACGGGTACTCACATCCACACCATTCATAAGCAGTCTCTTCTTTGTATCAAACGAAGAATCAATGTAGACCGCATAGTTGTCTTTTTCCGTACTCAGAAGTCTTTTGTAATACTGGATTGGCAGAAGTGTTGCCGAAAAGAATACAGCACTGTTCCCCTTATCCAGACATTTCTGCAGATTTGCCGCCGGGTTAACACAAAACAACTTCAGAACAAATCTTCCATTCTCCTGATACTCCGTATAGATGACATAGTTCTCATCCAACCCATCATATATATTCAGGAAAGACCTCACTTGAAAATAAAAATCCAATACGGTTTCCCGGACTTCTTTATCCACACATTCCTCGAGATACCGGTCTGTCTCAGATAGTACATTCATAAGCTGGATTCCAAAATGCGAAATATTGTCCAGCACCTTATAGTTTTCACACTCTTTTTTCATTGCCAGAAGAATCTTATTGCATGCCTCCAGTCTTTTTGCAAACCGCGGTGCTTCTCCCTTTACCAGTTTCTTCACCGCAAGAAAGTCCTCCTTGCATAACTCTGCACTGTACATCTGCCGTCCACGTTCTACCAGATTGTGTGCCTCATCGATCAGAAACAAATATCCTCCAGCGCCACCTTCTGCAAAGAAACGCCTGAGCCGGGCATCCGGGTCAAACACATAATTATAATCGCAGATCACACCATCCACCCAGGTCGACACATCCAGTGCCATTTCAAATGGACAGACCTTATGCTTTCTTGCCTGCGCTTCCAACACTTCCCGGCTCATCACATCTTCCTGCATCAAAAGCTCATAGACCGCGTCATTTACCCGGTCAAAATGCCCTTTGGCATATGGGCAGTCATCCGGATTGCAGCTTGTCTCCTCACAGAAACAGATTTTTTCTTTTGCCGTTAAAGTGATCACCTTGAACTTCAGATTCTGTTCCCGTAAGGTTTCGAATGCCTGCTCCGCCACCGTCCGGGTGATTGTCTTTGCCGTCAGATAAAAAATCTTCTCACCCAGTTCTTCTCCAACCGCTTTCACTGCCGGAAATACCGTTGAAATCGTCTTTCCCACTCCGGTTGGTGCCTGGATGAACAACTTTTTCTTCCGAAGAATCGTCCGGTAAACAGATACCGCAAGCTCTCTCTGCCCTTTACGATATGGAAACGGAAATTCAATCCCTTTAATAGATGCATTTCTTGCCTTTCTCCATTCAATCTGGAACTTTGCCCATTTTTCATACTGTCGAATAACTTCATCGAACCAGACTTTCAATTCGTTTTTCTGATAAGAATACTGAAACCTTTTCACCTCTTCCGTCTCCATCTGGCAATAGGTCATCTGTACCCCGATCTCATCCACCCCTTCCTGTTCTGCTACCATGCTGGCATAACATTTTGCCTGTGCCAGATGAATACCTACCGGCTCCTGCACCCGGTCAAGTTCCCGCAGAACACCCTTGATCTCATCTACCATGACCTGCTCTTTTGTATGAATCAGTCCATCGGCACGTCCTTCTATTTTCAAAGTAAACCCTTCACAGACGATCTCTGTCTTAAGAGGTACCTCCGCCTGATAATCCGATCCCATCTGTCTCTGGATCTTCCGGTGAATCCGACTTCCCATCTGCATATTCTCCGGATCTTGTCCGCCTCCTGTTCGATTGTCAATATCCCCTTCTCTTAAAATAAACTCCACAAGGTTTCGCACCGAAATCCGGATCACCGGGAGATTCTCGTCCATGTTCTTTCTGCCTCCGCTTTTTGCTACCTGTTATCATACCATAAACACATGTTCCTTGCCAATTGTATCCGTCCTGTCATGATATGGCTTTTCATATTTTCCGTGCCTCTATAGCTAAAAAGCCCCGGCGATCATCACCTCGCCGGAGCTTTCTTCTTAATTGAACTTGTCAATAATGTTTTTAAGATACTGGTTGTCTGCCTCATAGAACTTCTCCTGTTCTACAATTTCGGCAAGTTTCGGATCGATCGGCATCTTTCCGAGTACTTCTACCCCAAGTTTTTCTGCAATCTCGTCAATGTGGCTTTCCCCAAATACAGATATTTTCTTTCCACAGTCCGGACATTCCAGATAACTGTAGTTTTCCACTAGTCCGAGAACCGGTATGTTCATCTTCTTTGCCATATTGTAAGCTTTCTCTACGATCATCTGTACCAGATCCTGTGGAGAAGTCACGATCACAACGCCGTCTACCGGAAGTGACTGGAATACCGTAAGAGGAACATCCCCTGTTCCCGGTGGCATATCAACAAATAAGAAATCCAGATCTCCCCACATTACATCAGTCCAGAACTGGGTTACTACTCCTGCGATCACCGGTCCTCTCCAGATGACAGGATCTGATTCGTGTTCCAGAAGCAGATTGACCGACATGATCTTCGTGCCGTCTTTTGCAACGCACGGGAACATTCCCGCCTCGCTTCCGACTGCACTTCCATGCACTCCATACATCTTCGGGATAGATGGTCCTGTGATATCCGCATCCAGAATACCAACTGAATATCCCTGCTGTACCATCATACGTGCAAGAGATGCTGTCACCATTGATTTGCCGACTCCACCTTTACCGCTGACTACTCCAATTACTTTTTTTACCTGTGAATACGGATTTGCCGGTGCTTTCAGATCTTTCTTCGCACTGCTGCATGAACCCGCATGTGCACAGGAAGAACATGATTCCGGCGAACATCCGCTGCTTTTTTCTTCTGCCATAATGCCAAACCTCCTACTTTTTCAGGATATCTCTCTATCCTATTCTTCCACTGCTGCGATCACTTCAATTTCGCAAAGAAGGTTCTTCGGAAGTGTCTTAACAGCAACACAGCTTCTGGCTGGTTTTGATGTGAAATATTTTGCATAAACTTCGTTAAATGCGGAAAAATCTCCCATATCAGCAAGGAAACAGGTTGTCTTTAATACTTTGTCAAAAGAAGTTCCTGCTTCTTCAAGGATTGCTCCGATGTTCTTGCATACCTGGTCAGCCTGTCCTTCGATAGTATCAGCTTCTACAGTATCTGTAGCCGGATTGATCGCAATCTGTCCTGCCGAATAAAGAATTCCCCCATGTACATATCCCTGGGAATATGGTCCAAGTGCTTTTGGTGCTTTTTCTGTTGATACTAATCTCATGTTGCAAATCTCCTTTTCAAATATATTCTTTCTCTAGCATATCACATCTACCTCAAAATTCCAAATTTATTTTCGCATACAATGTTATGCCAGCTCTGCTTTTTCTCTCGTCACATTCTGAATCCATTTATAGCTTCGGTAGCGCATGACTGTGATCGGTACTTTGATCACCTCATCACTCATCAGAAGGATATAAACAACCTGTACCGGCGCATAAAAGACAAAGGCAGCGATCATACCCAGCAGAATAGAGCATCCCCACATGGTAGACACATCCAGGATCAGACCAAACCTGGTATCTCCTCCTGCCCGGAATACACCCACCACAAGGGTCGTATTGATCGCCTGGCAGAGTGTAAAGTAAGACATAACAAAAAACATAAAATAAAGATACCCCTGCGCTTCCTGTGAGAGTGTCATCACATGATTTGCAATCGGAGCAGCTATCAGAATGATGCCGCCTCCTACCGCACCGGTAATAATACTCAGCCACAAAAATCTTTTTCCATACTCTTTTGCCAGATGAAACTCTTTTGCACCGATGGTCTTACCAAGATAAATGGCAGTCGCATTGGATACACCAAAGGCAACCACCGTTGCCAGCTGTCTTGCAACCTGAGCAACAGAATTTGCTGCCACCGCAGCACTTCCCAGATGACCGATCACTGCTGTATTCGCTGTAGAACCAAGTCCCCACATCATTTCATTCAAGATCACCGGACTCGCATAAATCAGAAAGTCTTTTAGAAGCACCTTGTCGATCTTACGCATATAGACCGGGTGAAATCTAACGTCATGGTTTTTTACTTTTGCATACCAAATTACAATGATAAGTTCTACGATCCTTGCTGTCAGAGTTCCGATTGCCGCACCCATAATTCCCATCTTCGGTAAACCAAATAAGCCAAAAATAAGAAGCGCATTTACCAGGACATTACAAATTAGTGACGCGCTGTAGACAACCGTTGCAATCACAACCTGCTCGATACTCCGCATAATGTAAAGATAGACCTGCGTTGCCGCCATCAGGACATAGGAAAGCGCCACGATCCGCAAATATTTCACACCTTCTGCGATCACGGCCGGGTCACTGGTATAGATATGAAGCAGCACTTCCGGAATGATTTCCGCAACAATGGTAAAAAGAGCTGCACAGCTGACACCGATGGTCATTCCCATTCCAAGGATTTTTTCAATCGTCTGTGTATCTTTCTTTCCCCAGTACTGTGCGGTCAAAACCGTTGCACCTGATGTTGTACCGAAAAGGATCAGTGTCATGACAAACTGTATCTGCCCTGCAAGGGATGCACCTGAAAGAACTTTTTCGCTGACTCTTCCAAGCATCAGCACGTCTGCCGCCGTCACACCCACATTGATCAGATTCTGAAGTGCCATTGGGATTACAAGTGCGAACACTTGTCTGTAAAATTTTCTCTTATTTATTTCCATCTTATTTTCCTGCTGCTTTCCGAAAAATCTGGTATACATCTTCGGCAGTAAGTTCTTTGATTTTTGAAAGTTTTACGGTATCATTTAATGTCGCCGCCATTGCAAGTTCCCGCAGATCTTCCTCTGATACTTCTCCGATCTCCAGTTCCTTTAAATTTGTCGGCATATGAATCTCACGGAAATATTCTACCGTCCGGCGAATTCCCTCTTTTGCGGCTTTCGCCACATCTTCTTCCTCTACGCCCCATACTTTTTTTGCGTAATGCGCAAATCTTTCTTCATCGTTTTTATAGACATATTCTGCCCAGGATCCCCAGACAGCTGAAAGGGTTGCACCATGCGCCTTATCATATTTTGCACCAAGTGCATGTCCGAGCTTATGTACAGAAAAATCTTTTGCTCTTCCGAGACCTGTCAGACCATTATGTGAAAGACTTCCTGCCCACATGATTTCACTCATGGCATCGTAGTCTGTCGGATTCTCCAGACCTTTCTTTCCATTTTCAATCACAACCCGCAGAACTCCCTCTGCAATCTCATCTGTCATCTGATTTCTCGTATTCGGAATAAAATAACGTTCCAGCGTATGCATCATGATATCTACGACTCCACATGCAATCTGATATTTTGGAAGCGTATAGGTAAGAACCGGATTCATGATCGCAAACTTCGGGCGGTTCAGGCCGGTGCTGATTCCTCCCTTTTTCCCTGTTTCTTCGTTTGTCAGAACTGCGGAATCGCTTGTTTCACTTCCTGCTGCCGCAATCGTAAGTACGCATCCTACCGGTGTCGATCTGGTAAGTGTGATTTCACCACCCCAGATCTCCTCCAGAGACCAGTCCGGGTTTGCCACACCATGGGCGATTGCCTTTGCTGTATCAATAGAACTTCCACCGCCTACTGCAAGAAGAAAATCCGCACCGAACTCAATTGCTTTCTCAACGCCTTCCTGTGCATATGCCATCCGGGGGTTTGGCTTTACTCCGCCAAATTCCTCATAAGCAAGTCCTTCTTTTTCCAGTGCTTCTTCTACCTGCGCAAGAAGTCCGCTTTTCTTTACACTTCCACCGCCATATACGATAAATACACGGCTTCCACCCCATTTCTTAACTTCTTTCCCAACTTCTGCCTGTGTGTTTTCTCCAAACAGGATTTCTGTCGGGGTATACTGTATAAATTTTTGCATTTTACCTCTCTCCTTAAAAAAATCCGAACCGTTCAATAAAGATTGCGGTTCGGACTAAATCTTTCAGTCTTATCTTATAACCATACTTTTCCGGTATGTTCGCCATTGATTACATAGTATACTGCATAATCTTCCGGTTTTACATAAAGCTCAATACTCTTGATCTCGGAAATTTTATGTTTCTGTTTTGTCCAGTCTTTTTTTACTGAAGCAATCATATCTTTTGTGTTTACTTCTTTTTCACCATACTGAAGAACAACTTCTGTTTTGATTTCTTTCTTTGCCGCAGATTTTTTTGCTGTTGTTTTTGGTGCTGCTTTCTTTACTTCTTTTGTAACTTTCTCTGCAGTTTTCTTCACTTCTTTTGCAGCTTTTTCAGCTGTTTCTTCTACTGTTTTTTTCACTTCTCCTGCAGCTTTTTTTACTTCCTGCGCTTTCTTTTCAACAGTAGCCTTTACTTCTTTCGGCTGTGCTTCTTTTTTAGCAGTTTCTTTTACTTCTTCTACTTTTTCGCTGACTTTATCTTCTGCTGCTTTAACTGCTGTTTTTACTTCTTCTTTAGTTTCTGCCGCTGCCTTTACCTCTGCTGCCTTTGTTTCTTTTATCTGTTTTTTCAGTGCCATATTGGTTTGCCCTCCTTAACCGCTAAGCCTTACTATTTTAAATCCGCAAAACTGACAATACGCTGTGTTATCATTTGCTCTTTGACATTATAGCATACTAAATGAAAAAAGTCACATTTTTTCATTTAATTTTACTTGCCTCCGTGTTATACTATAAAAAGACGAGAAAAGGAGGTACGTGTTATGGGTATTTTAGTAGCACTGATCGGTGTAGCAATCATCGCCGCTGTCGTTGTTGCTTCTTTCACTGCCGTTCTCGGAGGTGTCATCGGAGGAGAACTGGAAGACGAAGAAGAATAAAAAAGGTGGCTGTGAAAAATTCAATCGAGTTTTTCACGGCCACCTTTTTATTATTCTTCAAATGTTTCTTTTAACTTATCCATGAACCCTTTTTTCTTAGCTTTACCCTTCGATTCAGAAGCCGGCTCTTCCTGGTTCAGTGTATTTCCTGTCAACTGATCAAAATGTCTAAGCACTTCTTTGGCTTCCGGACTTAATTTTTCCGGGGTCTGAATAACCAGCGTCACATAATGATCACCTCTGACCTGAGGATTTCTCAAAGAAGGTACCCCTTTTCCTTTCAGGCGTACTTTTGTATCAGTCTTAGTTCCCGGTTTTACGGTATAGATCACATCACCATCAACCGTCTTGATTCGCACATCACCACCAAGTGCTGCCTGCGCAAACGAAATTGGTGCAGTTGAGAAAATATGAACATCCTGTCTCTGGAAGATTGGATGTCTGGAAACCGTAACTTCTACCAGAAGGTCTCCCCTCGGTCCGCCATTCACACCCGGTTCACCTTTCTCACGGATTCTTACGCTCTGACCATTGTCAATACCTGCCGGGATTGTGACTTTGATCTTCTTGCGGCTTGAAGTATAACCTGTTCCACCACAGTCCGGACATTTCTCACGAATGATCTTACCCGTTCCATGACAGTCCGGACAGGTCTGCACATTCTGCACCGTTCCGAAGAACGACTGTGATGTATAAACAACCTGACCTTTTCCACCACATTTTGAACAGGTCTCCGGACTTGTTCCCGGTTTTGCTCCTGTTCCGTTACACTTTGTACATGGATCTTTCAGAACGATATCCAGTTCCTTCTCGCATCCAAAAATTGCTTCCTCAAATGTAATCCGGACACCTTTACGGATATTGGCGCCTTTCATCGGACCATTGTTCGCACGTCCGCCTCTTCTGCCACCGCCAAACAGATCACCGAAGATATCACCAAAAATATCACCAAAATCTGCCCCGTTAAAATCAAAACCGCCATATCCACCGGCTCCGCCTGCACCGCCTTCAAACGCTGCATGACCAAACTGATCGTACTGGCGTCTCTTTTCTGCATCACTT
>OLWX01000713.1_pt1 | contig 19037 bp, 16 predicted proteins | sample 1673541 | NCBI WGS metagenome assembly OLWX01 (sample SAMEA103958114, study PRJEB25191) | human gut metagenome | reverse complement strand
GGAAGGTGACAGTATGGAAAAAAGTGAAGAAAGAAACAAAATCATTTCTAAACTTCAGACAGTAATAAAAGAACAGATTGAATTAAAAGAAATCGAAATACCGGGAACCATTACATTTCAGGTTATGTCTGTGGATGGTGGGAATGTACCGGTGGGAGCCGGTGAAGTGCTTCTGCTTCGTTACAGTGCGACTCATCTGGAATACAGTCATGAGTTGGAAGATGAGAACCAGAAATTTCATATGGCGCTTCATATCATTTATTGTAAAGAGCAGAAAGGTTTGTTTGGAAAAGTAAAGTACAAGACGATAAAACACCGCAAAGAAATCATTACAGAAGCAGACTGGAAAAATGGAAAGAAGGTGTCACTTTATGAAGATTAAAGATGTAGAAAAACAGGTTGGCATTTCCAAGGCGAATATAAGATTCTACGAAGAAGAAGGACTGATCCATCCGGCACGTAATCAGGAAAATAATTACCGGGAGTATTCAGAAGCAGATGTAGAACAGCTTCAGGAAATTAAAAAGTTGCGTCTGATCGGTATTCCGGTACAGGAGATCAAAGAAATCTATGAAGACAGACTGACCTTGCAGGAAGCTTTATCCCGTAGACTAGACGAGATCGAAAAAGAAGAACGTACATTAAAGGAAACGAAACTGACCTGCCAGAAAGCACTGAAAAGTAAGCTTGATATTACATCGATCGATCAGCTTGAGATTGAGGAAGAAAAAGAAGAGTGGCAGGTACGTCTGGCAATTCTTTTGAAAGAGGATATTGTACAGAAGAAATTAAGCAGGGATGAGATGAACAATGAGATTGCATGCTTTTTTATTGCAGGAACGATCTTAAGTGTGATATCTATATGGCTGCTTCCGAAGGATTATATCGGAACACATCTTTATGTCGGGCTGATTTCACTTGCAGCTGTGGTAGGTCTGCTGATCATAGGAACATGTTCGGCGAATATGAAAGTGCATCTGACATTGTTGCTTCTGGGGGCAGTTGTACAGCCTGTCGGACTTTTTACAATCGGAACAGTGATGGGAAGAGGATATATTGTGTGTCGTGATACAGCGGTATTGAAGCAGTATGTAATCTACCTGTATGGCGGGGCATTTATTCTTGCAATTATATTGTGGATGGGCTCAAAGCTGAACCGCTATATTCTGAACAAACTCTGGATCAGTATGCTTGCAAGCCTGATCATGGCAGGAGTGATAGCACAGATGCTGAATCAGAAGTATGGACACTTGATGGCAACAGGCGAACTTATCGTGGGATTTTTGTGTGCTGTTATTTATCTTGCTGCTGTATCCGGAACATGGACACTGGCGAATGCAGACTGGGGAAAATATAACCGGTATCATGCAGTGTATACGTCGAACAAGATGATCAATGTATTCGCAACGATATTCAATGCAGCCGGATACTATAGTGGAAAGAACTGGAGGAGATAGCAGATATGAATTATATTACATTTAATGAAATTATTGAAGTGAACGGATTGCTGGAGGAGAAAGGACTGAATTTTAAAGTCCACTTAAGAGATGCCTGTGGGAAGCAGTCATGTTGGATCGAACCGTTGGGAAATTGTGCATGCGAAGGACGGTATGAGGAGATGTATCAGGTTGTGGAGGAGTATTTTAGAAGGAAAGGGCAGAAGATTACGTTTGATGAGACGAAGTTGAATTTTTTTGCTGTTTAATTTATCTGAAAAAATATATTGAATAATATTTACTTGTATGTTAATCTATATAAAAGCATACTTCAAAAGAAATCTAAGGTATATTGAATCATATACCATCTACATTCTAATTACATTTCAGAAATCTATGCTTTTTATACCAATCAATTGTAAAAAGCAGGAGAGGACTGAACGTGTAAGTAAGATATCCTCCTGCACATAGGAGGAATTAAATATGGCGAGAAGAAAGAGTCAGAAGAGACGCAACAAAAAGTATCAGGTAAACAACCGTCAGTTAAAGGCAAAACGGCCATACAAAGATACGATTTTTCGAATGTTGTATCATGATAAAGAAAATCTGCTATCATTGTATAATGCAGTGAATGGTCGGAATTATACTAATGCAGAAGATTTGCAGATTGTCACATTAAAAAATGCAATTTATATGGGAATGAAAAATGATCTGGCATTTATTATGGATATGAATTTATATTTGTATGAGCACCAGTCGACGTATAACCCGAATATTCCGCTTAGAAATTTATTCTATATTGCGGATGAATATCAAAGATTAGTAGTTCAGAAATCTTTATATTCAACGGTAATACAAAAGATACCGACACCAAGATTTATTGTGTTTTATAATGGGACGAAAAAGGTAGACGATTATAATGAATTCCGATTATCTTCAGCTTATGAGAACCCGACGGATAATCCGGATCTGGAATTAAGGGTGACTATGTTGAATGTAAATGATGGTCATAATCTAGAACTGATGGAACACTGCAGAACATTAAAGGAATATGCTAAATATGTTGCGAGGGTAAGAAAATATGTGACGCAGAATATTCCTCTGGAAGAAGCAGTTACGCGAGCGGTAGATGAATGCATAGAGGAAGGAATTCTGGCAGAATTTTTGATGAAGAATAAGGCTGAGGTGATCAAAGTGAGCATCTATGAGTATGATAAAGAATTTGAAGAGAAAAAATTACGGAAAGCGGAGTATGAGGCTGGGGTAGAAGCTGGAATTGAACTTGGAGAACGGAGTCTTCTGGAAAATCAGATTAGAAAGAAGTTGAAAAAAGGAAAGCCTATAGAACAAATTGCGGATGAATTGGAGGAAGCGGTAACTACAATTCAACGAATTATAGAAGAAACAAAAAAAGAAAATTGAGCAAAATCAGGAAGGCTGTTGCAGATGCAATAGTCTTCTTTTAAAAGTAATAAATGGATTTATTACTTCCACGGTTGCTTTCTCGTAAAATATAAGTTAAATTTATAATAAATAAAATTTTACAGAGAGAATGAGGAAATGTCATGGAAAGCAACAAAGAAGAACAGATAACGACGGTCAGTGAAGAGAATATTTATAAGCTGAACGGCAGGGTTCCACTTAGAAAAGCCATTCCGTTTGGCTTACAGCATGTACTGGCGATGTTCGTATCGAATCTGGCTCCGGTACTGATCGTGTGTAGTGCGGCAGTACTTAGAAGTAATGGGGCGCATTTAAGTTCGGCGGAGATTACACAGTTATTGCAGTGTGCGATGTTTGTAGCCGGAATCGGAACCTGTTTACAGTTATATCCGATTGGAGTGATCGGATCAGGACTTCCGATTATTATGGGAGTCAGTTTTACGTTTCTTGGAAGTCTGTTGGTAATTGCAACGAATCCGAATCTTGGATATGAAGGTATGGTTGGTGCAGTTATTCTGGGTGGTATTTTTGAAGGTTTTGTTGGACTGAGTGCCAAGTACTGGAGAAAATATCTGACTCCGGTTGTATCGGCTTGTGTAGTTATCGCGATTGGATTATCACTTCTGCCGGTAGGTATGGATTCCTGGGGCGGCGGAAATGGAGTGAAAGACTTCGGTTCCTGGTATCATCTGGTCGTTGGAGCATTTACATTGATCGTATGTCTGGTATCCAGAGAAGTACTAAAAGGCGTATATAAGAATTTAAATGTGCTGGTCGGACTGGTATTTGGCTATGCACTTGCAATTATATTTACTGTAGCGGGAATCGCACCGATGGTTGACTTTTCCGGTATTCATAAGACGATTCAGGAGGTTGGTGTGTTCAGTATCCCGAAGCTTGTGTTCCTGACCAGTCATAAGCCGGTATTCAATCTGGGAGCATTTTTTACGATCGCAATCGTATTCCTGGTATCGGCAGCAGAGACGACAGGTGCAACGACGGCAGTCTGTACGGGAGCACTTGGACGTGATCTTAAGATGAAAGAACTTCGCGGTTCACTGGCAGTTGATGGATTTTCAAGTGCAATCTCCGGATGTTTCGGATGTCTGCCGCTGACATCATTCAGTCAGAATATCGGACTTGTGACGATGACACAGGTGATCAACCGTTTTACGATTCTGATGGGAGCACTGATTCTGATACTTGCATCTTTATTCCCGCCGCTTGGAGCATTCTTCAATTCACTTCCACAGGCGGTGCTTGGCGGATGTACAGTTATGATGTTTGGATCGATCATGTATGAAGGAATCAAGATGCTGAAAGAATGTAAATTCGATGACAGAACAATGATTATCGTGTCACTGTCATTTAGTATCGGAGTTGGTCTGACACAGACATCCGGGAACTTCTTTGCAGCATTTCCAAGTGCGGTAGGAGATGTGTTTAATGGAAATGCAGTGGCAGGAGTGTTTGTGGTATCGTTACTTTTGAGTCTGTTTTTGCCGAAGAAGACGAAAGTGGAGTAAGCGAGAATATAAAACAGCATAGTGAATCATAGAAGAAAAGATTATCTGGAGAAAGGGAACTATCCGGATAATCTTTTTTTGGGGCCATGCGTTTATAAGTAGTTGCCGAAAGAAGATTCTTTAGAGTTAAAAATATAAGAAAAGTTGGAAAAATCACATAATTACGAAAAAAACGGTTGGAATATTGCGTGGTAAAAATTATTGACAAACGATAATTCCTTGCTATAATAAAATTATAAATTATCGAAAAACAATAATTTTCAAACACAGAAAGGAGGAAATATGGGAATTCGTATATGCTTGGATGAAGTCCTGAAAAAGAAGGGAATGACTTCAAAAGAATTATGCAGACAAGTCGGTATTACCGAGGCCAATCTGTCGGTACTCCGAAGCGGAAAAGCCAAAGGTATCCGTTTGCATACGATGAATCGTATCTGTTATTTCCTTCAATGTGATGTAGGTGATATTTTAAAATTTGATGGAAATCTGGATGAAGAGGAGGGTGAATAATATGAAGATGAAAAGTTTTGAAAAATTCCGGAAACCACTGACCAGTCTGATGAGATTTCTGGAAATCTTACATTGGTTCGATGGTATCGTATTACTTTGGGCGGGATCGGCTATACCTATGCACAGCGTGCACATTAACGGGGCTATATTCGGCATCAAACAGGATACCATGATGAATGCCTACGGGATGTTCTTTACACTGATTGATGCAAAGGGAAATATGCGGATGCATCTGGTATCCGTGTGGCTTCTGCTGTTGGGAGCAACATCTATATTACTGGCCCTGATTTTTCGCAACGTTCATAAAATACTGAAGTCACTGGAAGGCACAAAGGAACAACCAGAAATGGGCACACCGTTTACAGCAGAAAATATAGAAAGAGTAAAGAAAATAGGAATTTACAGTATAGTAATGCCGACGATTCAGAATGTGGTCGTTTATATTTGCGGAGTATTGATTAAAATGAATGGACTGAAAGATATCAATTTTGAAGTGAGAGGATTCATTTTTGGAATTATTGTTTTATGTTTAGCCTATGTATTCTCTCATGGAGTAAATCTGCAGGAAGAAGTAGATGGGTTTATCTAAGATTTCTATTTGGAGAGGAGAGATGGATATGCAGAAAAGTATCAAATCATTGAAAAGAAATGGCATATTGTTATTGGCGTATGATTTATTGGTGTTATGTATTGTATTTGTAAAAAATGGAATGATAAATATGTCAGCGGAAGCGGCCACTTCTCTAATTGTATCTATTGGTTTTGGAATATTCATCAATTTACTCTGGATCGTGGATTCCAAAACTTGGATTACTGATTACGGAAAAAGGAAATGTATCTGGTCCTATTGGTGTGGCGAAATTGTACTTCTGCTGTTAGTAGTTGCTTTGGAAAATATGAATCAACTGGTTGCAACATCTGCCATATTAGGAATGATGGCGGTATATCTTATAATTGGTATATGGTGGGTGAGCCGCAAGCTCTAATGTGCTAATGCTCACCACACACATCCAGAAATTCCTGCACCAGCGGCACCGGTTTCTTTCCCTTCGCCCAGATCAGAAGTATCTTAGTTATAAGATCCGGCTCATCCAATTCTTGTATACAAAGTCCGTCACACAAGCTGGCCATGGACTGCGGAAAGATGGCAGTTGCAAGATCTTCTTTCGCCCACAGCATGGCACCTCTGGGATCATCGCAGACACAGAAGATGTCCGGATTCATATTCTGGGCATGAAAGGTATTCATGATGAGTTCTTCGTATCTCCGGTATAAGATCAGCGGTCTATGTAAAAGATCGGAGAGCTTTAAGGAAGAAACCGCATTGTGTTTCGAAGAATTATGCGGTGTATCTGTGGTAACGTCAGCGGTCTTTGAAACCATATTTTTGGGTGCTGATACTGCAATCATCGGCTCAGAACACAATTCCATATAAGACACCTCGTCAAGACGCAGTGGTGTTCTGGCAACGGAGATATCGATGATCCCGTCCAGAAGATACTGATAAAGCGAATAAGTGATCCCGTCGTGGACTTCAAAGTTCACGTCGGGATTTTTTTTCGAAAACTGGGAAATATAAGGCATGATGGTATCTACAGTTGTGGGAGTCAGACCGATACGCAGGATCCGTTTTTTCCCGGTTTTCGAGACCTCGAGCTCAGTAGATCTGGCGTATTCCAGCAGATTACCGGATCGGTCGTAGAGAAGCTTTCCGGCTTCAGTAAGAGTAACGCCCTTGCTGGTGCGGTCGAAAAGTTTTACATTTAATTCATTTTCCAGCTGACGGATCTGGTAGCTGAGCGGAGGCTGGGACATATTTAAGTGTCTTGCAGCTTCGTTGATGCTGCCGGTGGATGCGATCTCGCGGAAATATTCTAACTGTCTGAGTTCCATGTTGGATTACCTGCCTTATATATTTTTTGTATTGCAAAGCTATAAAAACAATATTATTCATATCAATGATAACGGACTATAATAAAACAGTCAAGGGATATTATAATAAGTAGATAGCGATGACTTATTAGTTATCGGAAAAAGGAATGGAGTGAAAGAAATGAAGCGTCTTGAGAAGTTTCTGAGACCTTACCGCAGAGAGAGTATTCTGGCACCGCTATTCAAATTATTGGAAGTCGTGTTCGACCTTATGGTTCCTGTTGTGGTAGCTCAGATTATTGATGTGGGCGTTGCGAAGAATGACTATGGATATATTGTGGAAATGTTTTTCGTGTTACTGCTCATGGCAGCAGTCGGACTGTTGTGCAGTTTTACCGCACAGTTCTTTGCCGCAAAGGCAAGTGTTGGATTTGCGACCAGCGTCAGACAGGCAATGTTCGACCATATCCAGGGATTGTCATTTACAGAACTGGATACGCTCGGAACAGACACACTGATCACGAGACTGACGGACGATGTGAACCAGGTGCAGAACGGAATTAACATGGGACTGCGTCTGTTACTTAGAAGTCCGTTTGTCGTAATCGGTGCGATGGTGATGGCATTTACCATCAATGTACGCTGTGCACTGATCTTTGTAGTGACAGTACCGATCCTGTTTGTCGTTGTATTTTCGATTATGCTGATCAGTATTCCGCTGTTCAAGAAAGTACAGGCAGGTCTGGACTGTGTGACAGGACTTACGAGAGAGAATCTGACAGGTATCCGTGTCATCCGTGCATTCTGCAGGGAAGAACAGTCGGTGGAAGAATTCGAAGAAGGAAACAGAGAACTTACAAGATTGAATGAGTTCGTAGGAAGAATTTCTGCCCTTCTGAATCCGCTCACGTATGTATTGATTAACGGAGCAACTGTGTTACTGATCGCGCGTGCCGGAGTGCAGGTCAATATCGGGAATCTGCAGCAGGGACAGGTAGTAGCGCTGTATAACTATATGGCACAGATTATCGTAGAACTGATCAAGCTGGCATCCCTGATCATTACGTTGAACAAATCAATGGCTTGCGCAGACCGTGTGGCCGGTATTCTGGATGTGAAGTCCAGCATGGAATACAAAGTGGCGGCTGAGCAGATGAAGAATGAACAGATAAATGCTGATCAAAGAAAATATGAGACAGACGGCGAGAATGATCAGGCCGACAGTAATCTGGCAGTTGAGTTCAACCACGTCACCTTCACATACGAAGGTGCCGGAGCATCCAGCTTATCGGACATCACCTTCCGTGCGAAGAAAGGACAGACGATCGGAATCATCGGAGGAACCGGAAGTGGTAAGAGTACACTGGTCAGCCTGATCCCGAGATTCTATGATCCACAGGAAGGAACGGTAAAAGTAAATGGTATCAATGCAAAGGACTATCCGCAAGGAGAACTTTGCAGTGAGATCGGAGTGGTACAGCAACGTTCCATCCTGTTCAAAGGAAGTATCCGCGACAATCTGAAGTGGGGCAATGATCAGGCTTCAGATGAAGATCTGTGGAAAGCAATCACAATCGCTCAGGCAAAAGATGTTGTAGAAGCTAAGCCTGGAAAGCTTGATTTTGAAGTAGAACAGAACGGACGTAACCTGTCCGGCGGACAGAAGCAGCGTCTGACGATCGCACGTGCACTGGTCAGCAAGCCTGAGATATTGATTCTGGACGACAGCTTAAGTGCGCTGGATTTTGCGACAGACGCAGCACTTCGTAAAGCAATCGGTGAACTGGAAGGCAATGTGACAACCTTCCTGGTATCTCAGAGAATTTCCGGTATCCGTCAGGCAGACAAGATCCTGGTTATGGAGGACGGTGAGCTGGCAGGACAGGGAACCCATGAAGAACTGATGGAGATTTGTGAGACCTATCAGGAGATCTATTATTCACAGTTCCCGGAAGAACGTCCGGCTGCAGTTAAATCTTCAAAGGAAACCGGAAAAGATTTGGACAAAGCGGATAAAATGACAGAGAAGGCAGAGAAAGGAGCGGCAGAGTAATGAAGAAATTATTAAAGCTCATAGGAAAGTATAAGATTTTCCTTGCATTCAGTGTAATCTTTGCTGCAATCTCTGTAGTATTGCAGTTATATGTGCCGGTTTTATTCGGTGATGCAATTGATGAAGTTGTATCGGCACATCAGGTGAACTTTGATATGATGTGGTATTATCTGAAGCAGATTCTGATTTTTATCGTGATATCAGCATTTGCTACGTGGTTCATGAATCTGTTGAACAACCGGATGACTTACCGGATCGTGCAGGATATCCGTTCACAGGCAATCCGTCATATCCAGGTACTGCCGTTGTCTTATCTGGATCAGCACAGCACCGGAGATATTGTAAGCCGTGTCATTGCAGATACAGATATCTTATCCGATGGTCTGTTGTTGGGATTTACACAGTTATTTTCAGGAATCGTGACGATCGTTGTGACACTGATTTTCATGTTCTCTAAGAATGTGTGGGTAACACTGCTGGTGATCGTACTGACACCATTTAGTTTCGTAGTGGCGAAATTCATTTCTTCCAGGTCTTATACGATGTTCCGGAAGCAGAGTGAGACCAGAGGACGGCAGACCGCACTGATTGAAGAAATGATCGGCGGACAGAAAGTAGTAAAAGCATTTGGGTACGAGAAAGAATCATCCAGAAGATTTGATGAGATCAATAAAGAACTGCAGAACTACAGCCAGAAAGCAGTGTTCTACAGCAGTTTAACGAACCCGTCCACACGATTCGTCAATAATATCATTTACGCCGGAGTGGCTTTACTTGGAGCATTTCTGATACCGGGCGGCACGCTGACGGTCGGAGGACTTTCTGTACTGTTAGCGTATGCGAACCAGTATATGAAGCCGTTCAACGATATCAGTTCGGTAGTCACAGAGATGCAGAATGCGCTGGCATGTGCGGACCGTATCTTTGATCTGTTAGAGCAGAAAGAAGAGACATTGGATGCGGAAGGCGCATTTGCTACAGTTGATGGCAATGTTACAATCGACGATGTGGCATTTAGTTATGATAAAGAAAAAGAACTGATCGAGAACTTCAATCTGGATGTAAAACCGGGTATGCGTATTGCAATCGTTGGTCCGACAGGATGCGGTAAGACGACATTTATCAACTTGCTGATGCGCTTCTATGATGTAGATGAAGGAAAGATCCTGGTGGATGGAAAGGACATCCGGGAGGTATCCAGACATGCCCTTAGAAGCAGCTTTGGTATGGTGTTGCAGGATACCTGGATCAAGAGCGGAACCGTAAGAGACAACATCTGCTTTGGAAAACCGGATGCAACCGATGAAGAGATCATTCGTGCAGCGAAGGAAGCAAGAAGCTGGGAATTCATCCGGAGACTTCCAAAAGGTCTGGACACGGTGCTTCACGAAGACAGTATCAGCCAGGGTCAGAAGCAGCTTCTGTGTATCACAAGAGTCATGCTCTGTCTGCCGCCGATGTTGATCCTGGATGAGGCGACATCAAGTATTGATACCCGTACCGAACTGCAGGTACAGGAAGCATTCGATAAGCTGATGAAAGGAAGAACAAGCTTTATCGTGGCACACAGACTTTCGACGATACGGAATGCTTCGTTAATCTTAGTTATGAAAGACGGTAAGATCATCGAGCAGGGCAATCATGAAGAATTGCTGAAAAAAGGTGGATTTTACCATAAGTTATACCATAGTCAGTTTGAAGGTTAATACGCAATCTGGCAAAAAGCTCGCTTAGGCGGGCTTTTTCAGTTATAATACAGATAAATACTAATCAGTAAGAATGGAGAAAATCTGTAGAAGGAATGTGCTATAATATTCTGCAGTGAAGAAGAACAGAGGGAGTAACAGTATATGACGATCAAAGAAATTGCCAAACTGGCAGGAGTATCCAGCGCAGCGGTGTCGAGATACCTGAACGGCGGATACGTCAGTGACGAGAAGAAAGAACAGATTAAGAAAGTAATTGATGAGACTGGCTATCAGCCATCGGCGCAGGCGCGTATGCTTAGAACCAAGAAAGCGTGTCTGATCGGGGTGGTTGTACCAAAGATTAATTCAGAATCCATCAGCCGGATCACGGCAGGAATCGAAAAGGTTCTTTCGGAGCGGAATTACCAGATGCTGCTTGCCGGAACGGATAATACACCGGCGAAGGAAATAGAGTATATGCGTCTGTTCGAGAATTATCCGGTAGACGGGATTATTCTTGTGGGAACGATGATCACGGCGGAACATCGGAGATTTCTGAAAGAATCGAAAGTACCGGTGGTTGTGATTGGTCAGCATACGAAATATGCGAACTGTATTTATCATGATGATTACGGCGCAGGGGAGGCCATGGGATGTGCGGTTGCGGCAAAGAGCCGGAAAGAGATTGCATATATCGGAGTATCAAGAGAAGATAAAGCAGCTGGAGCGGCCAGAGAAGATGGATTCCGGGAAGGTCTGAAAAGGTCGGGAAAAGAATTAAAAGACGGATATTATAAGGTGGCGGAGTTCACGACAGAATCCGGATATGAAAAGGTTCTGGAATTATTGAATGAAAAACATGACATCGATATCATATCATGCGCCACTGATACAATCGCAGCCGGGGCAATCGAAGCGATTCATACTTATGCCGGAAGTCAGATTCCGAAGAATGTAGAAGACACAGGATCCAGATTCCGTTATATATTAGAAAATACATCGATTCAGGTTACCGGATTTGGCGATAATCAGCTTTTAAAGGCGGTAACAGGTGGAATACCAACAGTGCATTTTGGCTATAAGACCAGTGGAATCCGGGGCGCAGAACTCCTGTTGGATGTAATAGAAAGGGATGAAAGCATTCCGGTAGAGATCAAACTTGGATTCCGGCTCGCTAACATTGATGATCCGGAAGAAAATATAGAAGACTAAGAGATGCCGGAGCAGAAAATCAGTGTGTAAAATGTGTAAATAGATTCCGAATCAGTCAAAAACAACAGAATTCGTGCAAACCGCACAAAATCGAATAGCAAATATCAGTAAAAATGCCATCTTTACAAATGGCATTTTTTTTCTTATTATAAAATTACAAAATGTGAAAACGATTACACATAGAACGAGGAAGGAGAGTTAATATGGATTACAGAAAGACCGCACAGGACATCCTGGATCATGTCGGCGGAAGTAAGAACATTGCATCTGCAGCACATTGTGCAACGAGACTTCGTCTTGTCATTGCAGATAATAAGAAAGTAAGTAAAGAAGCACTTGAAAATGTAGATGGGGTAAAAGGAGTCTTCGAAGCATCGGGACAGCTTCAAATTATCCTCGGAACCGGTACGGTAAATAAAGTATTTGCCGAGTTCATCGACATTGCAGGTATCACGGCAAGCTCGAAAGCAGAGGCAAAAGAGGCAGCTGCAGAGAAGCAGAACTGGTTCATGCGTGCGATCAAGCTGCTTGGTGATATCTTCGTACCGATCATTCCGGCCATCGTAGCCAGCGGTTTCTTAATGGGAATCATGAACTCACTTGATTTTATGAATAGCAACGGATTCCTCCATATTAATACACACAGTTCGATTTATGTATTTGCGAATCTGTTCAGTAACATTGCTTACACATTCCTGCAGATCCTGATCGCATTCTCAGCTGCAAAAGCATTCGGTGCGAACCAGTATCTTGGTGCAGTTATCGGTATGATCATGATCCATCCGTCACTGCAGAACGCTTATACTGTAGCAACAGAGGGTGTACAGCAGACACAGAGCGTATTCTTCGGACTGTTCAAGATTGACATGGTCGGATATCAGGGACACGTCATTCCTGTTATCATCGCCGTATGGATTCTGGCAGTGATCGAGAAGAAGTTACATAAGATCGTTCCGGAAGTTCTTGACTTGTTCGTAACACCTCTGGTCAGCGTATTTGTAACAGGTTACCTTACATTATCAATTGTAGGACCGATCTTCGTATGGGCTGAAAATGCAATTCTCGGAGCAATCCAGTGGATGCTAACGCTTCCTCTCGGAATTGGAAGTCTGATCATGGGAGGTTTATATGCACCAACCGTAGTAACCGGTATTCATCAGATGTATACAGCTATTGACATCGGACAGCTTGCAAAATACGGTGTTACATACTGGCTTCCACTTGCAAGTGCAGCCAACGTAGCACAGGGAGCTGCAGCACTTGCAGTAGGTATTAAGTCTAAAGATAAGAAGATCAAATCTCTGGCGCTTCCATCATCACTCAGTGCATTTATGGGAATTACAGAGCCTGCAATCTTCGGTGTAAACTTAAGATTCTTCAAACCATTCATCGCCGGATGTATCGGTGGAGGATGTGGGGCATTATATGCATCACTGGTACATCTTGGAGCGAAAGGAACTGGTGTGACAGGTATCTTCGGTATCCTGCTCTGCCTGAATCAGCCGCTTCAGTACCTGATCGAGATGGTGATCGCAGTCGGTGTTGCATTCGTGATCTCATTCCTGATCTATAAGGATGCAGAACCAAAGGCAGCAACCGCAGATGCAGCAGAGACAGCAGCAGTAGAAAATATGGAAACAACAGACGCAGTAGCAACAGACGATACAGCAGCAGACACAACAGCAGCTACAACAGAAGAGACATTAACAAGCCCGGTAAATGGAACACAGATTCCGTTAGCAGAAGTAGCAGATGAGACATTCGCATCAGAGATGCTCGGAGCTACCGTTGCAGTAGAGCCTGCAGATGGAAAAATCGTAGCGCCATGCGACGGAGAAGTATCGAATATTTTCGAGACAGGTCATGCCGTATGTATCACAACAGAAGCGGGTGGCGAACTTCTGATCCATATCGGTATTGATACTGTAAAAATGGATGGAAAAGGATTTACAAAGAAAGTTTCTGATGGCGATAAAGTACATGCAGGAGATATTCTGGTAGAAACGGACCTTGAGGAAATCAAGAATGCAGGATATCAGACGACAACAATGATGATTCTGACAAATACAGATGAATTCGGAAATGTAACAAAGGCAGAACCTGCTGAAGTTAAGACAACAAGTAAAGTTATGACACTTACAAAATAATGTGTATAGAAATAATGCTTATAGATAGATGGAGACGATTGATTTATGAACGCATTAACAAGAGATCTTGTAAAATTAGTAGAGACAGCAGAACAAAGCCAGAAAACCAGAGAAGAGTTATCCGTATCAGATAGAAAATTCCGTGAAAAACTACACCTGATGCCGCCGGTCGGCTGGCTGAATGATCCAAATGGACTCTGCCAGTTCCAGGGTATCTATCACGCGTTTTTCCAGTATTCGCCGTTTAATGCAGAAGGCGGTGTGAAGATGTGGGGTCACTATACCAGCAAGGATATGATTAAGTGGGAATATCAGGGTACCGCACTTTATCCAGATCAGCCATTTGACTGTCACGGAGTATATTCCGGATCCGCATTTATTGAAGATGGAAAAATGTATCTGTACTATACAGGAAATGTCAAATTAGAAGACGGGGAATATGATTACATCCGCACCGGACGTGAGGGCAATACCGTTCTGGTTATAACGGAAGACGGCAAGACGTTCGGAAAGAAAAAAGAACTGATGAGAAATTCAGATTATCCGGACGATCTGACCTGTCATGTAAGAGATCCAAAGGTATGGAAAGAAAATGGTACTTATTATATGGTACAGGGTGCAAGAACGAACAAAGATGTAGGTCAGGTACTTGTATTTGAATCTGAAGATAAAGTAAACTGGAAGTTCAGAAACCGGGTGGAATCCGAAAAGCCATTCGGGTATATGTGGGAATGCCCGGATTATTTCAAAATCGGAGATAAGAAACTTCTTTCCACGTCTGTTCAGGGACTGGAAGGTGGTATCTGGGAGGATCGTAATGTATATCAGTCCGGATACTTTGAGATAGAAGGAGATATTCTTGGAGAATACAAGTTGTCAGAGTATCATTTGTGGGATTATGGGTTTGATTATTATGCCCCGCAGAGTTTTGAGACGGAAGACGGAAGAAGGATCCACATCAGCTGGATGGGAATGCCGGACTGCGAAGAATACAGCAATCCGACCATTCAGACAGGATGGCAGCATTGCTTTACATTTCCAAGAGAAATCTTTGAAAAAGATGGCAAGATCTGTCAACGTCCGATAAGAGAACTAGAAGAGAAGAAACATCTGGTAAGTGATGTGAAAGGTATGCTGGTAAGAGAGGGATATCCGGTATATGAAATGACGATTTCGGATATTACAAAGAACCGCTTTAAAGTTATCCTTTCAGAGAAGCTGATCCTGGATTATGCTGACGGAAAATTCCGGATGCATTTTACAGATCAGGATAAAACTTCGGTATCTTCAGGAAGAAGCATGAGATATGTAGAAGTGGAAGAAGTGGAGAATCTGAAGATTCTGGCCGATACATCCTCTGTTGAAGTATTTGTAAATGATGGGGAATATGTATTTTCGACAAGATATTATCCGGAAGTGTATAAATTACAGGCAGAAGCTGTGGGAGCACAGATTACGTTGTCAGAAATTATGTAACGAAATATCAATCTGAGATACCAATAATATAGAAAGAAGATCACCATATATCAAAAGAAAGAGTTTCAGTAGAGAAATTTTCAAAAGATATATGGTGATTTTTAATACCAATGTATGCAATAGAAGCTGCCAGTGGCAGATTCTATGTATGCAAGAGATACAAATATTTTTCAAAATTAACGCCTTCGTTTACCGGAACATGTTCTTCTACAGAATCAATTAATGATTTTTCAAGAAAAGAACCTGCGGTCTGCATCATTTCCGTAAGGGAAATATCTCTGGCAAGTCCGCCTGTGATGCAGGAAGCAAAGAGATCACCCGTACCGGAATAACTTCCGTTGCAACAGGGATATGCCGAAAGAAAATGTGAAGAGCCATATAGCAGGAGATTTCCAATCTTATGAACTCCGTCATCTGCAGTAAAATGAATACCAGTGATGAGGACCTTTTTTTCATGATCCTTTGTCAAAGTCTGCCCTACATCCTTAAGTCGTGAAATGAGCTGCTGTATAGACAGAGACGGATCCTGCAGGCTGTTATAATCTATATCCGTCAGCAGACAGAATTCGGTAAGGTTAGGAGTGATAACATCTGCACGTGCGACAAGTTCTTTCATAGCAGTCAGAAGCCCGGAAGTATACATATCATAGGTAACGCCATCGTCTCCCATTACAGGATCGACCAGAAGAAAGGTGTCTGCTGTTTGGAAAGTATCCAGAAAGTGCATGATCTGTTCAATCTGGCAGACACTGGCAACATAACCGGTATAGATTCCGGAAAAAGAAGTGCCTAGTTTCTTCCATTCCTGGCGGAAATAATCCATCTTATCGGTAAAATCATAACAGTAGTAGCTGGGGTATTCTGTTTGTGAACTTAAAATGGCGGTAGGGAGTGGACAGGCCTGGATTCCCATCGCAGATAATACGGAGATGGCAGCAGTCAGGGAACAGCGTCCAAGTCCGGACAGATCATTGATTACAGCAACTTTTTTTGTCATAAAGAAATCCTCATTTTCTAATGTATTGTAAATATGTAATAATTATACCATTATAAAAAGAAGAAAGAAACGGCCAGAGAAAAGGAAGACTTGCAGGCCACCAGAGCTTAAAAAAATAATTTAAAAAAATTTGAAAAAGTTGTTGACAGATAGAAAACGTTGCGCTATAATTAATTTTGTTGCTGAGGTACATAAATAACTGAGGCAAACAAATATAATATGTGCGCGTAGCTCAGCTGGATAGAGCGTCTGGCTACGGACCAGAAGGTCGGGAGTTCGAATCTTCTCGCGCACGTACGAGAGACCCTTGTTTGACATTAAGTCGGACGAGGGTTTTTTGCTGTTCCGAAGCGGATGTTTCAATTCAGATGACCGGGACAGTATTGACATAATTTGGGCAACTGTGTTAAGGTTACATAGTAAATTTAATCAAGATTGTGTGAGGTGTCAGTCAGAAGGATTCAGAATAATTTGTGGAAAGAAGGATCTGACTGGTGAAAAGGGAAACAGGTGAGAATCCTGTACGAACTCGTCACCGTGTTTTGCAAGCAGAAGCTACAGATCCACTGGGAGAACCGGGAAGGGAGCAGATGTGTCAGAGCAATAAGCCGGGAGACCTGCCTTTCGCAGTACAGGAACGAAAAAGTTCAGGCCACGAGGAATTGGCAGTACGAAATGGATCACAGAACTGTATGTGGTATAATACAGTTTTATTTTCGTTGTCTTCGTTTCCTGACGGAGGCTTTTTTTGGCTATATATTCGGAAGGAGCTGACGGAGGCCGAGTTTTTTTGTATCTCGTGCATTGACAATCGGAAAATCAGGAGGTAAAAGAAATGAAAAAGAAACTGGTAGTTGTATTATTATCAGCAGCTATGTGTGTAGCAGCACTTGGCGGATGTGGTTCCAAAGCAGGTAGCAGTTCAGACAGCAGCAAGAAGACTGCAGAGAATTCATCAAAAGAGGACGATCAGAAAGCTGCAGATGAAGTAGCAAAGAAGATTGATGCCATCTATGTGCAGGAAAGAAACGACAAGACAGATGAGCAGTGTAAAGAAGCGAAAGAAGCGTGGGACAAATTGACAGATGCACAGAAAGAACTTGTGGAAGGTGAAAATGCTGATCCGGATTATTTCGGAAGAGATACAGGGGATGCTTCCCAGGATGATCCGTTAAATGAAGATAACATCGGGGAGAAGGAACTCTTGGTAGTAAGTTTCGGAACATCTTTTAATGCAAGCCGTGCAGCCGATATCAGCGGAGTTGAAAAAGCACTTCAGGCAGCTAATCCGGACTGGTCCGTAAGAAGAGCATTTACAGCACAGATCATCATTAATCATGTACAGGCAAGAGATGGTGAGAAGATTGATAACATGGATCAGGCTTTAGAGCGTGCAGTAAAGAATGGTGTAAAGAAACTGGTTGTACAGCCTACACATCTGATGCACGGTGCAGAGTATGATGAGTTAACAGAAACAGTAAATAGTTACAAAGATAAATTCGAATCTGTTAAAATCGCAGAACCACTTCTCGGAGAAGTTGGAGCGGACGCAACAGCAATCAATGAAGACAAGGCTGCAGTAGCTAAGGCAATCACTGCAGAAGCAGTAAAGACAGCAGAATATGACAGCCTTGATGCAGCAGCAGAGGACAGCACAGCATTTGTATTCATGGGACATGGAACATCTCATACAGCAAAGATCAGCTATTCTCAGATGCAGGCACAGATGGAACAGCTTGGATATAAGAATGTATTCATCGGAACAGTAGAAGGTGAGCCGGAAGATACTTCCTGCGAATCCGTTATCGCAAAAGTAAAAGATGCCGGATATAAGAATGTAATCCTTCGTCCACTTATGGTTGTTGCCGGAGATCATGCTAATAATGATATGGCCGGAGATGATGATGATTCATGGAAGAGTCAGTTTGAGGCATCTAAGAACTTTGACAGTGTAAAGACACAGATTGCAGGTCTTGGAGAGATCGATGCAATTCAGCAGTTATATGTTGCTCATACAAAAGCAGCTATGGATGCACAGTAAGAAAGATAATTAAGGGAGATAACAATGTTGAGAAAGAGATTGATGGCAGTTGTACTGTCTGCAGTAATGACAGCTGCAATATTCACAGGATGTGCAAGTAAGGATGACAGCAGCAAATCAGACAACAAATCAGCCAAGACAGAACAGCAGAAGTCTGATGCAAAAGAAGAAAAATCAAAAGATTCAAAGTCCGAAGCAGCAAAGGCGCCGATCGAGGATGGGACCTATACTGCAGAATTTAAGACGGACAGTACGATGTTTCATGTAAATGAAGCAAATGAAGGAAAAGGTACACTGACTGTAGAAGATGGAAAGATGACGATACATATCAGTCTCGTATCAAAAAATATCGTGAATCTCTTCCCTGGTACAGCAAAAGAGGCTCAGAAAAAAGGTACAAAACTTTTAGAACCAACCACAGACAAAGTTACATACAGCGATGGAACGACAGAAGAAGTCTATGGATTTGATGTTCCGGTTCCGGCGTTAGATGAAGAATTTGATCTGGCGTTGATCGGAACAAAGGGCAAATGGTATGATCACAAGGTAAGTGTATCAAACCCGGTAAAAGCTGAATAAAATGTATGAATAAAAACTCTTATTTCCCATATATTGTACAGACTACAAAAAGGTGGG